>WNFC01001316.1_pt1 | contig 42065 bp, 29 predicted proteins | sample 5400541 | NCBI WGS metagenome assembly WNFC01 (sample SAMN13153342, study PRJNA577476) | soil metagenome | isolation source: 120 cm saprolite under Douglas fir tree site 2 hole 2 replicate 1 | place: USA:California | collected 2015-04-18 | reverse complement strand
TCTCGACCGAGCCGCCGCCCGGGATCCAGATCGGCGGGCGCGGCTTTTGTATCGGGCGCGGCCAGATGTTGACGTAGCGCTGCTGGTTGAAGCGGCCGTTAAAGGCAAAGGTGTCGGGCTCGGTCCACGCCTTCACGACAAGATCGTGCGCCTCGAGATAGCGCTCGCGCAACAGTGACGGGTTCTGGCCATAGGCAAAGCAAGTGTCCATCGGCGACCCGACCGGGAAGCCGGCGATCAGCCTTCCGCCCGAGATCACATCGATCATCGCGAATTCTTCGGCGACCCGGGTCGGCGGGTTGTAGAGCGCCAATGAGTTGCCGAGGACGCAGAGCGCGGTGTCGGTGGTGCGCCGCGCCAACGCCGAGGCGATCAGATTAGGCGACGGCATCAGCCCATAGCCGTTGGAATGGTGCTCGTTGACGCAGACCGCATCGAAGCCGCATTCGGCGGCAAATTCGAGCTCATCCATGAAATCGTTGTACATGTGATGGGCGCGCCGCGGGTCGAAAAGCGAGGAATGGATGTCGACCCAGACCGAGGGGTTTTTCTCCCGGAAATCGTCGGGCAGCTCGGTATAGGGCATCAAATGAAACCACAGCAGCTTCATGGCTGGTCCTTCCGAACGGCGTTCAGAAAAATAAATCGCCGCAGCCTGACCGCACAGCGCGGACGCGTCAACCGGCAACGCGCGCGGCCGGTCGGCACATGGCGGCCAGCGGTTTTTGGGTTGCCGCGCCCGGACACAGCCGGTTGACAGTACCTGAACATATTGCAACAATTTTCAGCGCCTTGCCGCTTGGACGCCGTGTGTGCCCGTCTATGGTTCGCCCCGGCCGGGCGAAATGCCGTTCCCGGGCTGGGTTGCGGGCGCCATTATCTTGTGGATGAAGACGCGGCGGGATGCATCGCCCGGGCATCGACGCGCGCCCGAATACGGAAGAACATCTGGTTGGATCGGGGCCTGTCATAGAATGAGAACAACGGCCGAAGTACAGCGCTCTCCGGCGGCCGGAACCGGCGAGACGGTCGCCGGCCGGCGCGGCCGGGCCGCCGGCAAAGCCGAGCCGCCGCAGCCCCCGTCCTCGCCCGAGGCGCCATCGGTTGCGGTCACCACGGTCCGAATGCTGCGGGTCGACGAGGGCCTCTACGCCTTGCGCGTCGGCGCGATCGCCGGAGATCCCAACGAGATCGCCGGCATGGTGGTCCCGGTGGCGCACATATCCGCGCCTTTTGCCGAAGACGGCAATGGGGTCGAAATCATCGCCTCGTTCCCCCGAAAAGGACCGTGGCTCGACAAGGCGGGCGGCACCGTGATCCTGCGGTCGCCGACCGGCGGCGGCCTGGTAATCGTGACAGTCTACGGCGGTTCGGAGCAGGCGACGAGCGAGCTTTCGCTCGATCTTCAGCGCCTCGACGGCCCGAGAGATGGCGTCGCAGAGGCAGGGCGCACGGTCGCGCAACCAGCCGCCGGGCCGGCTCCCGCCGTTGCCGAGGCGCGCGACGTACCGACCGAAATCCTCCTTCATATCGAGCGCGCCGGCGATCGCCTGTTTCCCGGCCGCGGCTGGGTCGGCGCCCTGGGGCGGCGGATGCGGATCGAAGCCTTCAGTATCAGGCCATTGGAGCGGCTTGTGCCGGCCGACATCGAGATGAAGGGGTTTCTGCCGAACGGCGGCGAAACCCCCTGGATCCCGGGCGGCGTGTTGTGCGGCACCCGCGGCCGGGGGCTGCCTCTTATCGGGTTCGCGGTTCGCGTCGTCGCACAGCGGGCCGAACGGTTCGAGGTGGTCTATCAGGGCTCGTTTTTTACCGGAGGGATTTCCCAGGTGCACCAAAACGGCGTCCCCTGTCGGGCGGCAACCGCCGACGATCCGTTGGAGGCGATCAATGTTCGCCTGATCGAACGAATCGTCGATCCCAAGGGGACCGCCACCGCCGGTTAGCAACGGCGGTACACAAATTCATTGAATTGCACACCAGTTTGATTGGCTGCCCGCACTATGAAGTTTTTATTCGTCCATCAAAACTTCCCTGGGCAATATACGCATGTCATACGGCACCTTCAGGATGCCGGACATGCCGTCGTATTCATCACTCAGCGGCGCGATCATGAGATCGCCGGCATTCGCATGCTTGAGTATCTTCCGGCCCCGATCCTGCCGGGGACGCAGTCCTACGTGAACGACCTGGATGGCGGGGTCATGAACGGCCTCGCCGTCGCTCGGCTGTGCGAGGGCCTCAAGCAGGAAGGGTTTACCCCGGACATTGTCGTCGGGCATACCGGCTGGGGCGAACTTCTGTTCGTCAAGGACATCTGGCCCAGCGTCCCCTTGCTTGGCTATTTCGAGTTTTTCTATCGCTCTTCCGGGTCGGATCTCGATTTCGACCCGGAGTTTCCCGTCACCATGGAGGATGCCCTGCGCGTCCGGGTACGGAACGCGACCAACATGTTGAGTCTGAATGCCGCGGATTGGGGCCATACCCCGACAAAATGGCAGCGTAACCAATATCCGGTGGAGTATCACCACCGCATCAGCGTGATCCACGAGGGGGTCAACACCGAGCGCGTCCGGCCCGAGCCGACGGCGCGGCTATGGCTGCGCAGCGGCAAGTCGTTGTCACGCGAGGACCAGGTACTCACCTACAGCGCGCGCAACCTCGAGCCCTACCGCGGATTTCATGTGTTCATGCGGGCCCTGCCAAAGGTCCTTGAGGCATGCCCGAAGGCGCAGATCGTCATCGTGGGCGGCGACGGCATCAGCTACGGCCGGCCGCCGGTGGGCGGCACCGGCTGGCGCCAGCACATGCTCGCCGAACTCGGCGGACGGCTCGATTTGAGCCGTATCCACTTTGTCGGTTGGCTTCCCTATGCGCAGTATCTGGCCGTCCTTCAGGTCTCTTCGGCGCATGTCTACCTGACCTACCCGTTCGTCCTATCCTGGGGGCTGCTCGAAGCGATGGCCGCGGAGTGCCTGGTCATCGGATCGCGAACGCCGCCCGTCGAGGAAGTCATCGACGGCGCCACCAATGGCTATCTCTTCGACTTTTTCGACAGCGATGCGCTGGCCGAGCAGGTCTGTTCCGTGCTGCAGAACCCCAGGGCGAGCGCGGCGATACGACGCCAGGCGCGGCGTTATGTCGTCGAGCGGTTCGACGTGCAGACCATCTGCCTTCCCGGGCATCTCGCGCTGCTGAGCCAGCTCACCGGGAGCGATCTCGTGCCACGCCCGCGCAAACGCCGTGCCGCCGCGGCGCGGCCGGAGCTCGCCGCGGCAAGATGATCGCCCCCAGACCACCGCGCCGGCCGAAGCCCGCCCGCCTGTCCCGCGCGATCACGCCGCCATCCCCCTCTCCCGGGCGGACTGCCGCGCCGCATGTCGTCGCCCGGCTGGTACCGCTCGATCCCGGCTTTTATGCGTTCAGCCTCGCCACCGAAACCGCCTGGCGCGAGCCGCTGGCTGGGCTCGCCCTGCCCGCGGTGCAGCTTTGCGCCGCGCCGCGCGAGGATGGCGCGGTCGAGATCACCGACAGTTTCGGCCGCGCCGGTTCGTGGCTCGGAGGCCGCCACAACGTGCTGTTCGTCAAGTCGCCGGCGGGTGGCGGCGCGGCGCTCGTTACCGGATATCTGGCCCGCGACCCGGACAGCCTGCCGCTGGAGCTGGACATTCGGCGCGTCGCTCCGCCCGGCCCAGCGACGCCTGTCATGACGCTCAAAATGGGAGGCCCCGGCGCGGCGGAGCTGTCGCCGGAAGAGGCCGGCCTCGACATCGTCGCGCATATACGCGGCCGGGGCGATGTTCGCTTTCCCGACACGCCTTGGGTCGGCCGGCTCGGGCCGGGATTGTGGATCGAGGGGTTTATGATCCTTCCGCAGAGCCGGTCGGCTGAGGCGGCGATCGAATACAAGGGGTTGACCGCCAGCGGCACGGAAACCCCGTGGATCGAGCGCGGTACGTTCTGCGGGACGCGGGGCAACGGCATCCCGCTGATCGGCTTCGCGGTCCGGCAAAAAGCCGTCCCGGGCAATGTGCCGCTCGATTGCGAATATTCCGGCTATTTCCAGTCGGGAGCGACGGCGGGGCCGACACGCAATGGCGCGCCGTGCCGCTCGGCGATCGAGCACGATGCGCTCGAAGGCATGCAACTGCGCATCACCCCGCGGCCGCCGCCCGGCGCCTCGACGAGGGCATAGCCGAAGTCAGCCGTCAGGCGAGGATGGCGCGGCGGCGCAATTCCTCGACGAGGCGGTCGGCGAGGGTTTCTGGGTCGCTGCCGATCGTGGTCAGGTGAATATCGGGGCTCTGCGGTGGTTCGTAGGCAGAATCGATGCCGGTGAAATTGGGCAGAGCCCCGGCGCCCGCCTTGGCATAGAGCCCCTTGGGGTCGCGCCGGATGCATTCGGTGATCGGCGTGTCGACGAACACCTCGACGAAGGCATGCGGCGCGGCGATCTCGCGCGCCATCTGACGGTCGGCGCGGAACGGCGAAATGAAGGCGCAGATCACAATGAGCCCGGCATCGCCCATCAGCCGGCCAACCTCGCCGACCCGCCGGATGTTCTCGACCCGGTCGGTATCGGTAAAGCCGAGGTCGCGGGTGAGCCCATGGCGGACATTGTCGCCATCGAGCAGCATCGTATGGCACCCGATCGCCAGCAGCTTTTGCTCGAGCCGGTTGGCGATCGTCGACTTGCCGGAGCCGGACAAGCCGGTGAGCCACAGCACCGCCGGTCGATGCCCCTTCAGATCGGCGCGCTGTACCGGGCTGATGGCGGTGTCATGCCAATGGATGTTGCTGGCCCGGCGCAGCGCGAAGGCGATGACCCCGGCAGCTGCAGTCTCCTGGGTAAGGCGGTCGATCAGGATGAAGCCGCCGGTGTCGCGGCTTTTCTCATAAGGGTCGAAGGCAATCGGCACGCTGGTCGCCAGGTTGCAGAAGCCGATCTCGTTGATGTCGAGGGTCCGGGCCGCGACATGCGCCCCGCTATCGACATTGATCCGGTGCTTCAGCGCGGTGACCGTCGCCGATACCGTACGCATGCCGATCTTGAGCCAATAGGAGCGGCCCGGAACGAGCGTCTCCTCCTTCATCCACACCAGATGTGCGGCGAACTGATCGGCGAACTCGGCAGGCGCCTTCGGATCGACCAGCAGGTCGCCGCGCGAGACATCGATCTCGTCGTCAAAGGTCAGGGTCACCGCGTCTCCCGACGCAGCGCGGGGCACGATTCCGTCGAAGGTCACGATCTCCTTGATCCGCGACGAGCGGGCCGAGCCCATTACCAGGACCGGGTCGCCCGGCGCCACCGAGCCCGCCATCACGGTCCCAGCGAACCCGCGGAAGTCGGCATTCGGGCGATTTACCCACTGCACCGGAAACCGGAACGGCCGATCCCCGGGCGCTTCGGTCACATCGATGCTCTCCAGGTAATCGAGGAGGGTCGGCCCGTCGTACCAGGGTGTACGCGGCGAGCGCTCGGTCAGGTTGTCGCCATAGCGCGCCGACAGCGGGATCATGACCAACGAGGCAAACCCGAGAGCGCCGGAAAAATCCGCGTAGTCCTCGGTAATGCGGTCGAATACGGCACGGTCGAACCAGACCAGGTCGAGCTTGTTGACCGCCAGCACGATGTGCCGGATGCCGAACAGCGAGCAGATCAGCGAATGTCGCCTGGTCTGGGCCAGCACTCCCTTGCGCGCATCGACGAGCAGCACCGCCAGATCGGCGGTCGAGGCGCCGGTCGCCATGTTGCGCGTGTACTGCTCGTGCCCCGGGCTATCGGCGACGATGAAGGAACGGCGCGGCGTCGAAAAAAAACGATACGCCACATCGATGGTGATGCGCTGCTGCCGTTCGTCTTCGAGGCCATCGAGCAACAGCGAGAAGTCGATATCGCCGCCGGTCGTGCCAAAGCGCCGCGACTCCTCTTTCAGCGCGGCGAGCTGGTCGCCCATGATGAGGTCGGCATCGTAGAGCAGGCGGCCGATCAGCGTCGATTTGCCGTCGTCGACCGAGCCACAGGTGAGAAACCGCAACAGGCTCTTGTCGGCCACCGCAGGCATTCCGATCCGGCCATCGGGCATCAAAAATAGCCCTGCCGCTTCTTACGCTCCATCGAGGCCGGTTCATCCCCGTCGATCAGCCGCCCCTGCCGCTCGGAGGCGCGCGACCGGCGCAGCTCGGCGAGGATTTCGCCGACCGTGGTTGCCGTCGACTCGATCGCTCCGGTCAGCGGGTAGCAGCCCAGGGTACGGAACCGGACCCGGCGCTGCTCGGGCTTTTCCCCCTTCAGCAGCGGCAGCCGCTCGTCGTCCACCATGATCCATACGCCGCTGCGTTCGACCACCGGCCGCTTCTTGGCAAGGTAAAGCGGGACGATGTCGATCTTTTCGGCTTCGATGTATTCCCAGACGTTCAGCTCGGTCCAGTTGGACAGCGGGAACACGCGCATCGTCTCGCCCGGCCCCAGCCGAGTATTGTACAGTCGCCAGAGTTCCGGCCGCTGCCGCCGCGGGTCCCAGACATGGCCGGTGCCGCGCACCGAAAAGATCCGCTCTTTTGCCCGGCTCTTCTCCTCGTCGCGCCGCGCTCCGCCGACGACCGCGTCAAAACCATGCCGATCGAGCGCCTGCTTCAACGCCTCAGTCTTCATCACCGCGGTATGCAGCGCCGAGCCCGACGCGATCGGGCTGATCCCGCGCTCCAGCCCTTCTTGATTGACATGAACGATCAGCTCCAGCCCGAGGCGGGAAGCGGTCGCGTCGCGAAATTCGGTCATCTCGCGGAATTTCCAGGTCGTGTCGACATGGAGCAGTGGCATCGGGAGCCGCGCGGGATGGAACGCCTTACGCGCAAGATGCAGCAGGACGCTCGAATCCTTGCCCATCGAATAGAGCAGCACGGGATTACGGAACTCGGCCGCGACCTCGCGCATGATTGCGATCGCTTCCGCCTCGAGCCGCCGCAAATGCCCCGACAACAATCCGATGCTTGGTGCCATCACCGGCGCAAGAGGGTCTTCGCTCAAATCAAATCCTTGGTATGTGTACCCGGCCCGGGCAAGCCAGCGCCACCATTGGCTTGCCCGCCATCTTCCAGCACCTCGCGAATGGTGTCGATCAGGACCTGCTCGCTCAGCGGCTTCGCCAAATACGACGCCACGCCGTTGGCGATGGCCCGTCTTCGCTCATCGCTCGTCGGGCAAGCTGTTATCAAAATCGTCGGTATTCGGTAACCCGTGCTGATCAAGTAATCGTGGAGCGCCAACCCCGTCATTCCCGGCATCCTTACGTCAAGGATAAGACAAGATGCGCTGTCCGCTTTTACCCGGCTCAAAAACTGCTCGGCCGATGCAAAGACAGCGGTAGCGAAACCGTGCGCCCGCAACAGGCGTTGCAGAGCGTCGCGGACCGCCTTGTCGTCGTCCACGATCGAAATCAGCGGCTCCATCGGGCCAAATGCCTATCCTTGTGCCGAGCAACAATACCCGGTCACCCGTGTCGGATCGATCGGCCGTGGAGACACCCGGCTACCGACAAGGAACACCGCCGCAGCGCTTTGGTATAAAGGGCCTTGGTTCGTTGGGTCATTCGCCGCCGGCCGTCGCCAGTGGCAAGGTGAAGCCAACCCTGGCTCCGCCGCGCATCGCGGGAGACGCCCATAAAGCGCCGCCATGCGCCTCGATGATCGAACGGCTGATCGCGAGCCCGACGCCGATGCCGTCCGGTTTCGTTGTGTAGAAGCTGTCAAAGATGCGAGATATCTGCTCCGGCTCGAGACCGCGCCCCGTATCCTCTATGGTAAGGACAACAGCCGCGCCGCGCTCGACCGCGGACCGGATGGTTAGTTGCCGCGGCCGGTCGGCGTTCCCGATCATGGCTTCGAGCGCGTTGGTGACCAGGTTCACGATGACCTGCTGCAACTGGACGGGATCGGCCATCACCAAGAGGGGCGAGGTTGCGAGTTCGGTCCGCGCGACGACACGTTGTTGGTCGATGGCGCCGCGCGACAGGTCGAGCACGTGCTGTACGATGTCGTTGACATCCAACAGAAGCTGGTTCGGTTCCTCCTTGTTGAACAGCGCCCGGATCCTGGCAATCACCTCCCCGGCGCGGTGGCCGTCGGCAACGACGCACCCTGCCGCCTCGCGCGCGTTGTCGAGCATCGGCGGCTGCTGGCCGAGGGAGCGAAGGCACGCGCTGCCATTCGCCGTAATCGCGGCAAGCGGCTGATTGATCTCGTGCGCGATCGCGGCGGCGAGCTCGGCGACCGTGGCGAGGCGCAGCGTGCGAGCCAGCTCCGACTCGGCATCGCGTAACGCCTGCTCGGTGCGCTTGCGCTCGGTCAGATCGATGACCGTGCCAATGAGTTCGACGCCTCGGGATGGGCCGCGCCTGAATTCGCCGACGGCCTGCACGTATTTGGTCGGCCCGCCGGGAATGACGATGCGAGCCTCGCAAGAGAAGTCCCTGTTTTCATGGGTTGCCCGCTCCACCGCCTCGGCGAAGCGCGGACGGTCGTCAGGGTGCATGCGCTCGGTAAACGATCGATAGGACGGGGATTCCGACGCGCGATCGAGACCGAGGATGTCGAAGAGCTGAGCCGACCACTGCATTTCGCCGGTCGGCAATTCCAGAGTCCAACTCGCCGTGCGGCTCAGTTTTTGGCCCTGCGCCAGCAAAGTTTCGCTGCGGCGCAGCTCCTTCTCCGCGGCCTCCCGCTCGGCGATTTCGACCTGCAGCGCAGCATTGGTGCGCAGAAGGTCACCGGTGCGCCGCTCGACGGTTGCTGCGAGCGCTTGTTGCGCCCGCCTTCGCTGCGCGCTCCACGCGCAGGCCATCAAGGTGCACACCACGAACGAAAGGAACCAGGGGAGCTCCTTCAGCTGGACCTGAAGGCTGTTGAACGGCGCCGCCCAAAAATATTCGACCGTCAATGCCGACAGGATCACCGCGAGAAAACCGGGCCCGGTCCCCATCCAGGCGCTGACGACAACCGCCGCGTAGAATGGAAAGGCAAGGGGTTTTTCGGCCAGGCTTTCGACCTGAACCATTGCCATGCTCGCCGCGGTGACGGACGCGACAGCCAGCCCATAGCGCACGACAGCACGATTCAAAATTCGGCGCGGATGAGCCGGCCCCGGTAGCGTGCCGCCGACAATCCCGCGCACGCGCTGGGCGATCCGGACCCAAGACCACGGCCAGGACGGCTGACGGGGATTTGCGACGTCCGATGGCACAGAATCGTCCGCTTTATCAGGATCGCTGAGGTTCGTTCGAGAAGGCAATATCCCTGGTTTCCCGCATCCCTGGCAAGGCAAACGCGCAACGGAACCTGGGGCAGCCCCCGGGGACAATCCGTTCCGCGGCTTTTCTGCCGGTCAGGAGGGCGGACGCACCGGGAGATCGCCGGATGCTTGCTGCCATCGCTCACGGCGCTTTGCCTGGGCTCGGAGCCACATCTCGACCGCGTCCCTGTCGAGGCGTTGAAACGTCGAGAAGGGACGAACCGAGTGGGCGAGGTGGGGATTGACGCTCAAATCCAAGCGGTCGATCGGGGAAAAGGCGGCGCGCCAACGCTCATGCTCCGCCTCGGCGCGCCATTGCTTTTTATAATCATCTGCGTCCCGGCCACGCGACACCGACTCGTAATGGATCCAGGTGAGGAACGGGTCGTAAATCACAACCTTGCCGCCGGCACGCACCCGGACGCAGAAATCGGCATCGCTGGAGGTTACCACATAGCGTTGCGCATCGAATCCGCCCAGACTGTCGAACACCACGCGACGGCAGGCGAAAAAGGCGCCAGTTACGGCGCCTACTTCGTGCGTCAGCAGCGTACGATCCAGGTACGAGCCCTCATCCGGCGCATCACCCATAGCCTCGTGAGCCGTCGTGTCGTCCTGGCTAAAAGCAATGCCGGCGTGTTGTATGGCGCCGTTGGGATAGAGGAGCCTGCCGCCAACCACCCCGATCTCGTCGCGAGCCAGCTGGCCGCGTACGCGGACATCCCACTCATCCGTCAAGCAGATCATATCGTCATTGAGGAACACCAATAGTTCGCCACTAGACCTGTCGCGAACCGCGGTGTTGTTTATCTCGGCCCAATTAAACGGAACCTCGCGATAGACTACTTGGACGTGATTATACACCTTCTCTATTTCGGAAAGTCCAAATCGCGATCGCGGCTCGAGGTGGCCATTCACGACAACGATGACTTCGATGCGGCCCCAGTTGGCCGCGCGACGCCGCAGGCTCGAGATCAGCGCGAACACCATATCGGCGCTGTCGAGGGTCGGAATTATCACCGAAATCCGGCTCGTCGGATCGTCCTGCCAATGGATCTTGACCGCATCGGACAGGGTCCGGCCGATCACGTCGTCATGCGCGACGGCGCGCGCCCGACTGCCGGTCCGGTCGAGATGGCGCTGCACCGTGCGCAACGTTCGCGCGCGCGCGTTTGGCAAGTCGCGCGCCGGGATGCTGGGTGTGCTGTGTACCAGCAACAGAGGCAGATGGACGAAGGATCCGCGGCCGAATCGGTCGAGCACCCGAAGGAGGAGATCGTGACGCGCATCGAGTACGGGATCACAAGACAGGCCGCCGAGCTCGACAAAGGCTCGCCGGTCGATGCAAATCACGTCGCCAATATAGTTGCGTTGCAGCAGCAGGTCATAATCGAACGCCGGCAGGAACCGCGGGAGGAGCCGGTCGCTTTCGCCCTCCCGATCAACCACGACCTCCCCGTCGGTATAGATGATCGGCGCGGTTGTCCGCTCGATCGCCGACGCAAGCCAGGCGAGCGCTTCGGGCGCCAGCATGGCGCCCGCATCGAGAATGATGAGATGAGACCCTCTCATTCGGGCGGCCAAGCCGTTTATGACGGGGATCGCAGGCTCGTTCGGCGGCAGCCGAACAATCTCCACCGACTCCGTCGGAGCGCCGAATTCGGGCGGCGCGTCAGCGGACACCACCAGGAAGACCTCGTCCGGCGCATGGGTTTGCGCCACCAAGGAAGCAAGCGTCTCGTGGGCAGCGCCAGGCGCGCCGGCATCTGCGATGACCACGAGAGAAAAGCTTGCCGCGCCGCTTGCCGACGGCGATGGAAGGACGAAGGGCAGCCCAGAGCGCACGACGCTGTAGAACGTCAACGCCCAGGATTGGCTGTGTCTAAGCGACGGCAACTGCTGTTCGAGGCGGTTAAGGGATTCCAGCAGCAGGGACAATTCTTGACGGATGGGAACGGCATTCGAATCCGCAATCCGCGCGCGCAGATGATGCACCGCCCGGTAGAGCGGATTTGCCCGCCAGTCGCCGGAATCCGGCTGATAGGCGGACCACAAGCGCTCGATGGAATCGCGGACGCGGCTCAGCTCCTCGCCAAACTCCGCTTCGATACCGATTTCGGGGATCGGATTGAGTTCGACGACGTGCTCGGGAAGCACGGTCAAATCGTGGCCAACCGCGACGATCGCAATAGTGGCACGGCTCAAAAACCGGGCATCGGGCAGAAGATCGAGGCGAACGGTGAATCCCGCCCGTCCCGTGCCACCATAAAGCGCCTGCACGTCGTGGCGAAATTCATCAGCCGCCACGATCTTGACGGTGCTGCCGTTGAGCTTGATTTGCACGTGCAGAAGCCGGTCGGGCGCTCCGCGATCGACGATCCAGCCGCGGCAAATCGTATTGGCGACGATGTCGACTCCCGACACAATTTCCGGCTCGGTGACCGCATCGGACGGTTCAAGGTGGTTGCTGTCGGAAAGTTGCGTGGGGAGGAGTCTACCGGGCGTTTGCGTCGCACAGAGCCGGTCGATCAATTGCCGGCCGGTTTCTCCGTATCGTGCCTCTACCATAGGGCGGCAGGGGGCGGCCGAAAGCACGCGCCCAAGTACGGCCGTCCATTCCCCAAGCGTCAGGCCCTGGCTAGGCGGCGTGAGTTGCGCCTCAGCGATCAGCTGCAGCACATCGGGCAACATCCTTACCGACAGACTGCGGTGCGGGAGCATCCCATGCTGCAGAAAGCGCTCGACGATCGAGTGTTCAAATTCTTCGGAGTCGATCGCCGCCTTCGCGAGATCAGTGACCGGCCGCCCGATATTGTCTTCCCGTACGAAATTGTTCTCCGGCATTCGCCCATGGAAGAGCGCATAAAGCAGGTCGACATCCTTCAGGGTACGAATGATCATGGCGCTTCCGCTGGAATAGCTCTGAACCTGAAGTTGAATGTATCGGCGGATTGCTGGGGCTAGGCGTCCTCACGGCGACAACCCGAGTTCCTTCGTCAGCAGATCAATAGCCTCGTTTGAGGAATCATGCTGCACAGTTAGCGTGACATGGCCGAGCATCACTCGACCATCAAAGGCGGCGCGCTCGTTTACCACCCGGAACTCGACGGGGTGATCATTCTCGTCGCCGATCAGGAAGCTCAGGTTGACCGAGAAAACCCCCGGTTTCAGGGGTCGTATGTTGGTGACGCTGACTTGCGATCCGGCGATCAGAACATCGACGATGAAATTCATGTCGCCAATCTCGTGCGAAAATCCCAAAACGATCTCCGCCACCCAGTTGCCCGGCGGGAGGTTGATGTAAGGGCCGTAAATCAGCGCCCGGACGCGCCCCGTGATATCGACCGCATGTGTCGCAGGTCGATGACCATCCGATAGAAAAAGCTCCCGGGACCAAGTGATCGGTTCCAACGCCCCGCCGGCAAGATGCCCGAAATATGGAGCGACCGCACCGCTGATGACCGCAAGGGTAGTCTCGTCTGGCGCGCTCGCGTCCGAGCCCGGCGGATCGCGCTCGGCGCCGAGGCCGAGCGCGGCCAGCTCCGCCACCACCCTCTCGATATCGGCAAGGCCGACGGGCAGCCCGAGATGATTGGCAATCGCCGCCGCCGTTGCCGAGGGCTGATGCCAGTCCCGATCGGACCGCACTACAAGCGCTCGCGACAGTGCAGTGCAAGCCTTGGCCAACACACAACTGCAACTGACACGCCGCGCGGCGTCGGCCAGCTCTAGAGCATCGCGGGAGACGAGCTCCCATGTTGCGATTTGTGGATCATCCAACGAGAGGATGAACGGTTTATCGGTCGTCGCGAGCATGCGGCGCAGCCAACCCGGAGGCTGACGGCCAATGACAAGAAAACTACTGCCCTCCCCGGTGATCAGCGCGGTTGCAAGTTCTTCCGGGGTGTTGACCGTGATGGCGGCAACCGAACCCAACGCCGCTTGCGCCATCCGCAGGATAACGGCATCGCACCAGTCGCCAAATCGGCCGGGAAGGCCGAGTGAAAAAAGAACCATCGCCAACTTCTGCGAGAATGACCTTGGGGTCCCGGGATAAAAGCGACGGGGCAATATCGACCGTATCATGGGCGTAGCTTACGGTCTATCCTTGGGCCCTTCGGTAATCGCCTCTTTCCAAAAGGAACTCGACCGCGCGCCGACCCCGCTCGACCCTGCGGTGCCGCGGGTCGGGACTGGGCGTTCCCCTCAACCCCTCGTGGCCCGTGCTGGCAAGATTGGCTGAAGCGTCGCCGCCGCCTCCGTCACCACGAGCTTTGGAGGATCCGAAGCGGGTTCGAATCGGTGCCTACAAGTGGCCGATCAGCTCCGCCCCAGGATAGCCAAGCTCGCCGTGCTGCGCCGCAGTGCTCGACAACAAGATCGGCGTTTCCCCGGGGCAACTGTTGACGGCATGCATTGGCTGTGGTTCTCTTGCGCATTCCTCAGCCTAATCGTACCAAGCATTGTCTCTCGCTAGGCATTTGCGATGCTCACACGAGTCACCCCGCAAACTGCACCGAAGACCGCGGAACGCTGTGCCCGAGGGTCGCGCGGCGTATGGAGCGCTGATCCAGCCCGCTTTAGAAGAGTGTGATCGGTGACGGGAGCGCCGACGGCGGAGCCCGACCCTACGCGCCGCGTCGGGGTGGAGGCTCGCAAGACCTACGCTGCCAAGCTACGCGACGGATTTATCGAGAAATACCTGTCCGGAGCCGCAATCCTCGACGTCGGCTATAAAGGCTATGAGAGCGATGTAGTTCCTATCGTACCACAGGCAGTCGGCATTGATTTGGATTATCCTGGGTACGACGGTGTTACCCTACCCATTGCCGACAACTCTCAAGACGCGGTGTTTTCCAGTCACTGCCTCGAGCATATTGATGATTCGCGATCCGCGATCCGCGAGTGGTTTCGGGTGCTGAACGCAGACGGCTTTCTGGTTATCATTGTACCGCATCAATACCTGTACGAGCGGAAGATTTCACTACCCTCGATATGGAACCCCGATCACCGCAGGTTCTACACGATCGCGACGCTGCTAAAAGAGATTGAAGGTGCGTTAGAGCCGAATACCTACCGCGTCCGACATCTGGCAGATAATGATCTCGGTTACGATTACTCGATCCCGCCTGATTATCACCCGTCTGGCTGTTATGAAATCGAGTTGGTGATCCAAAAGATACAGCAACCCTCGTGGCATATTCACGAGGGAAACCCATCAATCGAAAATCTTTCGTTAACCCAGCCACCACCTTCGGCGAGCGACGCCCGAACCGCCGGAAATCGCCCGGTCGAACTCTGCTCCTGGACGGCTGGCGCGCGTTCCGCTTTGAACGATCGCCGCATTGATCGCCCTCGGCGGCTCTTGGTACTTAAGCTCGACCACCGCGGCGATTTTCTGATCGGGCTACCCGCGCTGGAGAAATTGCGGGTCACCTTTCCAAACGCGCATATTACGCTGATATGCGGCTCGTGGAATGTTGCAACAGCGCGGGACCTTGGCGTAGCCGACGAGGTTCGGGCCTATGATTATTTTCCCGAGAACTCTCACAACTGGACGGGAGACGCGGTCGAGGGTGTCGATCGCTACCAGCAGGTCTGCAAAGGCCAATTCGATATCGCCGTGGATCTGCGGGTTGACGAGGATACAAGGCCGCTGCTGCGCCACGTCGATGCCGCGCTGCGTTGCGGGATTGGCTTCCGAACGCGACAGCCGTATCTCGACGTCGTGCTCCCCGGCGAGTTCGAGGCGCGCGAATCGGGGCCGGCCGATGACGATACGGTGGTCCTCGCGCCCGACGCATTTCACTCGCGCATGCCGATTCGGACGCCGTTCTTCCATGAGACCGATTTCTCCGTTACCGCCCCCCACCTGATATACGGCCCCTATACTCGCCTGCCGACGGGCCGGCTTCGCGCCGAATTTGCGTTTCAGCTGGCTGCACCGATCTTCTGGCCGGCTCAGCTCAGGATCACGATCGAGGTAGCCTGCGCCGGCGGCTCGGACATCGTTGCCCGAAAACGGTTAAAGCGAGTGCCCAGATCTGGCGTCACCCTCATTCCGGTCGAGTTCGCGAACAGCGATCGGACGGCCCGCTATGAATTCCGCGTTTTCGTCGGCGGGCACCCCTGGCATAGCCGGTTGCGGTTTTTTGGTGTGCGGGTACATCTGTTGGAGAAGGACGAATCCGGGGCGCGCTATTTGCCGGCGGAACTGCACATTGGCGAGCAGTTGTCGCTGCTCGTGCAATTGATCGCGGAACGGGTCCGGCCGCTTTATCCCCCGGACCTGCTCGACCGCATGGCCGGCGGGTCCGAGATCGGATTACCGGCGTTGGCGGCGATCCCGCCTTCGGCCAAATGCATCGTGGTCGCCCCGCTCAGCAATTCGCCGGTGCGCGATTGGCCGCTCGATCGGTACATACACCTGATCGGTATGCTGCTGGCCCAGGTCGAGTGCTTTGTCGTGCTCGTCGGCTCGCGCGACCAACTGACCACGCTCAGCCACATCTGTCACCAGCACGAGGGTGATCGTCGCCTCGTTAATCTGGGTGGCCAAATCGATTGGTCCGAACTTGCCGGCGTGCTGCGCCGTGCCGATCTTGTGATCGCCAACAATTCGGGGGTGGCGCATCTCGCGGCAGCATGCGGCAGGCCGACGCTCGCCATCTATTCCGGCAGCCATCAGCCGCAGGAATGGGGGCCGCGCGGCGAGAACGTGCGCGCAGTGACGGCGGTGGTCCCCTGCTCGCCGTGCGGGTACGAGCGCCTCGAGTTATGTCCTTACGACCATCGATGCATGAAGCTGATCGAGCCGGAAACCATCTTTCGAGACGCTCTCGCGATGCTCTCGACCCGGCCCGAGCAAACCGAGGCCGACCTGGACCTGATGCTCCGATCCTAGGGTCCGATCCTGATCCGCTCCATGCGATGACCCCCAAACCGGGCTCCAATGCGCCCGATATTTGCAACCGGGTCGAGGCGCCCCGCCGCATCATCTATGACGGTCTTAACGCTACCCCCGAGCCAGGCATTGGCATCGCCGCTGACAGACGGCTACTGACCCACATCGCCCGAAGCTTGGGCTACGATGTTGGTATTGTTTACGCTACGGCATTCGCGCCCGAGACAGACCCATTGCTGCAAGCGGTACTCTTTTTCGACCAAATGCGTGCCTGGCCTCAGTTGGACAGAAAAATCACGCTGAGAGGAACGCTCAACAGATCGCTCAACCGGATCATCGATCAGGCGCGATATAATTTTACAGTGAAGCCGTCGCGGCTGCGGCTTGGCGATGTGGTAATCGACCGGCGCCACGGCGACTCGCTCGATGAACCCGATCGAGCCTTTGTCGGTCGCAATCTATTCGAGAGTGCGCACGCAATTTTCGATCGCACTGCCCGCTTCGTCAGCCTGTCGTTCGACCCCGCTCCCGATATGCTGCATTGCACTTGGCCATTGCCATTACGGGTACGGTCGGCCTGCAATATATACACAGTACATGACCCGATGCTGCAGCAGGGACCATTCGGAACTCCCGAGAGGAAAATAATAAATTTCAGATTGCTAAAAGCAATAGCAAACATGGCCGACCATATCATCACGATATCGGAGGCTTCCAAGCGATATATTGTCCGCTTCCTAAACGTCGATGAAAAACGGGTGACTAATACCTATCAGGCTGTGGTTTTTCCACAAAAATACCTCAATCGCTCCGAATCGGCGATTGCAAATTATCTTGACGGCCTTTATGGACTTGAGATGAACCGCTACCTGCTCTGCCTTGGGGGATTGGAGACGAAGAACAATTTCGATCGGCTCGTCGATGCATTCCTTGCCTCGGACGTCGATGATCCACTCGTGGTCGTTAATACCCCCGGTTGGCAAAACGGAATTGAGTTCAACATCCCTGGCGAACATAAGGCGCCAGGGGGTTCTGGGAATGCGGCGGGCTCGCGGATTCGCTGCCTGAACCATGTCGGACCCTCAGCGCTTGTCAGCCTGATCCGAGGCGCCCGGGCGGCCGTTTTTCCCTCGCCGTACGAAGGCTTCAGCCTTTCGGTGCTGGCGGCAATGACGCTCGGTGCGCCAGTCGTCGCCGCGACGAACGCGGCGCTGACCGAAATCGGCGGTGACGCCGTGCTCCTCGTGGACCCCTACGATGTCGAGGATATCGCTCGCGCCATCACGACGATCGTCAACGATGCCGATTTGCGCCGTGAGTTGAGCCGGCGCGGCGCGGCGCAGGCCGCTAAATTTTCCGTCGCGCACTACCGCGAACGGATACGGTCGGTCTATGCTTCTCTTGCCTGAGAGCCCGATTCGAGATGGAAATCCGGCGAATGTCGGATTGTACGTCGTCGCCTCCTCTCTATCTGGGCTTTCGGGGGCAGCCCCCTTCCCCATCTTGTCCGATTGTGGGAAGGTAAATTGGGGTTGGGTCGGGGATGAGATGATACGCGTCGTCGTACCCGAACGGTGGCCTACCGATCGGGTCGTTGGGGGCATCGGCGCGGCTGAAGGCAGCAGGGCATAACTGAGGCGTTGATGGACGAGGGCAGGAATTTTCCGCTCCCGGTGACTGACGAGGGCAGGAATTTTCCGCTCCCGGTGACGCAGAATTGGCCTTGGGAAAATCAGGTCAAGCCGGCGCGCGGACGCGCCATCGGCACGCGGGCAACCTTTGTCACAATAGCGACGGCTGATCGCGCGGGACAAAGTCGGATCTTTGCCCGCTCCGCGCGAGCGTGCCATCGCGATGCCCGGCTGGTCGTGCTCGCTCTCGATCCCGACGAGACGCGGCTTTTCGAGGATTTGTACGACCTGGTCATTCCCGCCGAGCAGCTGTCGCTCGGCGGCCTCGCCGACATGCGCTTCCGTTACTCGATCGCCGAACTTTGCTTTGCCTTGAAGCCGTGGGTCATTCGGCATCTTTTCGATCGGTTTGCCGACGAACCGATCTATTACTTTGATTCGGACATCGAGCTTTTCACGCCATTGACCGAAGCCGAGACCGCGCTGGCCCACGGCGCCAACCTTGTGCTGACCCCGCACATCCTGCAGCCCGGTCTCGATCAGGGGCGCGAACGGGCGTTGCTGAGGTCAGGGTCATTCAATGCCGGTTTCCTTGCCATTGCGCCGAGCGCGCAGGCGCGCTCCTTTGTCGACTGGTGGTGCGAGCGGGTCAGAACCGGCTGCACCCATGATCCGCTTGAAGGGACCCATGGCGACCAGAAATGGCTGGAGCTGGCGCCATCGATCTGCGACGGCGTTACGGTACTGCGACATCCGGGGTATAATTTCGCGTACTGGAACGCGTACGAGCGGCCGCTGAGCTGCCTCGGCGGGGCGTGGACCGCGGGAGGTTGGCCGCTACGCTTCGTCCATTACAGCCAATGGAATTTGCAGGAACAGGATTCCGAGCAATACCTGGCCCGCTATTTTCATCGCGAATACGAGCCCTTTGCCGGCCTTTTCGCCGAATATCAGAAAAAGGTGTCGGACGAGAGCCCATCCTGTAGCGAGCGGTCGCACGGGATCAATGGCAAGGCGTTCGCACCCTCCGGGCAGACGGTTCCGGACTTGCTGCGCGGTGCCTATGCCCGGCACGGCCCGGCTGTCGATGGCAATTTGTCCGAGGTATTCGCTCACATCGTTTCCGTCCTCAACGCCCGGAGCAAGGCCCGGGTGGATCTGCCCGACCTGCCGATCACCATTCTTTACGATGAGATTTGGCAGCATCATGCCGATCTGAGGTATCGCTTCGATGTCGACCAGACGGGCGGCCGCCTCGCGTATCTGCGATGGCTCGTCGAGTCGGGCGTAGCGGAGCTGGGGCTCCCCGCGGCTTTCGCAACCCCCGCGCGCTCAGCCCTGGAGCGCGACCGAGTGCGGCAGCTCGAGGCCGGTGACGAAGCGGTAGGGCCGCCCGCCGCTATTGCCGATGCCATCTTGTCGGCGCCGCCCGCATTGACCGATCCGGTCGCAGCACTGATCGCCGCGCGTGACGCCGAACGCGACCGGATACGCCAAAGGGACAACGACATCGAGCTGTTGGTCAGCAGCAACAAGGCCCTGCGACGCGACTTGCAGGCCCTGAAGGTGCGCCGATGGCGCGACGAGGAGACCATCCAGGCGCTCGACGAGGAATTGACCAAAACCAGACGGACGCGCGACGCTGCCACCCGACGCAGCCGGCAGCTCGCCGATGAGGTTGCAAGCCTGAGCGCCCGATGGTGCTCCTTTCCCGGCTGGCTGGGCTCGCGGCCGTATTCGGGTCGGAAAGTGTTCGGCCGACGGGCGATCCTTCCAGGCGACCGCCCGTTCTTTGAATGCGGCTTTCGGCTCAGCGACACGGGTGCGATTGCCGAGGCTTCGGTGAAGCGCGTCAAGGATGCACCATCCGGGATGTTGATCTTTGGTCCCTACGTCAATCTCGCGCCCGGCACCTACGCAGTGACGGTTGATGCACGGCTTTTTCAACGCCTGCCCGTGTTGGCCAATTTCAAGCTCGATGTCGTCTGCGACGACGCACGGCAGATCATCGGATGCCGCAAGTTTCGTCTTCGCTCGACCGCGGGTTGGCAGCGTTTCGAGCTGATCTTTGCAGTTTGGGATGGTGAGAATTACCCGGATTTTGAGATGCGCATCTGGGCGCACAAGGGAACGGCGCTGGAGATCGGCCGGATCGACTTGGACCAGTTGATGGCGGAGCCGTCGGCGGTTAGCGACCGATCATCGAGCGGGTAGCGGTGGGCGTTATAATGCATCGGCCGGTAGAGGATTCCGCCGATGGACGATAATTTCGACGGAAGCAAGATCAACTCGCCGGATTATTGGAACAAGCGGTTTTCAGAAGATTGGACCGCCAAGGGCGGCCGCAAGCAGACTGCGTTCTTTGCGGAATTATGTTGCCGCGAACTCCCTGACTGGTTCCTCGAAGAGGGACGTGCGCGCAAATCCGCGATTTTCGATTACGGCTGTGCGATGGGCGATGCGCTGCCGGTCCTGCAGCGCGCCTTTCCCGATTCGCCGATCCGCGGCGGCGACGTTGCCCAGGTCGGCCTCGGCTTGGCGCGCGCCCTTCACCCGGGTTTTGAGTTTGTCGATATCGGCAGCATCGGCGAGGCGAGCGCCGTCGCCGACATCGTCTATTGCTCCAATACGCTCGAGCACTTCGAGAATTGGCGAGAGATCCTGCACCGTCTGTCCCGACATGCCAAAGAATACCTCGTTGTCATGGTGCCGTTTGAAGAAGAGGACCGGATCGACGAGCATTTCTGCACCTTCGAGTACGACAGCCTGCCGGCGCGGCTTCCTTCCGGCGCTCGCCTCATGCATCTGGGCGTGTGCAATGCCGGGTTGGAACCGGAGACCCAGTGGAACGGGCTGCAATTGATTGCGATCTACGGAAAGCAGCGGCGCGGCCGCGATCCAGGTTCGGCCGGGATGCTATCGCAACCGCGCAATGGTTCGCTGCTGTTCGACCTGCGGGGTGTCGAGCCGCCGGCCGTCGCGTCATTGCTCGCCGGCGTTGCGGCGATGTCGCAGGCAAAGCGGCAGACCGCGCGGGACCTTGGCGAGGCGCACAAGCTGGCACAGACCGAGGCGGCCGCACGCGCTGAGGCGGCCCGCCGGATCGCCGAGCTGGAGCGGGTTCATGCGGAATACGCCCAACTGACGCGCGGCGTCGAAGCCGCCCAGCGTCGGCTGCTCGACGCGTTGACCGCCCTCGATCCCGGTCTGATCGGCAACACGGAGATTTCGCCGGTTCCCGAGGGCTGGTCCACGGATCATCCCCATGATGCCGCGACCCACCGAGCGATGCTCGCCCGCCTCACCGAAGCGGTGCATCGCACCGAAAGTCTCGGATTTGCATTCCACGAACAGGCGACCGCCTGGCAGGCGGAGCGCGCCGAACTGACCCGGCGCCTTCAAGCAGAGCGGCGCGCGTTTGAAAACGCGATCGGCGAGCGCGACCGGGCGCGCGGCCGCGCGGGCGAACTCGACTCCAGACCCGGCGAGACTGCCCCCGGCGTGTCGGCTCCCCTCGTCAGCATCGTTCTGCCGGTATACGACCAGGCCTATCTGGTCGAGGAGGCGATTGCCGGTATCATTTCCCAGACCTACGAGAAATGGGAGCTGATCGTCCTCGACGACGGCTCGAGCGACGACCTGGAAGACCGGGTCCGGCAATATCTCGACGAGCCCCGGGTGTTGTTTCTGCGCCAGCCGAACCAGCGTCTCCCCGCTGCGTTGAACCACGCCATGACGTACGCTCGCGGCGATCTGCTGACCTGGACCTCGGCCGACAACATCATGCTGCCGACCCAGTTGGAGCGGCTGGTCGAGGAGCTCGCCGCGCATCCCAATGCCGGTCTCGTCTATTCCGATTACTGGGCGATCGACGAGAACGGAGGGCCGGTCGACGATCCGCGGTGGCGGCCGCACAACCGCGACCCCCAAATCCCCGATCTGGCACGGTTGCCGTCCGAGGTCACGATCGAAAATTTCCACCACAGCGGCGACAATTTCATCGGTGCCAGCTTCCTCTACCGCCGGGCGGTCGCCGAAATCGTCGGCCGCTATGCCGATGACGCCTTCGGCGGCGAAGATTACGATTTCTGGCTGAGGATGCATTTGGTGACGCAATTCCGCCGCGTTGCCGAGCCGCTCTACAAGTATCGCGTGCACCGCGATTCCCTGACGTCGCGGGGCGAGGAATTGGGCCTTTTCGCCAATGTCCGGGAATTGCTCGAAGCCGATCGCTGGCGCATCGAAACATTGCTGACCGACGGAGCGCTGCGCAGCGGCGATTCCTTGCTGCGGCCAACCGGCCAGTTCCATGCCGCGTTGCTGAAGCGCTGCTGCCCTGTCGCTTACTCGGCCCTCGTTGAGGGAGGCCCCGCCCCGATAACCGAGGGGCCATCCGTCGTCGACATCGACGTGCCGGCGCGGGCGATCGATGCGGCGGCCCTGCGCCATGCCGACATCCTGCTGTGCCGCTCGGATCTGACCGCTTCCCTGCTGCGGCGGGAGGATTGGGCGCGCGACAAGCGGATCCTCACCTGGAACGGCGAACAGACACCAGCGGTGCAGCACGCGTTCATCCAGGCCTTCGCAGAGCAGGTGACCGTGCCCGCGACGGCAGCACGGCGCCGGACGCTGCCCCAAATCAATGACCCGTTTCGACCCTCTCGAATCCTCTTGCTGGTTGATCGCTGGCCAGCCGGCGGGATCGAGAACATCGTCATTGATCTCGCCGAGAGCCTCGTGGCGAATGGCAGGACCGTTTTCGTCGCCAGCGCCTGGAGTGCACCGCCGCCGAAAAATACTTTCGCGGGCGTGCCGATCCGGACCCTGTCCTTTCGCGGCGACGAGCGCGCGTTCACAGGCTTTTTGCGCCGCGAAGCGATTGAGGTGATCAATTATCACGACAGCTGCTTTGCCGCAGAACGGGCGCAAGAACAGGCGGTCGCGACCGTCTACACAATGCACGATTGCTATCTTGGGATGGACGATGCGGCCCGAACCCCCCTCGCGCTCGGCCTGGCCGGGATGGATCGGGTGATCGCGGTTTCGCGGCAGGTGGCACAGGTGGCGGCGATGCAATTCGGCGTGCCGTGCGACCAGATCGTCGTGGTCGGCAATGGGCTGCGTGACGAGATCGTCAGCGCCGCGGCGCCGCCGGTTGGCGGCGCTGACTTGGTGGTCGCGATGGTGGCGCCGCTGACGCGGCCTAAACTTCAGCATGTCGCAATCGCCGCCTTTGCCGAGGCGCCGCAGGACATTCCCAGGCTGCGGCTCCGGCTGATTGGGGCCCCCTCGGATCAGGGTTACTACCAGGAGCTGCAGGCGCAGATCGCCGCGTTGTCGCAAGGCCATCGCATCGAGCTCGTCACCGGGCTGACCCGGGTTGACACCATCGCGGCATTGGCCGGGGCTCATGTGTTTTTGCTTCCCTCGCTCGACGAGGGGTGCAGCATGGCGTTGCTTGAAGCGGCGGCCGCGGGTTGCGTGTGCATTGCTTCCGACGTCGGCGGCGCGCGCGAGCTCTATGTCGCCGGCGGGCCGGTGGTGCTGGTGCCCTCGCCGCTGGGCGAGCTGGATCGTGTGACCCAGCGGCAATTCCTTGAAGCGGCCGCATCGGATTTGCCGGAATACAGGAAGCACATCGCCGAGGCGCTGCGGAACGTGTGGCGGGATTACGCGTCGTTCGCGGACGGTGTTCCGCAACTGCGCGTGCGCCTGCGCGACTCATCGGGCATGCAGCAGATGACCGACGCGTACCTGCTCGCCTACACGATGGCGCGCCGTGGCGGCAGGCCCCCGCGCCGGGTTGCCTCAGCGATCCCAAGTGCGGCACAGCTTGCCGGCGCCAGCCCTCTTGCTTCGGTGTAGGAGAGCGTCTCCCTCCCACGCGATTGACCGCTTGCCGCGCGTGGTGCTTACCTGCGGTAAACCGAAAACTTCCGGGGCTGGAAGCGGAATCGAGAGGAGGCGCGGGACCATGATCATCGACTGCCACGGCCACTACACCACCTCGCCGCGTCAGCACGAGGGATGGCGTCAACAGCAGATCGAGGCGCACGCGGCGGGCAAGCCGGCGCCGCCGCGCCCGACGATGACCGATGATGAGATCCGTCAGACGATCGAGGGCGGCCAGCTCAAGGTGCAGCGCGAGCGCGGCACCGACCTGACGATCTTCTCCCCGCGCGCCGCGGGCATGGGCCACCATCTTGGCGACGCAACGACGAGCGAAGCCTGGGCCGCCGCCTGCAACGAGCTGATCTGCCGGGTCTGTTCGCTGTTCCCGAAGAATTTTGTCGGCGTGGCGATGCTGCCGCAGAGCGCGGGCGCGTCGCCGAGGAACTGCCTCGGCGAGATCGACCGCTGCGTCAACCAATACAGCTTTGTCGGCGTCAATCTGAACCCTGATCCGTCCGGCGGCCATTGGCGGGACCCGCCGCTGTCGGATCGGTACTGGTACCCGGTCTACGAGAAGATGGTCGAGCACGACATCCCGGCGATGGTCCACGTCAGCGCCTCGTGCAATCCGACGCATCACACGACCGGTTCGCACTACCTCAATGGCGACACCGCAGGCTTCAACCAGCTGATGAATTCATCGGTGTTCAAGGATTTCCCGACCATCAAGTTCATCATCCCGCACGGCGGCGGCGGCGTGCCGTATCACTGGGGGCGCTACCGCGGCCTGGCGCAGGACGCCAAGCTCGGCCTCCTGTCCGAACTCATGCTGAACAATGTATTTTTTGATACCTGCGTCTATCACCTGCCGGGCCAGGAACTGCTCGCGAAGGTGATCCCGGTCGACAACATCCTCTTTGCCTCGGAAATGATCGGCGCGGTGCGCGGCGTCGATCCGGAGACCGGCCACCATTACGACGACACCAAGCGCTATATCGACCAGCTGCCTCTGTCGGCGGCGGACAAGGCGAAGATTTTCGAGGGCAACGCCCGCCGCGTCTACGGCCGCCTGTCAGCGGTGATCGCGAAGCAGTCCGCGACGGCGGTTTGAGGGGCGTAGGGCGGAAAAACGCAGCGCATTCTGCCGACGTGCCGAAATCGAAACCTGCCAAGGTTGCAGCACCCGGCCCCCTCGCCGGCTCGCCGGGTGCGGCGGAATACACCTCGCTTTTCGGCCCTACGCGGCTCGGATCCTCGGCGATGTTATGGCGTCGTCAGGTTCGGCGGCCGCGGCCAGCGGAGGTTGCCACCTTCCCGAATCGATCTCGGCGATCTGTCGATCCACCGCGGCTATGACAAACCGCGAGAACGGCCTGAGATGCAGGAAGAATGCGGCGAGGATGCCGACGTAGTCGATCGCGCCCGGGTTCTGCCTGACACATTGGAAGAAAACTCTGCAGAACGGCCATAACGCCGCCGGCTGCCGCAGGACGATGCGCCAGACGAGTCGCCACAACAGGGCGAGATCCCGCCGCGGGATCGCGAAGAAGCTCGGGAGCGCGGCGTCCGTGCTGGCGCTCCTGTCCAAGGTGGGCCGGTCGAGCAGGCGCGCGACGGTTCGCACGCGCTCGTAATAGGCGGCCGGGCGATAAATCTGCGCCAGGATCGTCCGATAATCCAATAGGATATCGCGCCGCTTCCGGGCGGTCTCGAAATTGATCCCGGCCGTACATTGGTCGCCGGCGTCATCCTCGCCGGCCAACCGCGTCGCGTCGGCGGCGGCAAACAGACGCCCTTCGCGCGCCAGGCGCCGGGTCAGCTGGGTGTTGGTTCACAAACATGCCGGCCCGGTAGATCTTGTGCACGCAGTCGACCAGCGACCGGCGGGTATTCTGCTTCTTTTGCATCGACACCAGCGTGTCGGTGTCCGGGCTCTCGATGCCGACGAAAATGGTGAAGAAATTCGCCGCGCGCATCAGCGCCAGCAGGGCATCGTCATCGGCGATGTTGATCGATGCTTCGGTAGAGAATTCAAAGGGATAGCCCCGGTTCTTCTGCCAGGCTATCAAGTGCGGCAAAAAGGCCTTCACGGCCTTCTTGTTGCCGATGAAGTTGTCGTCGACGAAATCGAGGTGGCCGCGATATCCGGAAACGTAGAGCGCCTCAAGCTCGGCCAGCATCTGCGCCGCGGTCTTGACCCGCGGCATGCGTCCGTACAGCTCGATGATATCGCAGAATTCGCAATTGAATGGGCAGCCGCGCGCGAACTGCACGCCGAAATAGGTGTATTGGCTGCGCTTCAGCAGGTCGAAGCGCGGGATCGGGGTTTGGGTAATGTCGGTGGTGAATTTCTCGGCCTCGAACACCCCCTGCCTGGCGCCCGACTCCCAGGCCTCGATGAACGCGCCGATGATGCTCTCGGCTTCTCCCAGCACCCGAAAGTCCGAGGCTTTGTAGGCCTCCGGCGATGAGGTCGCGTCCGGCCCGCCGACCGCCACGGGCTTGCCCCGCTCGTGCGCCAGCTCGATGACCCGGAGCGTGTCGGGCTGCTGCGGCAGCATTCCGCCGGTCATCACCAGATCGGCCCAGTCCAGATCGGACTCCTGCAACTCCTCCGTGTTCCGGTTAACCAGACGGCATTGCCACGCAGGCGGGAGCAGTGCGGCGACCGTAATGAGGCCGAGCGGGGGGGCGGGAAAGCGCGCGCCATAGACCTCGCAAGCCGCCTCGAAGTTCCAAAACGACTGGCCGCTGAAACGCGGAGCGACCAGCAGCACGCGGCATGATGACGGCACGTCGACCTCTCCGCGGAAGACGCAGCGGGGCGAGCCCGCCGATATTAGGAGGAAACGACGCGCTCCTACCGCGCGCTGAACGCTGCCCGGGGGCGAACGGTTCGACTTTAGCCCGGAACCTTCGGCCGGATTTGCCAGCAGCAAATCCGATATAACGTCTACCATGGAGAAAGCCTAAATCAGCCGCAATTCGGTGATGTGGCGCGGGTCGTGCGGGCTCGCGAGGCAAGCGGCGGCACGACCGAGAGCGTGTCGATCAGCGGACAGCCGGGAAGCTCCCCGGCATCGCAGCGCTGCACGGCGTCCGACAGTGCGCGTTCGAGAGCGCGCAAATCGGCGATCTTCGCGCGAATATCGGCAAGGTGGCCGGCCGCCACTTGGCGCACCTCGGCGCAAGTGTCTTCCCCATCGGCGACGGCGAGGGCCAGCAGGGTGCGGATTTCATCGAGGGTGAAGCCCAGTTCTCGCGCCCGGCGCACGAAGGCCAGGTGGCGAACATCGGCGCTGTTGTAGAGTCGATATTGCGCGGCGCTGCGCGGCGGGCGCGGCAGCAAGCCGACGCGCTCGTAATAGCGAACGGTTTCGACATTGCACCCCGTCAGGCGCGACAGTTCGCCAATCCGAATCTCCGCGCTTTGCGCCATCGCACCGTGCCCTCTCGAGCGGCTTGAGCCTGTAGCTGCTACAGGGTTTAGCATGAAGATGGAAATCGATCGGGAGCAAAAGAGGATGACCGACAACACCAAGATCGCCCCGCCGGAACGCGCGCCAGCAAGCGACACCGGCCCGCTGCTGCTCGCGGCAGGCGGCCTCGCCGCCGCGTTCGGAGCCGCCTCGTGCTGTGCCCTTCCCATGCTGTTTGGTTCGCTCGGCCTCGGCAGCGCATGGCTCCTCACCCTGGCTTGGGTCGCCGCGCCGCACCGGATCGCACTGATGGCGATCGCAATTGTCTGTCTCGCGGGCGGCGGCGGCGCGCTGCTCTGGCGGCACCGCCGGATGGCCGCGTGCACGCCGGACGCCGCGTGCGGGCGTCCGGCCATCACGGCTCTCGTAACCGGCTTTCTGTCGCTCGGGGCGGTCTTGGTCGTGCTCGGCCTCCTCTACGCATGAGCGACGCCCGTGATCCTCGAATCGACGATCACCTGCCCGAGCTGTGGCATCGCCAAGGCCGAGATCATGCCGACCGATGCGTGCCAATTCTTTTATGACTGCACCGGTTGCGGCGCGCTGATGCGCCCGAAGCCTGGTGATTGCTGCGTGTTCTGCTCTTACGGATCGATACCCTGTCCGCCGATCCAAGAACAGCGAGGCTGCTGCGGATAGATCGACGAGGGTCAATTTAGCCGCAATTCGGTGATGTGGCGCGGGTCCTGCTGGAGTTCGCCGCTCCCCGACTTGCCTCTCCTTTTTGTCATACCTGCGAAAGCCGGTATCCACGGCGGGCATGGATCCCGGCTTTCGCCGGGATGACAATCGGGGTGATCAAGCACTGGTTCCAACGACCCAGCAACCCGCACTGCAACCGTGCGATGCCCAATCGGCGATTGTCGCGAGCGGGCGCAGCGGGTTATCAGACGCCGGGGAGCTGATCAAAAACTGGGCATATAGGGCGGGCGGTGACCGAATTCGTCGGAACGACATCGCCCAGGATCGCCACCGCAGCGCGCGGGTCTGGCAGCATCGAGTCGCGCCACTCGTGGATTGCCGCCTGGGTCACGTTTGGCCTGTTGTCGGTCTCCTTTGGTTCGACGCTGGCCATTGTCGTCGGGTTGAAGCCGATCACCGAGGATCTCGGCACGACGCGCCAGCTGGTCGCGCTCGCCGGCGCGCTGACCTGGTTCGGCACCGGGCTCGGCGGCATCTTGATGGGCCCCTTGGCCGAGCGGCTCGGGATCCGCCGCATGGTAATCTTCGGTGCGGCGATGATCGCGCTGGGTCTCGTGATATCGGCGAGCGGCGGTATCTGGGCGATCCTCGTCGGCCACGCGCTCTTCGTCGGGCTGCTGGGCAATGGCGCGCTCTTTGCGCCGATCCTCGTCTATATCAGCCGCTGGTTCGACCGGCGGCGCGGCACCGCGCTCGCGCTGATCTGGTCGGGGCAGTACATCGCCGGTATGATCTGGCCGACGCTGTTCGAGCAGGCGATGACGGCCTACGGCTGGCGCATGACAATGGTTGCGTTCGCGGTGGTCGTCGTCATCGCCGTGCCGATCGCGGCGTTGTTCCTGCGGCGGGCGCCCGAAGCGCCGGCGGCGTTCAGGTTCGCCGATGCCGGGCGGCGCCGCCAACTCTTCGGCATGCGTCCCAATACGGTGCTCGCCATATTGTGCATCGCGTCGTTCGCCTGCTGCGTACCGATGGCGATCCCGCAGGGCCACCTCGTCGCGTTTTGCAGCGATCTCGGGATCCCGGCGGCGCAGGGCGCGGCGATGCTCTCGGTCATGCAGGCCGGCGCCCTGGCCAGCCGGATCCTGTGGGGGTGGATCACCGATCGCATCGGCGGCCTGCGGACCGTGTTGGCCGCCTCGGCTTGTCAGGCGGTGGCCGTCGCGGCGTTCCTGGCGACCCAGGACGAGGCCGCGCTGTTTGCGATCTCGGCCGCCTATGGGCTCGGCTTCAGCGGCATCATCCCGGCCTATATCGTCGCGATCCGCGAGTTTTACCCGTCTCGCGAGGCGTCGTGGCGGGTGCCGAGCCTGCTCTTTGTCGGCATGGGCGGGATGGCGTTCGGCGGCTGGTTTGCCGGCGCGCTCTACGACCATTTCGGGTTTTACGCACCGGCCTTCGCGAGCGGCGTCTTGTTCAACCTCTTCAACCTCGCCCTCGTCGGGTACCTCGTGCTGCGCCAGCGCTGGAATGGCGGCTTCCGCCCGGTGCTCGCTTGAGCTGCTGGCCTGAGGCTCTCGTTAGGGCGCGATTTCCTGCACGATTTCGAGCACCTCGCGGCGCCGCGGCACCCGGCCGCCCCACACCCGGTCGAAATCGGCGACCAGCGCCTTGGTCCCCTCCGCGGTTTGGGTGGCCTGGGCTTCCTCCACCGAGTCGAACTCGTAAAACGCGATGTGGAGCGCGGGGTCGCTGCGGCTCCAGTAGCGCCACGCCCGGCGCGCGCCAAAGCTGCGCAGCGCCCAGGGCAGGTGATCAGTGGCGTACCACTGATCAAAGCGCGCCCGATCGGCTTCGGGCACCTCGGCGCGCACCGCGAGATAGGCTTTGGGCATCGCTTACCCCGCGGTGTCGCCGTCGGCGATCGTAAAGCCGATCTTCAGCGTGACCTGGTAATGCTGCACCTTGCCTTCGTCGATATGCCCGCGGGTTTCGACGACCTCGAACCAGCGCAGATTGCGCAAGGTCTGCGACGCGCGGGAGACCGCCCGCTGGATCGCGTCATCGACGCTCTTCTCCGACGAACCGACAATCTGAATGACCCGGTAAATGTGGTCTTCCATGGCATCCTCCCGTGAGTGAAACGCGCGCCGGTTAGGCATTACCTCGTGCCGCGCCGATCAGGTTTAAAGCCCCCGGCCGACGCTACCGCGAGGTTCGCCGCCGCCCCGACCACGCCACCAGCGCCCCGGTCGCCGCGGCGGTGATTCCGGCGATGCGGAACATCGCGTGGAAGGCGGTGATGAACGCCTGCGCTTCGGCCGCGCCGTCGCCGCTCGCCGCGCTCTGGATCGCCTGGAAGCCGAGCGTCAGCACCGCAGCGCCGGTGACGGTGCCGATCGTGCGGGTCAGCATCGACAGGCTGCCGGCGACGCCGCGCTGCGCCAACGGCGATGCGGCGATAACGATTTCCATATAGGCGACCTGAAAAAACCCGATGCCCAGCCCATGCAGGCCGAGCGCCAGCAACATCACCAGGGGCGCGGTGTCGGGCTGCCAGCTGCCGATCAGAAACAGGCCGGCGCCGGTTGTCACCGCGCCCAATGGAGCAACCCGGTCGGCGCCGAGGCGCGCGATCAACGCGCCAGCCAAGGGCGAGGCTGCCGCCATCGTGACGAACCCGGTCGCCAGCACCGCGCCGGCGAGCGGCAACGGCAGGGCGGTGTAGCGAACGAGGAAATACGGCGCAAACAGCAGGACCGAGAACGTCACCATGTACATCAAGGCGCTGGCGAGGTTGACGATCGCGAAACGCGTGTCGCGAAAGAGCTCGACCCGGACGATCGGCTGGGCGCTGCTTCCCTCCCACCACACAAAGGCAATGAGGCTCACAGCCGCCGCGGGGATCAGCAAAAAGGCGAGATAATCGCCGTCGCGCAGCCGCGGCAGCGCGTTCAACGCGAGTAAGAGGCTGGCGAGCCCAAAGGCCAGCAGCACCACTCCGAGAATGTCGAAGCGCTGGTCGCGCCCGGCGCCGGCGCGCTGCGGCAGACCGCGCAGGAATAAGAGGCTGGTCAGCGCGATCGGGGCGCGGAACCAGAAGACGCCGGGCCAGCCCCACTGCGCCACCAGCGCGCCGCCGATCAGCGGCCCCGTCGCCGAGCCCAACGCGAACATCAAGGTGAAGATGCCGAGCGCGTGGCTGCGCCGCGCCTCGGGATAGAGGCTCGTGACCAGCGCGGGGGCGCAGCTGATGATCAGCCCGGCGCCGATCCCCTGCAGAAAGCGGAAGAACAACAGCCAGCCAAAGCTTGGGGCCGCGGCGCACAACAGAAAGGCGACGACGCTCCACAACAGCCCGGCGCGGAACACCCTTCCGTGGCTCCACATGTCGCCGACCCGCCCGAAAGCGAGCATCAGCCCGGCGTGGGTCAGCACATAGCAGATGACGACCCATTGGATCATCGGGATCGGCAGCCCGAAGCTGCCGGTAATGTCCGGAAAGGCGATATTGACCGCGGTGTCGAGCGGCACGACCGAGATGCCGAGCCCGACCAGCATCAGCCGGAGCCACGGCCAGGCGACGACGGGCGCGGCCGCGGCTGTCGCCGCGCCGTTCACCGCCGGAGCCACCGGGTCCTTGCCTCGTCGGGGATTGCAGATCGGGCCACGCGGAAACGCCTTGGGTTGTGGATGCTCAGCATACCGCCGCGGCGGCGCCGGCGGTAAGCTGCCGTCCGGCGATGGTGGCCGGAAAATTTTCGGAGCAGCCACGCTTATCCGGTTGACACCCAGGGAACCCGGATGTTGAGGGGGAGATGCGAGAGGATTGAAGAAATGAAACCATTTCGGTTCGGCGTAACCGTTGGGCGCGCAGGATCGCGCGCCGAATGGGTGGAGAAGGCCCGTAAGATCGAAGACCTAGGCTACGATGTTCTGACCGTCCCCGATCACCTCACCGACCTTTTTGCGCCGATGCCGGCGGTGCTCAGTGCCGCAGACGCGACCAAACACTTGCGGGTCGGGACGAACGTACTCAATAACGACTTGCGCCATCCCGTACTGGTGGCGCGCGAGGCGGCGACGGTTGATCTTCTGACCGACGGACGGCTGCAGTTGGGTTTGGGAGCTGGCAGCCTCAAATCGGAATATGATCAGGCAGGGTTGGGCTTCGATCGGGGAGGCACCCGGGTCGAACGGCTGGCCGAGGCGGTCACCATCATCAAGGGCCTGCTCAAAGGGGAAGAGGTCAGCTTCGCGGGTCGGCATTATCGCGTAACCGGCCACACCATCGCGCCTCTCCCGGTTCAGCGACCGCATCCGCCCCTGCTGATCGGCGGCAACGGCCCGCGCCTCCTCACGCTTGCCGCGCGTGAAGCCGACATCGTCGGTTTTTCGGGAATAACCTTCCGGCAGGGCGGCACGATTCCGCCCGATCTTTCGGGATGGCGGGCATCGAGCGTCGACGAGCGGGTACGGCTTGTGCGCGAGGCCGCCGGCGCTGAACGATACGCGCGGCTTGAGTTGAATGCGCTGGTGCAGCGCGTGATCGTGACGGACGATCGCCGTCAGGCGGTCGACGAATTGACCAGCCGGTGGACCGAGTTGACGCCGGACGAAATCCTGCAGAGCCCCTACGTGCTGATCGGGACCGTGGACCAGATGGTTGAAGATCTCCTGGCGCGTCGGGAGCGGTGGGGTTTCTCGTACTATGCGATCTTTGAACCCTACCTGGATACCTTCGCCCCGATTGTCGCACGCCTCGCCGGCAGGTAGCCGGCGCAAGATCCCGTGGCCCTGAACCGGATAAGCACGCCAGAAACGATGGACAAACGACCTTCCGGTCCGGCTGACGGATTTACCCTGGCGATCCATGGCGGCGCCGGAACCTTGCGCCGCGACGCTATGAGTGCGGCGCACGGCGCGCTCTACCATGCCGGTCTCGGCGGCGCGCTCGAGGCTGGCCGCGTGATCCTCGCCGCGGGGGGCAGCGCACTCGATGCGGTAACAGCAGCGGTCGTCGCGCTCGAGGACGATCGGCTGTTCAACGCCGGGCACGGTGCCGTCTTTACCGCTGCCGGGACCCAGGAAATGGATGCGGCGATCATGGAGGGCGGCGAGCACCGCGCCGGCGCGGTGGCGGGGATCTTCGGGCCGAAGAACCCGATCCTGGCGGCGCGGACGGTCATGGAGCACTCGCCCCATGTGCTGCTGATCGGCGAGGGTGCGCTCGCGCTGTGCCGGGCGCGGGGTCTCGCCTTTGCCGATCGCGACTATTTCTTCACCCCGGAGCGCTGGGCGGCGCTGCAGCAGACCCTCGCGCCCGGCGCGACCGAGGATGACGATTCGCGCCGTCACGGCACCGTCGGCGCGGTCGCGCGCGATCGTCGGGGTGATCTCGCGGCCGCCACCTCGACCGGCGGGATGACCGGCAAGCTGCCCGGGCGGGTCGGCGACACCCCGATCATCGGCGCCGGGACCTATGCCGACAACGCCAGCTGCGCCGTGTCGGCGACCGGTCACGGCGAGTTTTTCATCCGCTTCGGCGTGGCGCACGAGGTTGCGGCGCGGATCGCGCATCGCCGCGAGACGCTGGCCAGAGCGGCGCGCAGAGTGATTGACGATGTCGGCCGGATCGGCGGCTCGGGCGGCCTGGTCGCGGTCGGCCGCGATGGCGAGGTAACGCTGCCGTTCAACTGTTCCGGGATGTATCGGGGCTATGTCAAAACCGATGGTATCGTGTACACGGCGATCTACGACGAGGCATATCGATCGGCATGACCATGCAAGCATCTTGGCGACCCGCGCTTTTCGTCACCATTGCGGCGGTGTTCCTCGCGAGTCCGTGGGGCCGGGTCGGCGCTCAGCAGCTAGCGAGCCCGGCGCGGGTTTCCGACGGGGTGGTCAAGATCGGCCTCCTCCTCGACATGGCCGGCCCCTATTCCGACACGACCGGCGTCGGCAGCGCGACGGCGGCAAAGATGGCGGTGGAGGATTTCGGGGGCCGCGTCCTCGGCGTGCCGATCGAGATCGTCGTCGCCGACCACCAGAACCGCGCCGACCGCGCGGCGGCGATCACCCGCGACTGGTTCGGCAACCAGCATGTCGATGCGATCATGGATGTCACCGGCTCGTCGGAGGCGCTGATCGTCCAGGCGATCGCGGGCACAAGGCATAAGATCATCTCGCTGACCTCGGCGATAGCGGAGCGGCTCAGCAACGAAGCCTGCACCGCAACCTCGATCCATTACGCGTTCGATACGTATGCGATCGCGGCCACCATCGGCGGCGCGCTGGTGGCGAGCGGCGATAACAGCTGGTTCTTCATCACGGTCGATTACAGCTTCGGCTACGACCTCGAACGCGATACGACCGCGGTGGTCGAGCAGCATGGCGGCACGGTGCTGGGTCATGCCCGCCACCCACTCGACGCGCACGATTTCCAATCGTATCTGGCGCGGGCTCGGGAATCGCGCGCAAAAGTCGTTGGTTTGGCCAATGGCGGCACCGACCTGACCGATACGATCAAGCAGGCCGCCCGGCTCGGCATGATCCCGGGACCGCAGATTTTTGCCGGGCTCGGATTGCGGATCAACGGCATCCATTCGCTCGGCCTCGAAACGACGCAAGGCATGATGCTGAGCGAGACCTTTTATTGGGACACGGACGACGCGACCCGAGCTTGGTCGAAGCGGTTCTTCGACCGAGTCAAAAAGATGCCGAACAGCCTGCAGGCCGCCGTCTATTCATCGACGATGCACTATTTGCAGGCCGTCGCCCGCGCCGAGACGGACGAGACCGACGCGGTGATGAAGGTGATGCGCGCAACGCCGATCGACGATTTCTTCGCGCATGACGGCCATATTCGCGCCGACGGGGTCATGGTGCACGACATGCGCCTGTTTCAAGTCAAGTCGCCGGCCGAATCGCACTACCCCTGGGATTATTACAAGCTGGTCGCGACGGTCCCGGGCGATCAGGCTTTCGCCCCGCTCTCGCAATCGAAATGCCCGCTAGTGAAGCCCTGAGGTTTGCCGATAGATTGGCCCGGTTCACCGTCTCGGAGCCGGACCCATGGCAGCCGATTTTGCTGGGAAAATCGTTCTCGTCACCGGCGGCGGAAATGGCATCGGCGCGGCCTGCTGCCGCGGTTTCGCGGCCGCCGGGGCGCGAGTCGCGGTCATCGACCGCGACGGCGCGGCGGCCGAACGGGTCGCGGCCGAGATCGGCGGCACGGCAAAGGGTCACGCCCTCGATGTCGCGGACGGTCCGGCCTTTGCCCGCCTCGCCGCGGACATTGCGGGGAGCGCAGGCGGCATCGACGTCTTGGTCAACTCCGCCGGGACGATCACGCGCCAGACCATCGCGGTGATGCCCGCCGCCGATTGGGACCGCGTCATCGCGGTCAATCTGCGCGGGCCGTTCAACGGCACGCAGGCGGTCATCCCGCACATGAAAACGCGCGGCGGCGGTGCGATCGTCAACATCGCCTCGGTCGCCGGACGGCGCATCTCGTTCGGCGGCGGCGCCAATTACAGCGCATCCAAGGCCGGGCTCCTCGGCTTCACCCGCCACGCCGCCTACGAGCTGGCGCCCGACAAGATCCGGGTCAACGCGGTCTGCCCCGGTCCGACCGCGACGGCGTTCGGCGGCGGCCAGGTCCCCTCGGCCGAGCGCAAGGCGGAGCGCGCGAAGAAGATCCCATTGGGCCGCATGGTCGAGCCCGCGGACATCGCCGACGCCGTGCTGTTCCTCGCCAGCGATCTCTCGCGCATGTGCACCGGGATCGCCCTCGATGTCGATGGCGGCGTGCTGATCAGCAACGACATCCCCTACGAGGAATATTTCGCCCGGGCGCGGTGATGAGGTTGAAATGATCGGGCGCTAGAAGCTGCGCCGCCTCCGTGTTGCGCGAGCCCGCTCGGATAGCGATGCTCGCGATTGTCGCTGCGGCGTTTGGATCGGCGGCACAGGCGCAGACCAGCTCATATCTCAATTCCTACACCCTGCTGCTGCCGTTCCTCGACCTGTTGAACAAACCGGATGTAATGGCGAGCAATCTGCAGCAGGCCATCGCGATCAACAACAGTTCGACCACCGCGCAGCGCAATCAAGCGATAACCGACAACATGATGTCGGTGGATAACGCCAGCGTCGTCGCTGACGGCCTCGGCAGCAGGCTCAACCAGATCTATCAGAATGCGATCAATAGCAACGCGCCGCTGCTGTCGGCGACCGGCAACATTACCCAGCTGTTTCGGCAGGCGGACACCCTCGCGCAGGCGACCGCCGTGTTCGACAAGAATTACTTCATGGACGGCACCATCGCCGTCACCGGCGGCCGTACCGCCGACTTGCGGCCGTTCCAGGTCGCGCCGGACCGAATCCAGAATTTCGCCCCCGGCATAACGGCGAGCGTCATCGACAATCCCGCCTTTCCGGCCGGGCACTCGACGATCGGATACACCCAGGAGCTGCTGTTCGCGACGATGGTGCCGGAGCGCTATCAGCAGCTGCTGACGCGCGCCTCCGAATACGGCGACAGTCGCATCGTCATCGGCGCCCATTACCCGCTCGACATCATCGGCGGACGCATCATCGGTACTTACAATGTCGTCCAGTTGTTGAACAACAACCCCGACTATTTGAACCAGACCATCACCGGCGCTGGAAATGGCACCGTCACGACGTCGCCGGATTTCGCGACATTGCTCGCGAATTCCACGACCGACCTGCGCACGCTGTTGCAGCAGGGATGCGGCACCGACATCGCGACCTGCGCGGCGACCGGCGCTCCCGACCGCTTCAGCAGCACGCAACAGAACCGCAGCGACTACAAGTTCCGGCTGACCTATGGCCTCCCGTCGGTGGGCCCGACCGATCTGCCGCCGGTTGTCCCCGCGGGCGCCGAGGTTTTGCTGAAGACGCGCTTTCCCTATTTGAGCTCCGCACAGCGTCGCGATGTGCTGGCGACGACGGAATTGCCGTCGGGGGTTCCACTCGATCACGGCAGCGGTTGGGCCCGGCTCAACCTTTACGCCGCAACTGACGGCTATGGGGCCTTCAACGGCAATGTCGCGGTAACGATGAACGCCAGCCAGGGCGGGTACGGGGCCCTCGACTCCTGGAACAACGACATCGGCGGGACCGGCGGCCTCACGCTGAGCGGTACCGGCACGCTAGTCCTCACCGGTGCCGACACCTTTAGCGGGCCGACCGTGATCAATGGCGGCACTCTTGTCGTCAACGGGTCGATCGCCTCCTCGGTCGTCGTCAATCCGGCCGGCACGCTGCGCGGCACCGGCGTGATCAATGCGTCGCTGAGCAACAGCGGCACCGTTTCGGCGGGCAACTCGCCAGGCACGCCAGGCGGCACGCTGTCGGTCAACGGCAACTTTACGCAGGGGCCGACCGGTACGCTTCAGACGCAGCTCGACCAGACCGGCGCTGCCAAGCTGAGCGTCAACGGCACGGCGACGCTCAACGGCACGCTGCGGATCACGCCGCTCAATGGCTTCGTCCCGGGCTTGGGGCAAACCTTCGCGATCCTCGCCGCGAGCGAGGGGGTCAACGGCACCTTTGCTTCCCTTGCGGCGCCAGCTCTGCCGGGTTCGCTGTTCTATCAGCCGCTCTACACGCCGCAGGCCGTCGGCATCATCGCGGCCCAGCCCCTGGCGAATTTCGCCACCACCTCCGGCCGGCGGGCGGTGGCGCTGACGCTCGACCAGATCCGCGGCAATCCGGACCCCGATGTGCAGAAGATCCTCAGCGCGCTTTACCCGGCCGAGGTGACCGGCGGCGTGTCGAGCGCCCTCGACCGCCTCGCGCCGCAAAACGTGTTCAGCGAAACGCTGTTCGGCCGGCTTTTCGCCGGGGTCCTTGCCGACCAATTCGCCGGGCGCGCCAGCGCGCTGCGGGCCGGGGCGACCGGTTTTTCCGCCGCACCCGCGCGGTTCGATCGGGGGCGCGGTAATCTCGCCAGCCTGTTGCAAACCGCGCAAGCGGGCCAGCTCGCGGCCACCGACGGCGGTCCCGGATTGATCACCGCGGACAGCAGGCTCGGCGGGTTTATCGCGGGCCAGTTCGTGTTCGGCGACCGCTCGTTCACCCCAGGCGAAACCGCGCGGCCGTTCACCGCCGGTGGCGTCACGCTCGGTCTCGACTACCGGCTCGACCTCGTGTCGGCGATCGGGCTGGCCGGCAGTTACTTCACCGGCGATATGAGCGTCTTCGGCGGCACCACGAACAGCCGGGCTGGTGCCCTCAGCCTGTACGGCACGACCGAAGCGGGGCCGCTTTACCTCGATGGCTTCCTCGGGGGTGGCGTTACCGACTACGACACGACGCGAAGCCTCGGTCTGGGTGGGTTCTCGCCGACGATGTCGGGATCGCCGAGCGGCCATTTCGTCGCCTTTGGCGGCAATACCGGGTATCGCTTCGAACAGCAGACCGATGGCGGCCTGCTGCGCTGGGGCCCGGTCGGCGAGGTTCGTTTCAACAATGTCGCGATCGGCGGCTACGGCGAAACCGGCAGCGCTTCGTTGTCATCCCGGATCCGCGAGCGCGGCGCCACTTCGGCCCAAACCGGAACCGGCGCCGAGGCCGCGCTCGACATGCCGACCGCGCTGGGCCTTTTGATGCCGCATCTCCGGGTGACCTGGCGGCACGAATTCGCCGACGCCAGCGAAACCGCGATCGCCAATTTCCTCGTCGCTCCGGGGCTGCCCTTCACGCTGACCAGCAGTCGGCTCGGGCGCGATTTCGCCGGCGTGACGGCGGGAATTTCGGGGCAGCTCGGACGCGGCGTCCGGCTGTCGGCGGATTATGCCGGCGCGATTGGCCGCCGCAACGAAACGGTGCATCAACTCTCGCTGATGGCCCGCATCGCCTTCTGATCGTGCAACGGTTATTTGCGCGCCTCGGTATAAGGCCAGACCACATCGCCGGTCTTGAACTGCGCCGGCGAGAGGATCGTGATGCGCCGGTCGTCGCGGAACTGGTCGATTCCGTTCCCCTCGACGCCATGATATTGCACGAAGAGCGGACGCGGCTCGGTCCATTCGCCGTCAGGGCCGAAGCTGATGTCCCCGATAATCGTCTTGAACGAATGGCTGTGCATGTATTGCGCGAGCTTGTCTTCGTCGAGGCTGCCCACCGCGGTGATCGCGTCGCCGAGGATCTGCATCTCGGAATAAGCGTAGGGCGGCAGGAAATAACCCAGCGGGTCGACCCCCTCGGCCGGTGCTTTTGCCTGATATTGCTTCAGGAAATCCCAGATTCCGGGAAAATTCATCGTCTCTGTCGGCTCCCACAGCTCGACGACGACGACGCCGTTCAACAGCGGTCCGAGCTGGGTGCGCACCGCCGCGGACGGCGTGCCGACCAAGGCGCCGCCGAACATGTTGGTCTTGAGCCCGATCTCGCTGATCGTGCGCAACAGGCCGACCGTGTCGGGCGGATAGGAGGCGACATAGGTGATGTCGGGGTTGGTCGCCTGGACGGCGCGGATGATCGGCGCGAAATCGACCGTGGTCGGCGGGTAGGCGCGGTCATAGACCGTCTTGAGCCCGAGCTTTTTGACGTTCTCTCTCGCGCCGTCGAGGGCGTTGCGGCCGAATTCGGCATCGGCGGTGACCAGAGCCACGGTTTGCGGCTTCGGGTTCTGCGCCATCGCAATATCGAACCAGCCCTTGGAAAAGGTCGGCTTCGGATCCGGCCCGAACACCAGCATCGAAAAGTATCTCGGGTAATGGAACTCGACATTGATACCGAGCGAGAACAGGCCAAAGAACAGCCGGTTGTGCTGCATGACAATCGGCATCGCCGGCGCGGCCATATTCGTCGCATAGCCGGAAATCACCAGGTCGACTTTGTCGACTTCGATCAGTTTGGTGTAGATGCCGGGGACCGTCGACGGGTTGCTCTGGTCGTCATAATAGATCAGCTTGACCGGGCGGCCGAGGAGCCCGCCCTTGGCGTTCTGGTTCTCGGCCCAGATCTGCATCGCCAGGAGGCCCGATTTGCCGACCGCGGCAAGCCCGCCGGTCAATGCCATGCTGAGGCCGATGGTGATCGGCTCGGCGGCGCGCGCCGCTGCGGCGCCACAGAAGAGAACTGCCGCCGCGATGCCGGCATGGAGCGCAATTCTGATGTTCGGCATTTACGCTCTCCCCCCCAATGGCCTCGGCGCGTCGGCTCTTGTGTTGATCCGTGCCCAGGGCAACAGTAGCCGTCTGCCGTGTTGCGGGCAAACAGAGGAGCCTCCCCTTGCCTCACTTCGCCGCCAATTTGAGCATGATGTTCCAGGACATCGGCTTTCTCGACCGGTTCGACGCGGCCGCGCGGGCCGGCTTCAAGGGGGTCGAGTTCCTGTTCCCTTACGACCACCCGCCCGAGGCGATCGCCGAGCGGCTCGAGCGCAATAGCCTGAGCCTCGCGCTGTTCAACACCGTGCCCGGCGACTGGGCCGGCGGCGAGCGCGGCCTCGCCGCGCTGCCTGGGCGCGAACAGGAATTCCGCGACGGGGTCGACCTCGCGATCGTCTATGCCAAGGCGACGAAGTGCCCGCTGGTGCACACGATGGCCGGGTTGTGGCCGGAGGGGCGCGACAGAGAAGCCGGCGAGCGCGTCTATATCGACAATCTGCGGTGGGCCGCCGACCGGGTTGCCGGCGCCGGCCTCACCGCCGTCATCGAGCCGATTAACACCCGTGACATTCCGGGCTATTTTCTCAATTACACGAGCCAGGCGATGCGGGTCATCGAGCGCGTCGGCCGGGCCAATCTGAAGCTGCAGCTCGACCTCTATCATGTGCAGATCATGGAGGGCGATCTCGCCACCAAGATCCGCGCGCTGGCCGGCCACTACCCGCATGTCCAGATCGCCGGCAATCCCGGAAGGCACGAGCCCGATATCGGCGAGATCCATTACCCCTATTTGTTCGACCTGCTCGACGAGGTTGGCTTTGCCGGCTGGATCGGCTGCGAATACCGGCCGCAAGGTGACACAATGGCCGGGCTCGGCTGGGCCAAGAAATACGGGATAGGGTGAGACCGCAATCCAGCGGCCCCTCACCCTGTCCCTCTCCCCGTGAACGGGCAGAGGGGACGCAGCTGAAAGGCCGCCACCGGCAGCTCCCTCTCCCCGCCTGCGGGGAGAGGGTTGGGGTGAGGGGCTATTGCGACCGCACGGCTGTGGGCATCGGAGGTATCGTGCCATGCGCATCGTCATCACCGGAGGATGTGGCTTTCTCGGCCGGCGGGTGGCAATCCGGCTGGTGGAGCGGGGCTGCGGCCTCGGGTCGATCGACGAGCTAGTGCTGTTCGACAAAGCCGCACCGGCCCTGCCCTTGCCCGCAGACACGCGCCTCCGGCTCGTCACCGGCGACATCGCCGACCGGGACACCGTGGCCCGGCTGATCGCGCCCGGCACCGATGCGGTGTTTCACCTTGCCGCGATCGTCAGCGGCGAAGCCGAGGCGAACACCGAACTCGGCTACCGGGTCAATCTCGACGGCACCCGCGCCGTGCTCGATGCGTGCCGCACGCTGGGAACCGTCCCACTTGTCGTCTTCGCCAGTTCGCTTGCAGTTTATGGCGGCGCCTTGCCGCAAGCGGTCGGCGACGACACTGCGCTGACCCCGCAAACTTCGTATGGCACCCAGAAGGCGATCGGCGAGCTCCTAGTCAACGACTACAGCCGCAAGGGCTTTGTCGACGGCCGCGCGCTGCGCCTGCCGACCGTGGTGGTGCGGCCGGGGCGGCCCAACCGCGCCGCCTCGACCTTTGCCTCCTCGATCATCCGCGAACCGTTGGCCGGCCAGGATGCGGTGTGCCCCGTTATGCCCGACACGGTCATGGCATTGGCCTCGCCGCGCCGCATCGTCGAGGGGCTCGTCCATGCCCTCAACCTGCCGGGCGAGGCCTTCGGCGCGAGCCGGTCATTGCAGCTGCCGGGTTTCTCGGTCGCGGTCGGCGAGATGGCGGCGGCCTTGCGCCGCGTCGGCGGCGAGGGCGCCTATGCCCGGATCCACTGGCAGCCGGATCCGCAGATACAGGCGATCGTCTCGGGCTGGCCGCAGGCCCTCCTGACTCCGCGCGCCGAAAAGCTCGGCTTCGGCCGCGACCGCGACATCGACGAGGTCGTCGCGGCCTTCATCGAGGATGATTTGTCGGCACAGCGGCAGATGTCGGGCTAACGGGAAGTTGCGCAGCGGACCCTACCCGCCG
>WNFC01000857.1_pt1 | contig 42095 bp, 42 predicted proteins | sample 5400541 | NCBI WGS metagenome assembly WNFC01 (sample SAMN13153342, study PRJNA577476) | soil metagenome | isolation source: 120 cm saprolite under Douglas fir tree site 2 hole 2 replicate 1 | place: USA:California | collected 2015-04-18 | reverse complement strand
CGGGGCCATGGCGGGGGTGCTCGGCAAGTATCCCGAGATCCTCTACGCCCCCCTCGAGATCAAGGGCGATGCCGAGGTCCACGCGCTCTCCCGCTGCCAGATGATCCTGACCGAGGCCAAGAAGCGCGCGCAGAAGGAGATGGACGAGGCACTCGTGGGCACGGGCCTTTCCCTGGAGAGCGTGCGCGCCTATGTCGACAAGCATCCGGAGATGAAGCGCGCCACCTACCGCGTGCCGCATGGCGATGGCGTGGGCACCGCGGCCAACATGGTCCTGCACGTGGCAAAGAAGCTCGGCCGCGGATAGGCCGCCGCGCATGAAGATCATCGGAATGGATGTCGGCTCCACGACGGTGAAGGCCGTCGTGGTGGAGGACGGCCAGGCAACGTGGCAGGATTACCAGCGCCACAACACGCGCCAGGCCGAGAAGGTGCACGAGTTCCTCGAGCGCGTGGAGGCCGAGGCGGGGGTGGTGGCGGGACGCGACCGCATCTTCTTCACGGGCTCGGGCGCCGGGTTCATCGCTCCCCTCTGCGGCGGCAAGCTCATCCAGGAAGTGGTGGCCGTGGCCGCCTCCGTCGATCGGCTGCATCCTGATGTCCGCTTCGTGTCGGAGATCGGCGGCGAGGACATGAAGACGATCTTCTTCACCGCCACCGGCTCGGGCAAGTCCAAGCAGGTCTTCATGCAGTCGGCGTGCAGCGGGGGCACGGGCACCTTCGTGGAGAAGACGGCGCGCAAGCTCCAGATCCCCACGGAGCGGCTGGCCCAGATGCCCTACGAGGGGCTCTCGCTCCACAAGGTCAGCTCGAAGTGCGGCATCTTCGCGGAGACCGACGCGAACACCCTCGTCAAGACCGGGGTGCCCGTCGAGGAGATCATCGCGAGCCTCTTCGAGGCGGTCGTCTACCAGAACCTGGCCACCCTGACCAAGGGCAACACGCCCATGCCCGAGGTCCTGTTGCTCGGCGGCCCCAACCTCTTCTTCACGGGGCTGCAGGAGGCGTGGCGGCATCACCTGATGAAGCTCTGGACCCAGCGCAAGATCGCCCTCCCCGAGGGCCGCGATCCCGCCTCTCTCATCATCGTGCCCGCTGAGGCGCTCTACTACGCCTGCCTCGGGTGCGTGGAGATCGGGAAGGACGAGGCCGAGGGCGTGTCCGTGTACCTGGGACGCGACAAGCTCCGCTGGTGGATCGACGAGGGCCAGCACGAGCAGAAGGCCAAGGCGGGCGGACGCGCGCTCATCTCCGGCGGCGACGATCTGAAGGCCTTCAGCACCCAGTGGGACACGTGGCGGGCGGCGGCGACTCCCGCCCCCGAGAGCAAGGCGACGGGACCGGTGCTCGTTGGCTGCGACTTCGGCAGCACCACGGCCAAGGCCGTGGTCCTCTCCACCCAGCAGGAGCTGCTCTTCAGCTGCTACGCGCTCTCCAAGGGCAATCCCATCGAGGACGCGCAGGCGCTCTTCCGCCAGGTGCGCGAGGCCGGCTTCGAGGACATCGGCGGCCTCGCCCTCACCGGCTATGGCAAGGATCTCCTCAAGGACGTGCTGGGGGCCGACATGGGGATAGTGGAAACGGTGGCGCATGCCACGGCCGCCCTCCGCTTCTTCCCCGATGCCGACGTCATCTGCGACGTGGGCGGCACCGACGTGAAGATCATGATCCTGCGCCAGGGCACCGTGGCGGACTTCCGCTTGAATTCGCAGTGCTCCTCCGGGAACGGCGCCTTCCTCCAGGGGGTGGCCGACCGCTACAGCGTGCCCCTCGAGCAGTATGCCGAGCGCGCCTTCGAGGCCAAGGCCATGCCCCAGCTCGCCATGGGCTGCGGCGTCTTTCTCCAGTCCGACATCGTCAACCAGCAGCGCAAGGGCTGGTCGGCCGAGGAGATCATGGCCGCCCTCGCCGCCGTGCTGCCCATCAATGTGTGGATCTACGCGGGCCAGCTCCAGAACCTGCGCGCGGTAGGGCGCAAGTTCATCCTCCAGGGCGGCACGCACCGGAACAAGGCGGTGGTCAAGGCCCAGGTGGATTTCATCCGCAGCAAGGTGCCGGACGCCGACGTGGTCCTGCACCCGTACTCGGGCGAGGCGGGGGCCATCGGGGCCGCCCTCTGCGCGGCCGAGTGGCAGAAGGCGGGCGCGCCGAGCAAGTTCCGCGGCTTCGACACCATCGAGGCGCTGACCTACACGAGCACGACCAAGGCCGAGACCGTCTGCAAGTGGTGCCCGATCAACTGCACGCGCACCTTCATCGACGTCAAGCTCCCCGGGGCGCAGGGGCGGGCCTGGAGCAAGGTGCCGCTGGCCGCGGGGTGGGAGCGCGTCATCAGCGGCAACTCCTGCCCCAAGGGGCTGGTGGAAGACGCCAACGAGATGCGCGTGGTGAAGGCAAAGCTGGAGGAGGTCAAGCGTGAGTATCCTAACGTTGCCGACATGGTTCGCAAGGACGCGTTCCGCCGGAGCCGGGCCGAATCAGGAGTCGTCGCAGGCGCGGAGTAAGCTGCGGGTCGGCATCCCTCGCGTCCTCAACATGTGGTCCACGCACCAGTTCTGGTGCGGGCTCTTTGGCGCGCTCGGGATCGACCGGCGCAACCTCGTCTTCTCAGGGGACACCTCCGAGGAGCAGGGGCGGGAGTTCGGCAAGGGCCGCGGCACCGTCGACTGCTGCTATCCCGTCAAGTGCATCGCCGGGCACTACGGCGAGCTGGTCTTCGGCCAGCGGGAAAAGCTCGACATCGTCTTCTCGCCCATGATCTACACCGTGCCCTCCATGCTCTCCGGTCACGTGGCCCGCACGCTCACCTGCCCGCGCGTGATGGCGGCGCCGGAGAACATCAAGGGCGGCTTCATCAAGGAGCGCGACGTCTTCGTCGAGCAGGGCATTCGCTATGTCACGCCCTTCGTCTCGCTCGACGAGCCCAAGCTCGTGGCCAAACAGCTCTTCGAGGGCGGACTGCGCGAGGCCATCCCGGGGCTGACGCCGTCAGAGATGGCCCGCGCCGTCGAGGCAGGCTTCCTCGCCCTGCGGACCTTCAACAACGGCCTGCGCAAGAAATCCCGCGAGGTGCTCGAGTGGTGCGCGCGGGAGGAGCGGCCCTGCCTGCTCGTGCTCGCGCGTCCCTATCACATGGACCCGGGCATCGGCCACGAGATCGAGGGCGATCTCCAGGCCTATGGCTATCCCGTGCTGTGGACCCAGTACTTCCCCACGGATCCCGACCTGCTCGAGTGGGCCTTCGGGGAAGACTTGCGCGCGGGGATCATCAAGTCACCGTTCGATATCCGCGACGTGTGGCCGTCGTCCTACAGCGCGAACACGAACGAGATCCTCTGGGGCGCCAAGGTGGCCGCGCGCATCCCGTGGGTGGCCTGCGTGGTCAGGCTCTCCAGCTACGAGTGCGGCATGGATCAGCCGACCTACACGCCGGTGCAGCAGATCGTCGAGCGCTCGGGCACGCTCTTCTTCTCCTTCCAGGACCTGGACTCCACCAAGCCCGCCGGCTCGGTGAAGATCCGCGTGGAGACGATCACGCACTACCTCGAGAAGTACGCCGCGGGCATCATCGAGAAGAAGAAAGCCGCGATGCCGCCGGGGTGCCCGTTGCCGACGCGCCAGCCTGCCGCCACCAATTAGAGCTTCCCCCTCACCCTGCCCTCTCCTCCGATGGGGGAGAGGGATACTGAAGGGGCCACCCTTCGAGTTACACTGCCGGAAACTGCGGCAACAGATGGAGGGAACACATGCGCGTACTGGTGACGGGAGCGGCGAGCGGAATCGGACGGGCGACATGTCTTCGCCTGGCCCGCGATGGCAAGGCGAGCGGGCAGGCCGCCAAGGTGGCGGCGGTGGATCTCGGTCCTTCGCCCGGGCTCGATCGCCTGTGCGGCGAGCTCAAGGCGCTGGGCGCGGAAGCCCTGCCCCTGCACGGGGACATGGGCGAGGCGAAAGAGCCCGCGCGCGTGGTCGCCGACGCGGTGAAGGCCTTCGGCGGTCTCGATGGGCTCGTGAGCAATGCCGGCATCAACCGGCCGGGACCGCTCCTCAGCTACACCGTGGAGGACTGGGATCGGATGTTCGCCGTCAATACGCGGGCGACCTGGCTCCTCGCCCAGGCAGCCCATCCCGCCCTCAAGGCCGCGCACGGCGCCATCGTCGCGACCGCCTCCATGTCCGGCAGCAACCCGCACGCGAACCTGGGCCCCTACGGGCCGAGCAAGGCGGCCGTCATCATGTTGGCGCAGGTGCTCGCCCAGGAGTTCGGCCCGGACGGGATCCGCGTCAACACGATCTCTCCCGGCATGGTGCGCACGGGCATGACGGAGAAGGCCTATGCCGACGAGACCATCGCCTCCCAGCGCAACGCCCTCGTCCCCCTGGGCCGAGTAGCGACGCCCGAGGACATGGCCGACGTCATCGCCTTCCTGCTGAGCCCCGACGCGCGCTACATCAACGGCCACGACCTCGTCGTGGACGGCGGCGTGGCCGGCAATTTCCTCGGCCGCCTGCCCGGGATCTCGCGGATCACGCGCAGCTGAGCCAGCGTGCCGTCTCCTCAGCCATCGCCGCCACCCCCGTTACCACCATGATCGCCGCCATGGTCGCCACCAAGATCGTCCATCCCGCCGCCACTGTGACCAGATGACCACCACCGCCGTGAGGGGCAACCCAATCACTCGCCTCATGTGCTCTCTGCGCTCTTTCCGCTCCTTGCGTGCCTGCTCGCTTTCCGAAGCGTCCATCAGCGCTCCGCCTTGACCTCGCTGAACACTCGCGAGGCCGTGAGCAGGCACTCGCGGATGATCGGCACGCCCACATAGCCGGACATGTGCAGGAGCGTCTCGGTCAGCTCTTCCTCCGTCCATCCCTGCCGCAGAGCCATGCGCAAATGGATGGCGAGCTCGGGCTCACGCCCCGTGGCGGCGTCCGAGACCACGCAGACCAGCGTGCGCGTCTTGAGATCGAGGCCCGGGCGCGTCCAGAGGGCACCGAACACCGTCTCCGTCGCCACGTCGATGAACTTCCGCATGACCGGGTCCTTGTAGACCGTGCTGTTGATCCGCTCGGTGTAGGCATCGCCCAGCAGCTTCCGGCGCATCTCGCTGCCCTTCCGGTAGCCTTCCGTCTCAGGCATCTCGTTCTCCTTGCGCCTCGTGACGACCCGGCGCGCTCGGGTTTACCGCATCTTGACCTGTGATCTCCAGCGGAGGCTCGTCAGCGCCACACCCAGGACAATGCAGGGCGCCCATACCCAGAGAAGCTCCGACTCCAGGACGGTGGCGCCCCGCGAAGACAGGAAGCGGGATATTCCGATCGGCGACACCTCGATCACCTGGTACGGGGCGAAGTATCGCTCGCTGGAAAATGGCCACAGAAAGGCGATGCCAAGCCCGCCGTTGGTGAAGGCGTCGAGAATGCCGTGGGACGCGGTCGCGACCAGGAGAAACACGAAGGCCACCGCAGGCCGTGTCTTCAGCAGCCGATGACAGCCGGCTCCCAGCAGAGCGACCAGCGCGGCAAAGAACAGCGAGTGGCTGAGCCCCCGGTGAGCGAGAGGAGATCCATAGGGCACCCCCAGGCGGAAGGCAAGCACGTCCAGGTCAGGCAGGATCGACGCGGCGACGCCGGCGACGAGAAGCCTCGGGGCGATGATGCCACGCCCCAGGCCCAGGCCGATGGCCAGAGGCAGGGCCGGATGCGTCAGGACGGTGGGCATGAGCGCATTGTCCAGAGCGTGGTGGCCGAGTCTACGGCCGCGCGGGGCTTCCAGGCAAGTGTGGCCGATCGACCCGGCGCGATCGACCCTATAATCCGGGGCGCGAGGCCAGACATGATCAAGCTGGGCGAATGCACGTACGTGGACGCCGCGCGGCTCGCCCGCGACCCGCGCTCGGTGATCCTTCTCCCCCTGGGCGCGGTCGAGGAGCACGGCCCGCACCTTCCCCTGCTCGTGGACTGGCTCGGGGCCGAGGAGCTGGCGCGGCGCCTCGCGCCCCATCTCCGGCGCGCCGGCTGGCAGCCCGTGCTCGCCCCCGCGCTCCCGTACGGCGTGAGCACGCTGGCCGAGGAATGGAGCGGAACGGTGTCGCTCTCGAGGCCGCTCGTGACCCGGTTGATCGTCGAGGTGGTCCGCGCCCTCGCCCGTCACGGCTTTCGCCGCTTCGTTCTCGTCAACTACCAGGCGGATCCCGATCACCTTCGCGCGATGGCCGCGGCCCGACGCGCGCTCGAGCGAGGACAGAGGCTCCGCGTGGTCTATGCGGGCTTCGCTCCCGACCGTGCGGCCAATGCCGCGATGTCGAACCCGCGCGTCCTTCGGTTGCTCAGGAGCCCGAGACCGGAATCGGAATGGCACTCGGGGGAGCTCGAGACGGCGATGATGCTCTCGGTCAGGCCCGGGCTGGTGCGGCGCTCGGTGGCGCGGAAGCTGCCGCCTGCGTGGGTAGACTTTCGTGCCCGGCTGAAGCAAGGCGCTCGTCGATTTCGGGAGATCGACCGGAAGACGCGCGGCTACTTCGGCTGGCCGGCCATGGCGCGGGCGGAGACGGCCACGCAGGTCATGAAGCTCCGAGGCAAGCTGATCGCCGCCGAGGTGATGCGCGAGCTCGGCCCGCAGCGCCCGCGCAAGCGCCCGGCGCGCTGAGCCGTCACCCGGCCCTCTGACGCTCCGCGAGGAGGGCCATGAGGGCGCGGGCGGCCCCGCTCAGGTGTCCGCGGCGACGATGCACGAGGACGACGGGCACCTCGAGCCGCATGGCCGCGACGGGGAGCGCCCGGAGGGTCCCCACGCGCAGCTCCTCCTCCACCCCGCTCGAAGGCAGGAGTCCCAGTCCGAAGCCCGCCTCCACGAGCCGCTTCTGGGCGGTGAGGCTGTCGATGGTGACGATCTCGGCGCTGCTCAGCCCGAGCGCGGCCAGGCGCTCCACGAGCATCTCGGCATAGGACTCGCCCGAGGAGCCCTGCCGCACGGGAAAGGCGACCCAGGCCTCTCCGGCCAGCATCTTCGCGGTCACCTTGCGTGCGCGGGCCAGCCGGTGGGTCGGCGCGCACACCGTCACGAGCCCTTCACCGTAGAGCGGAACCGAGACGAGATCAGGATCGGGATCGGCAAAATAGCGCAGCCCGAGGGCGGCGTCACCGCGACGGACGAGGGCGCTGACCTCCCGGCTGAGGGCGGTGCGGACGGCGAGCTTGACATCGGGATAGGCGCGGCGAAACCGCTTGAGCCTCGTGGTAAGCACCGTGCTCGCCAGTGTCCCTACCAGGGCCACCGTGACCGCGCCTCGATCCGTTCGATCGAGCCCGTGGACGGCCTCCACGCCGTCCCGCATCGAGGCCAGGACCGCCTCCGCATGGGGGAGGAAGGCCTGGCCGGCCTCGGTCAGGCGCGCTCCGCCGCGCGTCCGGTCGAAGAGCAGACGGCCCAGCTCCCGCTCGAGGAGGTCGAGCCGCCGGCTGACCGCGGGCTGGGAGAGGTGAAGGGAGGAGGCGGCGCGGGTGAAGCCGCCGCGCCGGACTATGGCCACGAAGGTCTCGACCTGGTCGATCTCCATGACCATCAGCATAGCTGATGGGAGAGACAAGATATATGCATTGGACACATTCCGCCGTCGCCCCTAGTCTGGGCGGCAGGAGGTGCCCCATGGACAGCGACGAAGTCCTCGCGAGCGAGATCCTCGGTCACGGAGCCTATTTCTGTCTGCGCCGGTCGAGCGACGGTGATGTCGCCAAGGCGGCCGCCGCGCCCATCCATTCTTTGGCCCAGCGGCTCGGGCTACGCAACGAGTTCGACCCGGGCGAGACCCCGCCCGCCGAGTCCATCGCCTTCCTGCGCCGGCAGGGAGCGACCCCGGCCGACATCGACGACGACGCGGTTCTCCAGGCGGACTGGGTCATCCACGTCGCTTCCAAGCGGCCCGAGACCATCACGGAGCTCAGCGCAGAAACGGCGCGGCTCATCTCGCCGGCGGTGCGGGTGCATGTCCTCCAGGGGGTGAGACGCCCGCCGAGCTATACGGGCGCCGCGATGACCAAGTGGGCGTACGAGCGCCAGGTCGTGCAACAGCCCGGGACGGCGATGCCCAACGCGTTCCTCGTCCCCATGAGCAAGACGGCCGAGTGGTGGCGCAAGGACTGGATGGAGCGCCACACGTACTTCCTGCCGACCTATGACGACGAGGGGCGGATGCGCGCGGAAGGGCACGCGCTGACCACGGAGGCCGGCATCGCGTGCCTGCTCCGGCGCACGTATCGGAGCGCCACGCACCCCGCCCCGGACGGCGCCTACGACTTTCTCACCTACTTCGAGTGCGCCGACCGCGACGTGCCGACCTTCCACCAGGTCTGTGCCGCGCTCCGCGACGTCAAGCGCAATCCCGAGTGGCGATTTGTCCGCGAGGGACCGACCTGGCACGGCCGCCGCGTCGCGTCCTGGAAGGAGCTCTTCTCATGATGGCGACCGATCAGTGGACCGAGGCGCTCAAGAGCTCGCGCGACCGCGTGCTGGCGGCGGGGCGCACGGGCCGGTATGGGGCGGCCGCGCTCGCTCAATCCACGGCAGCGCGCATGGTGGCCGCCTGGACCCTCAAGCCTGCCCTCGTCGACCCCGTCGCGCATGTCGAAGCCGAGCATGCCGATGCGCGGCGGCATCTCGTCCGGCTCCTCGAGCACGGGCCGGGCGCCGAGGTGCGATCCCCCATGACCAACCAGATCTTTTCCCGGTTGACCCAGCACGGGGCCGCCCGGACGCGGATCGATTACATGTCGGTCGAGACGTACACGTATACACCGAGGAAGCCGCTGCGCCGCGTGCTCGACCATGCCCTCGACCACCTGAACCAGATCGATCAGTGGCAGCTCTGGCGGCGGGAGGGCGTTGTGCCGACACCGACGGACGGGTGGGCTCCCTCCACGGTGACGCTCCCCGAGGATCGTCTCCCCCTGACCGTGGCGGATCTCGATACCTGGCTCTGGCGCATCGATCAGGCCGTGCGCCTTCTCGCTCAGCGCGCCGCCGGCCTCACCGACGATGAGCTGGACTGGCCGCCGCCCGACGGCGGCTGGCCGCTGCGTCGCGTCCTGCATCACGTGGCGCGCTCGGAGATGCTCTACGCCGCCTCCCTTGACGAGGCGCTACCCGATGATCCGGTCGCGCGCTACGCCGAGGCCGACTCGCGATTCCAGGCGCGCCTCACGGCCGCGCAGGCGCGGGGCATCGATCCGTCCATCGCGTACCCGAACTTGTACGGCACGATGCTCACCCCGGAGAAGGTCGTCGACGAGCTGCTGTCGTGTGAAAGCGAGGTCCTCGAGCAAACCATGTAGTAGTGGGTCAGTTTCGGCACTGGCACTGGGGCAAGTTGCGAGCCAGATCAACTCAGCCTTCGCCTCGAACGGCCACGCGCGAGCGGGCCGGCAGCCCGAGGCGTACGTGGGTGTACGTTGAGGGTTGCCGGCCCGCTCGCAACGAAGTATGGCGAAGCAAATTGACCCAGTGCCTCGCCCAGTCTCGGCCCTTCGTGGTAGAGTTCCCCGGTCCCTCGCATTCGGTGGAGGACCGGTACTCATGGCAACGATGGCATGAATCGACCACGCGATCTCGCCCTGGCCATCACGCTCGCCTGCGCCCTGCTCGCAGGCGCCCTTCCCCGCCTCACCGCGGCCCAGACGAAGCCCGAAGGCGAGATGCGCTGGGCCCTCTATGTGACACTGTCGCCCGTCTGGTTCGATCCGGCCGAGGTATCGGGCCAGCTCACTCCGTTCTGGGTCCTCTACGCGATTCACGACGCGCTCGTGAAGCCCATGCCCGGAAACATGCTGAGCCCCAGCCTGGCCGAGTCCTGGACGGTCAGCCCCGACCAGCGCGTCTACGAGTTCAAGCTGCGCGAGGGTCTCAAGTTCCACAACGGCGACCCGTTCACCGCTGAGGACGTGAAGTTCAGCTTCCACCGCGCCAAGGGTTCCAAGGTCCTCCGTGACAAGGTTCGCGAGGTCGTGATCGTGAGCCCCTCGCGCGTGCGCTTGGTCCTGCACGAGCCCTGGCCGGACTTCATGACCTTCTACGGCACCATGGTGTCGGGGGCGGGCTGGGTCGTGCCCAAGAAGTACATCGAGCGCGTGGGCGACGACGGCTTCAAGAATGCCCCCGTGGGGCTCGGGCCCTACAAGTTCGTGAGCCACACCCCCGGCATCGAGCTCGTGATGGAGGCCAACGAGAGCTACTGGCGGAAAGTGCCCTCCGTGAAGCGGCTCGTCTACAAGAGCGTGCCGGAGAGCACCACGCGGCTGGCCATGCTGAAGCGGGGCGAGGTGGACATCGCCTACCTCCTCGACGTCCCCCAGGCGCAGGAGGTCAAGCGTGATCCCAACCTCAAGCTCGCCTTCTCCGGCGGCATTGCCATCTTCTATCTCGACTTTCTCGACCAGTGGGACCCGAAGTCCCCGTGGCACGACCGGCGCGTGCGCCTGGCCGCGAACTACGCCATCGATCGTCAGGCCCTGAGCGACGCGGAGACGCTGGGGGCGTCCAAGCCCGCGGGCAATCACGTTCCGCGAACCTTCGAGTTCGCGCTGCCCCTCGAGCCCTACCCGTACAACCCGGCGAGGGCCAAGCAGCTCCTCGCCGAGGCGGGCTATCCCAACGGCTTCGACGCGGGCGAGCTGCACCAGCTTCCCCCGTACTTCTCGCTGGGCGAGGCGATCGTGCAGTACATGCAGGCGGTGGGTATCCGGCTCAAGATGCGGCCCATGGAGCGCGGGGCCTACATCTCGTTGATCGCGTCGAAGAAGGCGAAGGGGCTGTGCGTCTGCTCGACCGCCCTCTACGGGAATGCCGCCTCGCGCATCTCCGAGATCATACCGAGCGACGGGGCGTACGCCTACGGCGGCTACCCGGACATCGACGCGCTCTACAAGCAGCAGGCCGTGGAGACCGATCGCAAGAAGCGGGAAGTCATGCTCCACCAGATCCAGCGGCTCGTCTATGAGCGCGTGCGCTATGGCCCGATCTACGAGTACATCTGGCCCAGTGGAATCGGCCCGCGGGTGGCCGAGCCCGCCCTGATGCTCATCAATCCTTATCCGTGGTCGGCGCCCCTCGAGGATGTCCGCCTCAAGAAGCAGTGACGCAAGACGCCCCTCACCCTACCCTCTCCCCAGAGGGGAGAGGGATAATTTTGGATCCCTCGCCCCCGGAGGGGGAGAGGGTAGGGTGAGGGGGCGGTCGAAAATGTGGAAGCGGTGTTCGGTAAATCACGCAGGTAGAGGAGCGCGTCGAGATGGCTGACGAGCTGGCGGCGATTCTGGAGACGAGAGAGGCGGAGCGCCTCGCCACCCCTCTGGCATCCCGACGGCTTCTACTACTTCGTCGACGTTCGATCCAGCGTGCTCTACCGGCTGACCCCCGGCCGCGCGCACGAAGTCGTGCGCGACAAGACGGGCGGGGGCAACGGCACCACCTTCGACCTCCAGGGTCGGCTCGTCCTCTGCGAGGGGGAGAACCGGCGCGTCACGCGCACGGCTGGCGACGGGCGCATCGAGGTCCTCATGGATCGGTTCGAGGGCAAGCGTCTCAACCGGCCCAACGACGTGGTGTGCAAGTCGGACGGAAGCATCTACTTCACCGATCCCGGCCTGCGCGTGCCGCTGGGCGAGCGCGAGCTACCGCACGCCGGCGTCTATCGCGTCGCACCCGACGGGACGCAGAGCCTGGTCGCCGACTTCGAGTATCCGAACGGCCTCGCCTTCTCGCCCGACGAGCGCAAGCTCTACGTGGCGAACACACGCTGGGCGCAATACATCCACGTGCTGGAGCTGGACGCGGGCGGAGCCATGGTGCGCCGGCGCATCTTCGCCGACATGTCCTCCGACGAGACGGATGGCGTGCCCGACGGCTTGAAGGTGGACGTGGAGGGCAGGGTCTACTGCACGGGTCCGGGCGGCACCTGGGTCTTCGCCCCCGACGGGACGCGGTTCGGCATCATCCGCACCCCCGAGGTGCCCGCCAACCTCGCCTTCGGCGGCCCCGATCTCAAGACGCTGTTCTTCACCGCCCGCACGTCCGTCTACACGATGCGCGTCAAGGTGCCGGGGCAGCCACATCCCTACTACCGACTTTCGAGCTGAAGCGCGGCCGACGAGCCGCAGGCGAGGAGCGTGATGAGGCGAGTGCTGAGTAAGGTTCGCTCGAGGTAAGCATGCCCATCAAGTTCGGAACGTTCCTGCTGATGCAGTCGCCCTCCGCGCGCTCTTCCCAGGAGATCTATTCGCGGGCCATCGACATCGCCCAGGCCGCCGAGACGCTGGGCTTCCGCAATGTCTGGCTCGCCGAGCACCACTTCTCGACCTACGGCTATCTCTCCCGGCCCGCGCAGCTTGCCACCTTCATCGCGGCCAAGACCACGCGGCTCCGCGTGGGCACGGCCGTCATCGTGGTCCCCCTCCACCACCCGCTCGTGATCGCCGAGGAGATCGCCACCCTCGACCAGCTCGCAGGCGGACGCGTGGACATCGGGCTGGGGCGCGGCTACCAGCACTACGAGTTCGAGCGGCTCGGCCTCGAGCTCGACAGCGCCCGCAGCCGGTGGGAAGAGTCCGTCGACGTCATTCTCAAGGCCTTCCGGGGCGAGCCCTTCAGCTACGCGGGCAAGCTCTTCACCATCCCCGAGACGTCGGTGTTTCCGCAGCCGCTCCAGCAGCCCCACCCGCCCATCTGGGTCACCGCGCAGAGTCCGGAGTCCATCGAGGCGACGGTGCGCCGCGGCTTCAACGTCCTCACCGGCGGCTTCGGGGTGCCCCTCGAGCGGATGGGCGAGTTCCGCCGCCTCTTCGACCGGCTGGTGTCCGAGGCCAAGCCCGCGCGGCAGCTCGAGGTCGGCGTGCAGCGCGCGGTGTACGTGACGGACAGCGATGCGGACGCGCGGGCGGCCGCCGAGGAGGCCCGCTGGAACATGCGGGTGACGCTGAGCCTGCGCAACCACTACGAGCGCGTGGAGCGCGGACGTGCCATTGCCGTGCCCGCGCCCAAGGAGCCCGACACCGACGACCTGCTGGACCGCTACCTGGTCATCGGCACGCCCGACACGTGCATCCGTCAGATCAAGCGCATCCAGGAGCTGGTGGGCATCACGCACTTCAACTGCAGCTTCTGGTTCGGCGACCTCGAGCACCCGCGCATCCTGCGCTCGATGGAGCTCTTCGCCCGCGAGGTCATGCCCGCCTTCGTCTAGGACGCGCGAAGCGTCGAGCGGACGTCCCGCTCGAGAAAGTCGATCACCGCCTGAGAGAAGGCGTCGTTCTGGTCACCCGCGATCATGTGGGCGGCGCCGCCGACGTCCACGGCCTTGGCGCCGGGAATCTGATCCAGGAACTCCTGCACCCCCTCCTCCGTGACCACGTCGCTGAGCTTGCCCCGCAGGAGCAGGGTGGGGACGCGGATGTTTCGCATGGCCGCCTGGAAGAGGGCCTGGAAGTCATTGGGCGGGACTTCGGTGCGGCCCCGGTCGAGGAACTTCGGGTCCCAGTGCCAGTACCAGCGCCCGTCCCGCTTCTGGCGCAGCACCTTCATGAGCCCGGCTGGGTTCACGCGCTTCGGGCGGTTCGGCGTGTAGGCGGCGATGGCCTCCGCCGCTTCCTCCAGGGTGGCGAACCCGCGCAAGCCGGAGCTCATGAAGTCCCGGATCCGCTGGACGCCGGCGGGGTTGGTCCGAGGCACGATGTCCACGATGACGAGGGCGCTCGACACCACGCGATCGGAGCCGCCCTCGGCGAGCATGGCCGTCACCCCGCCGAGCGAGGCGCCCACGAGCACCGGCGGCCGGCCGAGCTGGTCGACGACGGCCACGCAGTCGGCCGCGTAGGTCGTGAACGAGTAGTCGCCGTTGAGCGCCCACTCGCTGTCGCCGTGGCCACGGAGATCGAGAGAGACCGTCCGCCACCCGTGGCCGGCGATGACCTGCGCGGTCTTGCCCCAGGCGTGGCGGGTCTGGCCGCCGCCGTGCATGAGGAGCACGGGCCAGTCGCGATCGTCGCCACAGACGTCGGCGACCAGGTGAATGCGCTCGAACCCCTCGAACCGCACGGTTCGCGTGTCCATCTCAGGTACCGAGACGATACGGGTAGCCGACGCTCGTGCGCAAGCGGAGCGGGCGCCCCGGGGCGGCGCCAGAAGAAATTGACTGGGTGCGGACTGGTAGCGTAGATTGCGCGACATGGTTTGGAGGTGGGCGTTTCTCTGCGGGCTGCTGATCGTCCTGTACCTGGCCTTGATCGAGACGGTCAGCTTCAGCACGTTCGACGTCGCCTGGACGCCGAGCTATTTCGACGACGACGACGACGATTTCCTTCCGCAGGTGACGAAGCGGATATTGCTGGTAACCGTGGACATCCTGCCGCCGCTCCCTGTGCCGGTAACCCGCGCTCCGGTGATACTGTTACGATCCTCCGCCTGCTCGCTGCTGTTGCCCGATCTCTCCAGGCTTCGCGCCCCGCCCCCGTCGTAACGCTCTCGCCGTGACACCTCGCCGACCCTGGGACTGATCCCGAGGAGCAATCCGTCTGGCGCCGCTACCCGCCTGGTCTCACAGCGACGGTCGGGTAGCTCGTCCAGAACGCGAGGCACTCAAAGCCAAGCGCGGTAACACGCGCTTCCCCGGCTCCTCTGCCCTCGAAGCGCGTGGTGCGGCGCGATCACACCATCGGGCGCAGCCAGCGGATTGGAACACACTGACGACAGATGACTACTGACCACAGACTCTACGACGTCCTGATGAGATTGCCGATCGTCTCCTTCACGTTGTTCTTCCTCGTCCGGGAGATGATCGCGCTCCGGGAACTCATTGCCGCCCATCCGTATTTCTCGGATGAGTGGCATTTTGCCATGACCACCGCGGCCCGCATTTCCGTAATGATGTTTCTCGTTCTCCTGGCAGCATTCCACCTGTCGCGCTACCGTCCGGTGCGCAAGTACACGGCTTGGGAACCAAAGATCACCGCGCTGCTCAGCCTCTTGGTCGTTTATTTCTTGATACTGGTGCCGCGAGCCGCATCCGATGCACGATGGGACGCCCTATCGGCGATTCTGCTCCTGAGCGGAAACGCGCTGTGCATCATGGTCGTGCTGGATCTCGGCCGATCCCTCAGCATCATGCCCGAGGCCCGCAAGCTCGTGACGACGGGATTCTACCGTCGGGTCCGCCATCCGCTCTATCTTGCTGAGGACATCGCGCTCCTGGGAGTCTACCTGCAGTTCCGCTCCTGGGAGGCCGCCGCTGTGCTCCTGGCGCATTTTTTCATCCAGCTACGGCGCATGGATTGGGAAGAAGGCGTCCTTTCCAGCATGTTTCCGGAGTATGCCGAATATCAACGCCGCTCGCACCGGCTGGTGCCGGGGCTCTACTGAAGCGAGTACCGAATGCTTCGCAAAATCATGCCCCTCTTGGTCGTAGCCACTACCGTGGGCCTGACGGCGGCTGCGATCGAGTTGCTACCGAGGACATTGTTCTTCCCGGTTGTTGACTTCTTCGCGCCAGGGGGAATGCAGACGACCTTCCTGCAACCTGGACGGACGAAAGCAAGCGAGTGCGAGCACATGCTGGGCGAGACGGCGAAATCCTTGAGCGCACTTTGCAGGGATTGCAAAGTTGTCCGTCGGTGCGTTCAGGGCCTACCGGCTGCGCAGCGCCGGGCTTTGACGCGCAACCCGATCGCGCAGCCGTCGGCCCGCGCGGAGGACGGCACCCTCACCGTTGTCTTTTCAGCCCTGGATCCGAACGTGGCGATGGAAGCCTGCCGCAGAAGCGAGCAGATGTCGGCCTCGTACGGGGTGGAATCGCGGTTACGATGCTTCGCGGCCGGAATGCCCCGGTGAGCGCAGCGCTGGAAGAAATTGACGGACGTGGATTGGCGGCGTAGATTGCTCGGCATGGTTCGGGGACGGGCGCTTCTCTGTGTGCTGCTGGCCCTTTTCTATCTGGCGTTGATCGAGACCGTCAGCCTCAGTACATTCGATTACGCTTGGACGCCGAGCTACTTCGACGACGACGACGACGACTTCCTTCCGCTGGTGACAAAACAGGTACCAGTCCTCACCTTCGATATCCTGCCTCTGGTCCCGCTATCGTCACCCAGTGCTTCGGTCCTCCTGCCGCGCTCTTCCGCCTGCCCGTTGCTGTTGCTCGGCCTCTCCCCGCTTCGCGCTCCGCCGCTCTCGTAACCCTCTCGTCCTGACACCTCGCCCGTCCCGGGCAGCAAGTCGTCTCGCATTGCTGTCCGTCTAGCCTCGCATCAAGAGGCCGGAACCTCCGTTCCGAGCGCGAGGTATTCGATGAACACACGCGCGGGGGCAGACGTCTGCCGAGCGGCACTCGTTCGCCCTGAACGCGCGACCCAGCACGCCGAAGCCGTCGGCGGCAGAAGAGGTCGGCAACGCATGAGATTCAAGTCGACAGGGATCGAGTCACCATCAGGGGCGGGCCCCATGCTCAATCGTCTCGCCACATCCAGCGCTGGCGTCGCTGCTCTTCTGTCGGTCTCGGCAGCTCTCCTGATGCTCAATCTGGGATCCCGGGTCTTTGCCACGAACGATGAGGCCAGATTCCCGATGCTCGCCCGCGACATCCTGGCAGAGGGCCACTGGCTGCTGCCGCGCCTCGACGGCGTCCCCCACTTGAACAAGCCCCCCTTGCATGCCTGGCTCATCGCGTTGGCATCCTGGCCGATGGGCGCGGTGACGCAGTGGACAGCCTCCGTCCCCTCCGTGTTCACAGCCCTGGTGGTCGTGCTGGCGACGTACTGGATGGCCCGGCGGCTCTTCGGCGCCGAGACGGCGCTGGTCGCCGGCTTGATGGTCCTGACCACCCTCGGCGTCTTCTCCTTCGGCCGCGAATCCATGCCGGACATGACCTTCTGCGCCGCGACGACGACAGCCATGGCGGCATTCATAGCCTTCGAGGTCGACGGTCGCCGCTGGGCGCTCGTCCTCTTCTATGGCCTGGTCGGGATGGCGCTCTGGACCAAGGGGCCAGCCGGCTTACTCCCTGTCGCCGTCGTCGCGGCCTATTGCGGCATCACACACGGCTCGGCGGGGCTGCGGCGAATTATCTCGGCGCCCGCTGTGTTCGTGCTGGCACTTCCTATTTTCCTGTGGGCCGCGCTCGTCGTGGGGGCCTCCAACGCCGGTCCCTTCGTCAATGACGTAGTGATCGCGGATCTCCTGCAGTGGTACGTTCCGACCGGCGACTGGCACTGGCGCCGCCTCGCCGAACCATTCCTGCAGGCCCTGACCATCCTGCTCCCATGGTCCGTGCTGCTTCCCGGAGCCCTCTGGGCCGCTGCTCGTCCCTCCGTCTCGGCGAGTGCCCGAAGGACACGGTTGTCCTTGGTCTGGCTGGTCGTGATGTTTGTGCTGATCGCCATAGGTCATCAGCAGCGAATGCGCTACTACCTTCCGCTCTGTCCTCCAGCGGTTCTGCTCATTGCCGGGTGGTACGCGAGACTAGGGGCGCGCTGGCGTGCCGTCGGCTTCGCTGCGATCTGGACCCTCGTGGTTTCCGGCGGCATCGCCGTCGACGCTTATGCCCGCGCCCGCCACAACGCGGCGACCAATCTCGTGCCGGCGGTGCGAGAGCTGTCGCAGGCACGCCGGGTATACGCCGTCGATGCCCCGGAGCTCGTGTTCTCCTTTTACCTCCAGCGGCCCGTGACGGTGCTCGCGAGCTATCGTGACTTCGAAGCGGGCGTGCAACACGGACAGGATGGGCGCCTGATCATTGCCGAGCGGGCCGTCGGCCCCACCCTGATGCGCGCTCTGCCCCGGCTGCCGGCGGCGGTCGTGGGCGGGCGGCGCTTCGTGATCCTCAGCTGCGGTGGCACTCCGATCGTCGCCGCGGACGATTGCGCAGGGCCTGAGGCCTCTCGCCGGGCGTGGCCAACGACGCCATGATGGCCCCATCAGCCTTTCTCGGAACCCATCCTGTCGGTCTGCCTGGCCCTGCCTGATAGCGGCGCCCATGTGTGGAATCGCGGGTTTTCTGACTGACAGAGTCCGGCCAGACGCTCGGGCCGCGCTAGAGCGCATGACCCGGTCCCTTGCGCACCGCGGACCCGACGACGAGGGTTTCTATCTCGCAACGTCCGCAGGACTCGGAGTCCGCCGACTGAGCGTCATTGATCTCGAGACCGGCCACCAGCCCATGTCCAACGAAAGCGGGACCGTCTGGATCGCTTTGAACGGGGAAATCTACAACTTCGAAGACCTCAGGATGCGGCTCGAGGGCCGCGGGCATAAGTTTCGGACCCAGTCGGACACGGAGGTCGTCATCCATGCGTACGAAGAGTACGGTAACAACTGGCTGTCGCAACTGGACGGCATGTTTGCCCTCGCCGTCTGGGATGTCAGGCAGCGCACCCTGTTACTTGCGCGCGACCGGCTCGGAGAGAAACCGCTCTACTACCATGCAGGATCGGACGCATTTGTGTTCGGATCGGAGCTCCGGGCCCTCCTCGCGCACCCGTCGGTGCCCCGTGAGCTCAACCTCGAGAGTTTGACCCGTTACCTTGGCTTCGAGTACGTGCCCGCGCCGCACTCCATCCTCACCGGAATCGAGAAACTGCCGCCGGGCCATTTGCTGACAGTGAGTCCGGGCGGCACGCCTCACATCACGTCGTACTGGGACCTGTCGTTCGCCCCTGACACATCGCTGGATGCAGCCGAATGGGCGACGGCGCTCAGGCAGCAGCTCGAGCGGTCGGTTCGTCAGCAGCTCGTCAGCGATGTGCCTCTTGGGCTGTTCCTGAGTGGCGGGATCGATTCCGCGGCCATCACCGCCATGGCCGCTCAAGCAAGCGGTAGCCGTCGCGTGAAGACGTTCAGTCTCGGCTTCGTGGAACGCACTTACGATGAGCGGCCCTATGCCCGTCTCGTGGCGGAACACTGCGGCACGGACCACACGGAAGTCGAGTTCTCCGCCAGGGACGCCTGCGACCTGCTCGGGCGGGCGGGCGATCTCCTCGATGAGCCACTGGTGGACGGGTCCTTCCTGCCCCTCTTCCGGCTCTCGGAGGTGGCCCGACGGACCGTGACCGTGGTGTTGAGTGGGGACGGCGGGGACGAGTTCCTCTGTGGCTACCCGACGTTCCTCGCGGAGCGCGGTGTCGAGTGGGCGCAATGCCTGCCGTCGTGGCTCCAACGCGTGGCGACGCGCGCCGTCCAGGGTCTCGCACCGTCAGCGACATACGGCAGCCTCGAGTTTCTCCTCAAGCAGTTCTCCCGGGCTCTACCGTTCCCTCGGGAGGTGCGCACTCAACTGCTGCTCGGGGGTCTGACTGTGCCCGAGCGATCAGCCCTGTTGTCGGATAGTGTCCGGACAGTCTGCGGCGGATTCGATCCGTACGAGGAGCTGACGCTAGCCATGTCGCAGACCGCAAGCCTGGCCCCGATGGATCGATTGATCTATCAGCACTGCAAGTACTATCTGGCGGATCAAAACCTGGTCGCCGTGGACCGGGCCAGCATGGCGTGCGGGCTCGAAGTCCGGGCGCCGTTCCTCGACCGGGCCTTCGTCGAGATGGCAGTGCGCATTCCCTCCCAGTACAAGGTGGCCGGGTGGCAGACGAAGTACATCCTGAAGCGCGCCCTCCACGGATTGCTTCCACGGGAGATTCTTACGCGTCGGAAGCAGGGGTTTGGCGTGCCGCTCGGTCTGTGGCTGCGCGGCCCGCTGCGGGGGGTACTGGAGGAACGCTTGGCGCCGGAACGGGTGGCACAGGTCGGTCTTTTCAATCCGAAGACCACGATGCGCCTCGTGGGTGAACATCTCGACGGATTGAGAGATCACAAGAAGGTCCTCTGGGCGCTCCTGATGTTCGACGCCTGGCGTGAGCACTACCTGCCAGGCGCTCGCTGGGGCTAGGTGCAGTCAAGGCGCCGAGCGGCCGCTACCGAGGATTGCAATCGGGCCCCGACTCTGTTGGACTAGGCGCCTCGCCCCCACAGGGCAACCCGGTGGAGTCTCCAGAGGAGGGTCAGGCCATGGCCAAAGGAACGTTGATCGCGGCGATGAACATGGGGCAGGCGGCCGAGGACGAGTTCCACGACTGGTACGACACCGAGCACCTGCCGGAGCGGCAGCGCGTGCCGGGCTTCCTCGCCTGCCACCGCTGGATCTGGGTGCAAGACCGCAATGTCTCCGTCGCCACCTATGACCTCGACACGGTCGCCGTGCTGAAGAGCCCGGCCTATCTCGCCATCGGCGGCGAGAACCTGTCGCCGTGGTCGAAGCGCGTCACCAGCCAGGTCGAGCGCCTGATGCGCTTCGAGGGCGACCAGATCCTGCCCGGCGATCAGCTCCCGCCCGAGAAGGCCGGCGGCCTCCTGCTGAACGCCATGAACATCGCGCCCGAGCTCGAGGCGGAGTTCAACGAGTGGTACGACAAGGAGCACATCCCAGCCCTGAGCGCCGTCCCCGGCGTCCTGTGCGCCCGCCGCTTCCGCGGCACCAGCGGCAACCGCAAGTACGTGGCCCTCTACCATCTCGACTCGCCCGGGGTGCCGGACTCCGCCGAGTGGAAGAAGGCGCGGGAGAGCGACTGGACGAGCCGCCTGCAGCCGCATTTTCGCGATCACCTGCGCCTCGTCCTCCGACGCTACGCTCGCGGCCGCTAGCGACCCGGAACAGGCAACCGAGCGCGCCCCGGCCCGAGCAGGACCATGGCCGCCGCCACCGCCTGAAGCAGCGTGCAGGCGCCGAGGGCCGGGCCGTACGTGCCAGTCCAATCTCGCAGGACGCCGACGAGGGACGGCCCGAAGGCGAACGTGAATTGGTTGATCCCGACCACGAGCCCGACGAGCGCGCCGAACCTTTCCCGCGGCCACTCGACGGCGAGAATGAGGCCGGGCAGCGTCGTCAGGTTGCCTACCCCCAGGCCGAAGAGCGCGCAGCCGGCGTAGACGACCGCCGCCGAGGGCGCCCACGCGAGCAATCCCAGGCCGATGATCTGGATGACGAGCGTCGCGCTCGAGACGAGACGTCGGTCCAGCCGATCGACGACGAAGCCCGTGGCGAGCCGCCCGATCACGGCCGCCGCCGTCGTCGCGCTCACGGCACGCGCGGCCCCGCCCGCGCCAAGCCTCGGCGTCACGAGGGCCACCATGTGCGTGAGCACCCCGACCTGCGCGGCGAGGCCGAGGGCGAAGGGCGCGGACACGCTCCAGAACCGCCAGGTGCGTAGCGCGTCGCCCCGCCGGCCCGGCACGCCACCCCGCGACGGGTCGGCGCGCACGACCCGCTGGGAATCGCCGTCGGGGCCGAGACCGAGCCCTTCCGGGCCGCGCCGCATGACACTCGCCGCCACGGCGACCAGCACCACGAGGAGCACGACGGCGGCGAGGGCGAGCGCACGCGTGAAGCCGACCGCGCCGATGAGCGGAATGAGGGCGGGCGCGATACAAACCCCTCCAAGGGTCGCGCCGTTGAACGCGATGCTGACGGCGAGGCCACGGCGCCGCTCGAACCAGGGCGCGAGGATGATGTTGATCGCCGCGCCGCTCATCGAGCCCCAGCCCACGGACATCACGAGGAAGGCGGGATAGAGCTGCCACGGCTGCGTGACGACTCCGAGGGCCACCACTCCGGCCGCCATGGCCACGGCACCGGCGGACACCACGGTCCGTGGGCCGAAGCGCTCGTACACGTCGCCGATCACCGCCGTCAGCAGCGCACCGGCCACGTAATACACCGTGACGGGCGCCGACACCACGGAGGCCGACCACCCGTGCAGCCGCTGGAGCGTCGCCAAGTATACGGTGAGGCCGTAGAAGCCGAGACCGAAGCTGAAGAACGCCATGGCAAAGGTTGCCCCCATGACGTTCCAGCCGTAGAAGTATCGCGCGCTCATGCCTGCCCCGACGGTAGCGGCGACGCCCCACGCCGTCTCGCCGTTTTCGGACGTCGTCGTCCTGAGGCGCGGCGGGCCCCGATGCGCGTGCTAGGGTGGGGTTGCCGTGCGCGAAGGCCTCTCCCTCGACTGGAGCCGGTGCAATCGTGCCCGTGTCGCGCGAGACGCGCGATTCGACGGGTGGTTCTTCACCGGTGTGCTCACCACCCGGATCTACTGCCGGCCGACCTGTCCGGTGAAGCCCGCCAAGTCACGCAACGTGGTCTTCTTCCCTACCGCGGCCGCCGCCGAGCGAGCGGGCTTCCGTCCCTGCTTGCGGTGTCGACCCGAGACCGCGCCCGGGACACCCGCGTGGCACGGCGCGGCGGCCACGGTCTCTCGTGCGTTGCGGCTGATCGAGCGCGGCTTCCTCGACGACGGCAAGAGCGTCGAGGACCTCGCGGATACGCTGGGGATGACGGCCCGACATCTGCGCCGGCTCTTCGGCCGGCATGCCGGGGCCTCGCCGACCGCCGTGGCGACGACGCGGCGTGTGCAGCGCGCCAAAGCGCTGGTCGACGAGACCCCGATGCCGATGGCCGCGATCGCGTTCGCCGCGGGGTTCGCCAGCATCCGGCGATTCAACACCGCGTTTCGCGCGGTGTACCGGCGGCCGCCATCCGCGATTCGCCGCGCACGGCGCCGGCGTGAGACCGCCCGAGACGACGCGCGCCGGTAGAGTCGCCGCCGCCACGTCTCTTTCCCTCGTGGCATACTACCGGAAGCCGACGCGGGAGATCCCCTCGTCACCATCGAGCGCGCCTGAGGCAGGGGCGCGCGACACATTTTCCTACCCGAGGAGTGAGCCATGATTCTCGAGCGCTTCAAGGTTCCTGAAAAAGACCAGGTCCTCGTCTCGGAAGCGGCCCTACGGCGGACGGTGACGCAGATCTTCGAGAAGCTCGGCGTGAGCCCGGAGGATTCCGCGGAAGCCGCGGACGTGCTGACGATGACGGACCTGCGGGGCGTCGAGACGCATGGCGTGTCGAACATGCTGCGCGCGTACGTCCGCGACTACAAGGCCGGCAAGCTCGATCCGCGGCCCGGCTGGCGGGTGGTGCGTGAGTCCCCCGGCACCGCGGTGATCGACGCCGAGCGGCGCCTCGGCGTCATCGTCGGACCGAAGGCGATGCGGATGGCCATGGACAAGGCCCGCCGCGTCGGCATCGGCGTGGTCACGGTGTACAACAGCGGCCACTTCGGCGCCATCGGCCACTACGCCATGCAGGCCGCCCAGGAGGACATGGTGGGCGTGTGCTTCACGGGGGCCGGGCTCAGCGTGGTTCCCACCTTCGCCAGCAAGCCGCTTCTCGGCACCAACCCCATCGCCCTCGCGGCCCCCGCCCGCCACGAGGCGCCCATGCTCTTCGACGCCGCGACCTCCGCGATCGCCGGCAACAAGATCCGGCTGGCCATGCGCGTGGGCGCGCCCCTTCTCCCGGGCTGGGTGACGGACAAGGAGGGCACGCCGATCATGGAGGAGAAGCCCGTCTTCGACCGCGACGAGATCTACCAGGCGCCCCTCGGGGGGACCCGGGAGCAGGGCTCCCACAAGGGCTACGGCTTCGCCCTCATGGCCGAGGTCCTGTCCACGCTCCTCGCCGGCGCCATGCCCACCATGCTCGTGCCGGGCAGCGGCTCCAAGAACCACTTTGCCGCGTACCACATCGAGGCCTTCACCGACCTCGAGCAGTTCAAGGACACCATGGACGAGATGCTCAAGACCCTGCGCACGGCCAAGCCGGTTTCGGGGCAGGACCGCGTGCTCTACCCGGGACTCTCGGAAGCGGAGGAGGTTCTGGCTCGACGGGCACACGGCATCCCCCTGCACAAAGAGGTGCTCCAGTGGTTCGCGGAGTGCACGACCGAGATGGGACTGGCGCCGCTCGCTCAGTGAAAATGCGTCCCGCCGTCGATGTTGAGAACCTGGCCGGTGACGCTGTCGCTGCGGCAGAACGCCACCACCTGCTGGGCGACATCGGCGGCGCTCGCCGTTCGCTTCAGCACCGCGCGCTCCTTCGACATCCGGATCACCGCCTCGGGTAGGCGCTCGGCCATGCGGGTGCCTTCCACGAGCCCCGGCGCGACACAGTTCACGGTGATCTCCGGGGCGAGGGCTACGGCCAGACAGCGCGTCAGGTGGATGAGGGCGGCCTTGCTGCAGGAGTAGGCGATGCTGCTCCCGGCCGGAATGAGGCCGCCGACCGAGGCGATGTTCACGATCCGCCCCGCTCCCTGCTCGCGCATGTGCCGCGCGGCCGCCCGGGCGAGGACGAAGGGTCCGCGGGCATTGGTCGCGAAGATCCTGTCCCAGATCTCCACGCTGAGCGCGTCGAGGTCGGCGAACGGGATGCCGATGTTCCACGCGGCATTGTTGATCAGCACGTCGAGCCGTCCGAAGCAGCCCGCGGCACGATCGACGGCGGCCGCGGCGGCCCCGGAGTCGGCCTGATCGATCTGGACGGCTTCTGACTGCTGGCCGAGCGTCTTGACCGCGGCGCAGATATCCAGCGCGGCGGCGCGGTTTCCGTTGAATCCCACCACGATATCCGCTCCGGTCATGGCCAGGGCCTGCACGATGCCGGATCCGATCCCTCCGGATCCCCCGGTGACGAACGCCACTCGGCCTTTCAAGTCCATGATTCCTCCCGCGCGCCTTGGAGATCGGCCAGTTCGGAAACTCTCACGATCGTGATAGTAGCAGAATGCCCCGAGGGCACATCGGCCTCCCCGCCGTCTGGAAGTGCCCGATGCAGGCCCCGGGGCACGGTATAATCACGCGTCAAAAGGGGGTGATCACGTGGCCAAGGGAACGGGCATGCGGAAGGAAAAGAAGAAGCCGAAGCAGAAGAAAAAGTAGCGCCGGATGATCCGGTCGCTTCTCCTGAGCTGCGAGTCTGTCAGCAAGGCTTACGGGACGCGGCCGCTCTTCGAGGATCTGTCGTTCGGACTCGCCGAGGGGGACCAGGTCGGGCTGGTGGGCCCCAATGGCTCCGGCAAGTCCACCCTCCTCAAGATCCTGGCGGGGCTGGAATCGCCAGATCGGGGCACGCGCTCCGTCCGCGGCAGCGTCCGTGTCGGCTACGTGCCTCAGGATCCCGTTCTCCCGGCCGGCGTCACCGTCGAGCAGGTGATCGCGGAGGCCTTGCCCGAGGTGGACGAGGGTGACCGGCCCGGCCGCGTCGCGCTCGCCCTGGGCCGTGCCGGCTTCGCCGACGGGCGCGCGGAAGTCGACCCGCTGTCCGGTGGCTGGAAGAAGCGGCTGGCCATCGCTCGCGCGCTGGCCGCCGCGCCCGACGTGTTGCTCATGGACGAGCCCACCAACCACCTCGACGTGGAAGGCATCCTCTGGCTCGAAAGCATCCTCGCCGAGCGCGTGCGCGCCGTGCTCATCGTCAGTCACGACCGATATTTCCTGGAGCACGTGGCCACGCGCATGCTGGAGCTGAGCCGGACCTACTCGGCCGGACTGTTCCAGACCGACGGCCGCTACAGCGACTTCCTCGCTCGCCGCGACGACTATCTGCGCGGGCAGGCTGCCTACGAGGAATCGCTCGCCAACACGGTCCGGCGCGAGATCGCCTGGCTCCGCCGGGGCGCCAAGGCGCGCTCCACCAAGGCCAAGGGGCGGATCAAGGAGGCGGGCCGGCTCATCGCGGAGCTCGACGACGCGCGAGCGCGCGCCAGCACCGGGCCCGTGGGGATCGACTTCACCTCCTCCCAGCGCCGAACCCGGCGGCTCCTGGTGGCCCGCGGATTGTCCAAGTCCTTCGATGGCCACCCGCTCATCCGCGGCCTCGACCTCACCGTCACGCCCGGGACGCGCATCGGCCTCATCGGCCCGAACGGAAGCGGGAAGACCACACTCCTGAACCTGATCGCGCGCACCCTGGCGCCCGACGCCGGCGAGATCGAGCACGCCGACGGCCTCCGCCTCGTGCGCTTCGAGCAGCACCGGCCCGGCCTCGACCCCGAGCAATCGCTGCGGCGCGCCCTTTCCCCCGACGGCGACACCGTCACCTTCCAGGGCCGCAGCGTCCACGTCGCCTCGTGGGCCAAGCGCTTTCTCTTCCGCCCCGAGCAGCTCGAGGTGCCGGTGGGCCGTCTGTCGGGCGGCGAGCAGGCGCGGATCCTCATCGCGCGTCTGATGTGCGAGCCCGCCGATCTGCTGATCCTCGACGAGCCCACGAACGACCTCGACATCTCGACGCTGGAGGTCCTGGAGGACAGCCTCGCGGAGTTCGAGGGCGGCCTCGTGCTCGTCACCCACGACCGTTACATGCTCGACCGCGTGTCCACCATGATCCTCGCCCTCGACGGCGCGGGCGGCGCGCAGACGTACGCCGACTACGCGCAGTGGGAAGCGGCCCGCCCGCAGGAGAGGGTGGCCCGCGCCGTAGCCGACGCGGTTCCTGCGCGCGAGCGTCCGCGGACAAAGCGCCTGGGCTACCTCGAGCAGCGCGAGTGGGAGGGCATGGAGCAGGCCATCCTCGCCGCGGAGACCGCGGTGGTCGCGTGCCGCGGGGCCGCGGAGGACCCGGGCATCGCCTCTGACCCGGTCGCGCTCCAGGCGCGCTACGCGGCCCTCGAGGCCGCCCGTGCCGAGGTCGCCCGGCTCTACGACCGGTGGGCGGAGCTGGAAGGCAAGCAAGCCTGACAACTCTTTCGTGACTCCGGATCAGCGAAGCCTCGGAGACGCGCGGGCCCTCGAAGGCGCGCACGGGAGGGCCCGCCGGCGCGGCTTCTGGCTGGTCGCCGCGGCGGCGCTCTGCTGGAGTAGTGGCGGCCTGTTCGCGCGTCTGATCACGACCGACCCGTGGACCACCGTGTTCTGGCGCTCGGTGTTCGGCGCGACGTTTCTCTCCGCCGCGGTCGCCATCGTCGAGCGCGGCCGGCTGGCCGCGGTGGTGCGCCAGACCGGCTGGCCCGGCGTCCTGATGGCCGCCTGCTTCGCCACCGCTTCCACGTGCTTCATCATGGCCCTGGCGCGCACTTCGGTGGCGAACACGCTGGTCATCCAGAGCCTCTCGCCCTTCATCGCGGGGCTCGGGGGCTGGCTCTGCCTGGGCGAGCGGGTCCGCGGGCGCACCTGGGTGGCCATGAGCGCGGCGCTCCTCGGCACCGTGGTGATGCTGTGGGGCGAGGCGGCAGCCGGCTCGCGCATCGGCGACGTGTTCGCCCTCATCACCGCCACCGCCTTTGCCGCGGCCACCGTGATCGTGCGCTGGCACCGGACCGTGCCCATGCCCGCGGCGGCCGCTCTGGCCGGCACGCTCGCGGCCGTGGTCGCCGCCGGCCAGGCTCGTCCCTCCACGGCCGGGGCGGGCGATCTCGCGCTCCTCGCGCTGTTCGGCATCGGCCAGCTCGGCGCCGGGCTCCTGCTCTTCACGGCGGGGGCGCGACTGATCCCGGTGGCGGAGGCCTCCCTCATCGCCGTGCTGGAGAGCGTCCTCGGGCCGGTCTGGGTGTGGCTCGCCGTGGGCGAGCGTCCGGGGGCGTACTCGCTGATCGGCGGAGCGGTGATCCTCTCAGCGCTCATCGCCCATACCGCGGCCGATCTCCTTCGCCCGCCTCAGCCCCCGCGCGCTCGGGTCGAGTGAGCAGGTAGCCTGCGGCATCGCACCCAGCTAGGCGTGTCGATTTCGGGCCAGGAAGCGGTCCAGTTGATTGGCGAAGAGGTGCCGGTCGCTCTGGTCGAAGGGCGCCGGGCCGCCGAGAATGGCCCCGGTCCCGCGGAGCTCTTGCATGAGGTTGCGCATGGCGAGGCGCTCGCGGACGTTGTCTTCCGAGTAGAGCTCTCCTCGCGGATCGAGCGCGTGCGCTCCCCGCCCGATTACCTCGGCGGCCAGGGGTATGTCGGCCGTGATCACCAGGTCCCCGGGCTGCACCTCTTTCACGATCCGGTGATCGGCCACATCGAAGCCCTTCGACACCCTGACGCTCTTGATGAACGGTGAAGGCGGCGTGCGGAGCGGTGCGTTGGCGACCAGGGTGGTCAGGACCTGCGCGCGCTCGGCGGCCCGAAACAGGATCTCCTTGATGACTTGAGGGCACGCATCGGCATCCACCCAGATCTGCACTCAGCGCCTTTCCACGCCAGAACGACGCGTGAAGATCGGTCCTGCCCTACGAGGCGACCTCTCGCAGCCGTCTTTCCAGGTGCCTCCGCTCGGCCTCGTTGCTCACCAGCTCGAGGGCGCGGCGGTACGACTCGGCCGCCTCGGTGTGGCGGTCAAGCCGCCGCAGCAGCTCTGCCCGCGCGACAGAGAGCAGGTGATAGCCGTCGAGCTCGCCACCGTGATCGAGCTCGTCGACCAGGGCGAGACCGCGCTCGAATCCGGCCGACATCGCGACCGCGACGGCGCGGTTGAGCTCGACCACCGGGGTTGGGTGCACGCGCACGAGCACGTCGTACAGCGCGGCGATCTGAGCCCAATCCGTGGCGGCGGCCGTGGGTGCCTGCACGTGGACCGCGGCGATCGCCGCCTGCAGCGCATAGGGCCCCGGCGGCCAGCCGCTCTCGCGCAGCGCGATCTCGACCAGCTCCGCGCCCTCGTCGATCTGCGCGCGATCCCACCGCGCCCGATCCTGGTCCTCGAGGAGCACGATATCTCCCGCCCCGTCCAGGCGTGTCTCGCGCCGCGCGTCGTGGAGGAGCATGAGGGCGAGCAGCCCTTTCGACTCTGCGCGCGTGGGCAAGAGCTCGACGAGCATGCGCCCGAGCCGGATGGCCTGGTCGCACAGCTCCTGCCGGACCAGCCGGTCTCCGAAGCTGGCGGCGTACCCCTCGTTGAACACGAGATAGACCACGACCATCACCGCCTCGAGCCGCTCGGTGAGCGCGTCGTCGAGCGGGACCTGGTAGGGGATACGCGCGGTGCGGATCTTGGCCTTGGCGCGCACGATTCGCTGCGCCATGGTCGGCGCGGGAACCAGGAAGGCGCGCGCGATCTCCTCGGTCGAGAGACCCCCGAGCGTGCGCAAGGTGAGGGCGACCTGCGCTTCCGTCGCGAGCGCGGGATGGCAGCACGTGAAGATCAGCCGGAGCCTGTCTTCCGGCACGGGCGCCTCTTCCTCCTCGGCCAAGAGCTCGAGATGCCGCGCGATCTCGTCCTGCTTCTGCGCGAGGCGGGCGCGTCGGCGGAGCCGGTCGATCGCCTTGTGGCGCGCGGTCCCGATCAGCCAGGCCACGGGATTGTCAGGCATGCCGGCCGCGGGCCACTGCTCGAGCGCCACCTCGAACGCCTCCTGCAGCGCCTCCTCGGCCACGTCGAAATCGCCGAGCACGCGAATCAGCGTGGCCAGGATCCGTCCGTGCTCGGTGCGAAAGATCTCCTCGATGCGCATGGCCGCTCTCGGCAAGAAGGGTACCCTACCGAGCAACCGCTTGCCACGCGACGCCTAGACGATTCGCCCAGACAACGCCGCCCTGGTCTCTACTCAGCCCACCAACCACCCCTTTGCCTGATAGTTCGATTCCAGCTCGGCACACCGGTCCTCAATCGCCCATCCACAATGGCCTGACCTCGATTCTCCCGAAGCGGGCCATCGGATGCTTCGACGCGATCTCGATCGCCTCATCGAGGCTTCCACACTCGAGGAGATCGAAGCCCCCGATCCATTCCTTCGTTTCGGCGAAGGGGCCGTCAGTGACCAGGAGCTGGCCCTTGCGTACACGCACGGTCTTGGCCTTGCTGACATGGTCCAGACGGTGGCCAAGGATCCGGCTTCCTTTCCTGTCGTTGCTCGAGACCCATTCCTCTACGTTGTCCTGGGCCGGATCGAAGGGCTCGGCCGAAGGATCGACACACACGAGCATCAGATAGCGCATATGAGCTCCTTTGCCTTCTGGTTCTTTCACGGTAGTCGAACGGCAAAGGGGGAGATCGACCGACGGGCGAAAGCTTCCGGCCGCCCGACCCCTGCGCCGCCGGAGAGCCGAGCGAGGGGGCAGACTACCTTGGCGGCCCCTCCCGAACGGGTCGCACCTCGATCGAGAGACCCGCCCGCACCAGCGGATGGCGCTTGACGATCTCGAGCATCTCGTCGAGGTCCTTGGCCTCCACGATGCTGTAGCCCCCGAGTGTCTCCTTGGTCTCCGCGAAGGGGCCGTCGGTGATGACCGGCTTACCGTGCTTCATCCGTACCGTGGTGGCGGTGCTCACGTGCTCCAGCGGATTACCGCCATGGTAGACGCCGCGCTTTCGCAGCTCCTCGCTGAACTCCACGGCCTCCTCGTAGGCCGCCACCCGCTGCTGCGGGGACATCTCCTCCCACATCTTCTCGTCCCGGTAGACGAGCAGTATGTAGCGCATGTCAGCTCGCCACGCTCGGCACCGGGAGCGCGGCCGGAAGCTGGCGCGGCGGGCGGAAGGTGAACGCGATGGCCACGGCCCCGAGGCCGATGCCGAACGAGCCCATGTACAGCCAGAAGTAGCTGCCGAGGGCGTCGTACAGCCACCCGCCGACCAGTGGCCCGAGCGACATGCCGAGGGTGGATACGAAGGCGACCGCGCCGAAGGCCGTCCCCATGATCCGCGCGCCGAAGTATTCCCGCACGAGGATCGCGTAGAGGGGCATGACGCCGCCGTAGGCGAAGCCGAACATCAGCGCGACCGCGTAGAAGCTCACGAGCTCTCGCGTGAAGACGTACAGGCTGACGGAGACGGCCTGGATGGCGAGGCCAACGAGGAGCGTGCGCTTCGCCCCCACGCGGTCGGCCACGAGCCCGCAGACGATCTTGCCGCTGAGCGAGGCCAGGCCCGCCACGCTGAGCACGGTGGCGGCGGCCATCACCGGAACCCCGTGGTCTATGGCGTACGTGACCATGTGGAAGATCGGGCCTGAGTGCGCGGCGCAGCACGCGAAGTACGCGAGCGCGATGGCGGCAAACTGCGGCGTGCGCAGCGCCTGCCCGATCGTGAACTCGCGCCCACCGCCCCCCGTCGTGGCCGCCCCGCCCGCGCCCGCCGGCAGCGCCGCGGGCTCGCGCACGAGCAGGCCGGCGGGAATGATGACGAGCAGCGCGACCTCGCCGAGCACGAGCATGGCGGTGCGCCAGTCATACGCGGAGATCATCCAGCGCGCGATGGGCCCCATCACCGAGGAGCCGAGGCTCAGCCCCGCCGAAACGAGGGCAACCGCGAGACTGCGATGGGCAGTGAACCAGCGGGTGGTCGTCGCCGTCATCGGCACGTACAGGCTGCCCGTCGCCACCCCGACCAGTACGCCGAAGAGGATCTGGAACTGACCGAGGGTGGTTGCCTGGCTCGCCGTCACCATGCCGAGGCCGAGCAGGACGCCCCCGCAGAGCACGACCGCACGCGTGCCGATGCGGTCGGAGAGGGCACCCCACACGAACGTTCCGACGCCCATGCAGAGCCAGTTGATGGTGGCCGCCGTCGAGATGCCCGTGCGCGACCAGCCCATCGCCTCCGCCATGGGCTGCAGGAAGATGCTGAGCGAGAGCATCGCCCCGAAACCGACGCAGGTCACGACGATGCCCGCCCCGACGATGACCCAGCCGTAGAAGAGCTTCATGAGGACAGAGGCTGGACGAGCTGAAGCAAGTTCCCTTCTGGATCCTTCAGCGTGGCGATCCGCACCTGGCCATAGTCCGTTGGACTCTCGACAAACTCTACGCCGGCGGCCTTCAAGCGCTCCCATTCGCCTTTGACGTCATCCGTCGAGAGGGCGACCATGTGGCGCGCCGGGTCTCCGTTGCGGCCGTGCACCTCGCTGTGCGTGCCCAGGGCGAGGGCCGGCGATCCCGGCTCGCCGAGCACGACGAACCCCGGAGTCTGGAGCCCCACCTTGAGGCCCAGCACGTCACGATAGAACGGCAGCAAGTTGCCCAGGTCCTCGCTCCAGATCGATGCGCCCCGCAACCCCTTGATCATGGCCGTCTGCTCCTTTCGCCTAACCTCGGTGTCGTGACGAGCACCCTCAGCTCCCGATGGTCTTCCGGATACTACCGAAATGGTCGTCCATGTGTCCGATCAGGGCCCGCGAGACCATCTCTTCCGCGGTCATGGGCGGCGCCCCCGTGAACACCGTGCCACCCTTCGCCAGCTGTTCGTCGGAGAGGCCGCGAAGGATCGCGGCGGCCTTGGCCGCCCCCTGCTTGTGGAGGACGATCGTCTCCGCCTTGGTGCACCTCGCGTGCTCCGCCGCATGCTTGGCGTTCATCTCGTCCAGCATCTGCATCGTGAAGTGCGGCACGGACTGTCCGGCGGCGAGGGTCTTGACGATGTTGGCGATCGGCTCGTGGCCGCTCGCGACGTGGTGCGCCGTCACGCCCACCGGCCACTTTTCCGCCGCCGTCACCTTCTTCCAGTCGGCATCGCTCAGCTTCTCGATCGCGGCCGTGGTCTCCTGCACCTTCGTCTCGTACTGCTTGGCGAACCCTTCCACCTTGGCTCCCATGATCTTCTCCTTGGTCTACGGTTGTGATGTTGAGTGCACGGCGGCGCCTACGGCGTTCAGCACATTCGACGGTCGTGCAGGCGCCGAGGATTCTGCCCGACAGTCGTGCCGGCCGACCGTCATCCTTCACCCCTTAATCGAATGGCCGAGCCCGAAATCGACAGGGGGCAGATCTTCCTTCCTACACCCTTTTCTGCCTCTCGTGTCGGATTGTGAGACCTGGCCCCTAGTCCCCGATTGCCTGGTACACGCAGGTCCAGAAGTCCAGGCAGACACTCGGAGGCTTGGGGGAGGTCCAGGCGCGCTGGGTCAGCAGGATCCCCACCATCTCTTCCCGGGGGTCCGAATACCACGAGGTGCCGAGGCCGCCGTCCCAGCCGAAGCGGCCCGGCGTCGCCGCCACGTCGTCGCGCCGGGTGACCACGGCCAGGCCGAATCCCCAGCCGTGGCCGTCGAAGTAGCCGCCGACCAGGCCCGAGGCCGCCTTCTGCTCGCCCGTGAGCTGATCGGTCGTCATGGTCTCGACGGAGGGCCGCGACAGGATGCGCTCGCTTCCGTGCGTCCCCTTGTTCAACATCATCTGGCCAAAGGCCAGATAGTCGTCGATGGTCGAGACCAGGCCCGAGGCGGCCGCAGGAAACGCAGGGGGGCGACTCCATTGACCGCCCGCGGGCTCGTCGAACACCTCGAACACTCCGGTCTCGAAATTGGTCCAATAGCTGGTGGCGAGCCGATCGAGCTTCGCGGCCGGCACGCTGAAGCCCGTGTCCTTCATGCCGAGGGGCGTGAAGATGCGCTCGCGCAGGAACGTGTCCAGGGGCTGTCCCGACGCGCGCGCGATCAGGACACCCAGAACGTCCAGCCCCACGTCGTACATCCAGCGCTCGCCCGGCTGGTGCATGAGCGGCAGCGTCGCGAGGCGCCGCATCCATTCGTCCGGCGCGGGCAGGTTCTGCGGCCGCGGTGGACCCAGGAGAAGCTGCCGCTCGTTGGCCGCTTTCATGATCGGATAGCCGCGCGAGGCGTCCATGATGTAGCCAAGGCCCATGCGCAGAGTCAGCAGGTCGCGGAGGCTGATCGGCCGATTGGCGGGCACGGTGTCCTCGATCGCCCCGTCGAGCCGCTTCAAGACCCTGCGGTCGGCCAGCTCGGGCAGGAGCGGATCCACGGGATCATCCAGACGCAGCTTGCATTCCTCGACCAGGATCATGGCCGCCGCGGCCGCGATCGGCTTGGTCATCGAAGCGATGCGGAAGATTGTGTCGCGCCGCATCGGCTCGCTGCCGCCGAGCGCCTTCTTGCCGACTACGTCGACGTGCGCCTCGCCCCCCCGGCTCACCAGCGCGACCAGGCCGGGCACCTCTCCACGCTCCACATGACCCGCCATGATGCCGTGCAGACGGTCGATCCGCGCCTTCGAGAATCCCGCGACCGTCATCGCCGGCTCCCTTCCACCACCGCCTTCATCTGCGCCAGTCCCTTCTCGAAGGCACCGCCGATCATCCTGTCCATGCTCATGACGACATGGATGGCCTTGGCGACGAAGTTCTTCCGGCCGGTCATGGTCCACGTGACGGCGGTCTGCTCGCCCCGAGGCTCGAACGTGAACTCGGCAATGTTGCTGGCCCGGAAGGGCTTCTCGAAGTCGAGCGTGATCCGGATCAGATCGCTGGGTCGGCTCTCCGTCACCGTCATGCGGCCTTCTCCAACCTGCCTATTGCCGGACCACGCGTACATCGCCCCCGCGCCCGACGGTGCGCCCTCGTAGCTGCGCTTCATGCCCGGATCGAGCTTCTCCCAGGGCGACCACGCCACCCAGTTGTGGAAATCGTTCACCTGCGCGAAGACGGCCGCGGGCGGGGCCGAGATGGTGGCCGTCCGCGTGACGCGGAAGCTCGCGGGCTGCAACGCGACCACCACGGCGAGTCCGATCACGACCACCGCAACAGCGATCAGGATCTTCCAGAGCATTGAGTTCCGTCTCCTTTCAATCCGGGAATCCTTTCTCAGTAAACCCCCGGGTCGATGTTTCCCATCTACTAGTCGCGTGAGGCCGGTGATTTCGACAACTGCTCGCACCCGGTCCTCCAAGCAAGCATACTGGTCTTGTCGATCCCGCTTCCCTCGTTCGACATACAGGCAGAAGCGTGCCACGCAAACCCGAACCCAAGGAGACAGACACGATGCGATTCATGCTGCTGGTCAAAGCCGACAAGAACTCCGAGGCGGGCGTGATGCCGCCCAAGTAGCTCTTCGCCGAGATGGGCAAGTTCAACGAGGAAATGGCCAAGGCCGGCGTGATGCAGGCGGGCGAAGGCCTCCATCCCACTTCCAAGGGCGCGCGCATCTCCTATGGGCGTGGGAAGCCCACCGTGACCGCCGGGCCTTTCCCCGACGCCAAGGACCTCGTGGCAGGCTTCTGGCTGATCCAGGTGAAGTCCAAGCAGGAGGCAATCGACTGGGCTTCGCGCGCCCCCTTTGGCGAGGGCGCCGAGGTCGAGATTCGCCAGGTCTTCGAGGCCTCGGACTTCCCGCCCGAGCTCTTTTCTGCCGAGGATGCCGCTCGCGAGCAGGCGCTGCGCGACGAGCTGGAGCGGAAGGCGGCCAAGCCTTAGAGAGCCCTTAGCGCTGTCTTAGCGGGATGAGCGCCCTCAGGCGATCCTCGCGGAGGTACAGGCCGAGCCACACGAGGATGCCCAGGGCGATGTGCAGGAAGACCGGCTCGCCGATCCGCCAGTGTGTGCACATGGCGCCCCCGATGAATCCCGTCAGCAGAATCGCCCCCAGGACCGAGGTCGCGGGAATGAGATAGATCACCGCGCACGAAAACTCGATCACGGCGAGGGGCAGACGCATCGACTCACGCAGACCCAGGTGCGCCATCCCTTCCGTCACCATGGTTCCGCCCTTCACCTTCATCAGCGCGCTGAGCACGAAGACCAGCGCTACCAGGATCGAAATCACGCGGCCCGTCCACACGACCTTTCTGCTCGCCGCCACGCTCTGCCTCCTCGAGACGTGATCGAACCTCCCGCGACATCATAGTGCCCTCGAAGGGCCAGACAAGCAACGGATCGAGGACCAGCTGCTTGCTATGCCAGGACCAGGACGACCGATGCGGCCAGGAACACGCCCACGGCGATATTGAAGGTCCGCCGGGCGCGCTCGGTGCGTAGAAATCGCTGCGCGGTGGCGCCGAAGGCAAGCCACACGAAGCAGCAAGGCAGGGACGCCAGGATGAACAGGAGACCGAACACCATGGCCTGGGCGAGGGCGCTGCCGGCCTGGGCGTGGAGGTAGGCGCCCGCCGCGCTGGCGCAGACCAGCCACGACTTCGGGTTGATCCACTGGAAGGCCGCCGCGCCGATGAAGCCAACCGGCTTTCTCCCGGCCGCCGCGTCGCCGCGACCTGCCGTCGCGATCTTCCAGGCCAGCCACAGCAAGAAGGCAGCGCCAATCCAGTTGAGCGCCCGCAGCACCGTGGGATTGGCGAGAACCACGCTGCCCAGCCCGAATGCCACGACGAACATCATCACCCCCATGCCAACGGTGACCCCGAGGAGGCAGGGTAGTCCGCGCAGCACGCCGACATCGGCCCCCGTCGCCGTCAGCAGGACGTTGCTCGGACCCGGGGTGCCCGCGGCGGCCACGGCAAAGAGGAGGAAGGCGACCGCCTGTTCCGGTGTCATGATGTCCGATGTGTAATATGGAGCCATGGTGACCAAGCTACGGGGCGCCGCCAGCGCCGGTCTTGAACGATCGTGCGAGGCCACGAGGTCTGGGTGGCTTCGCAGCCGGGAGCTGTCGGACGGCGTGCAACTCCTCCAGGCGTGGTTCGCCGGGCATGGCTTCGACAAGCATCGCCACGACACGTATGCCATCGGCCTGACCGACGTCGGCGTGCAGGCCTTCGACTACCGCGGCGTGACCGAAGTCAGCACGCCGGGCAAGGTCGTCGTGCTGCACCCGGACGAGACGCACGACGGCCGCGCCGGCACGCCGGACGGCTTCGGCTATCGCATCGTGTACGTCCCCCCCGCGCGCATTCACGAGGCTGCCCGCGCGATCCTCGGACGTCCCTGCGCATTGCCCTTCTCGCGCGAACCGGTGACGGTGAGCCAGACGCTGGCGGCGACGATCGAGGCGGCATTCCGGCTCGGCCCGGAACCACTGGCCGCCGACGGTCTGATCCTCCGCCTCACCGAGGCGCTCCTCGACACCGACCCGTCCTGTGGCAGGGCCGCCGCGCCGATCCGTCTCGACGCTGGCGCGGTCGACCGGGCACGACAGTTCCTCGACGCCGAGACGACCCGCGTGATCCGGTCGCCCGAGCTGGAGGAGGTTACCGGGCTGACGCGATACGAGCTCGCCCGGCAGTTCCGCTCGGCATTCGGCACCAGCCCGTATCGCTACTCCCTGATGCGGCGTCTCGATTGCGCCCGGGCCCAGCTACGCGGGAACCGCTCGCTGGCCGACGTGGCGCTGGCCGCCGGCTTCGCCGACCAGGCGCACCTCTCGCGGATGTTCAAGTCCGCCTTCGGCGTCGCCCCGGGGCAGTATCGCGCGCTGGAAACCAGCCGCGCCCGCCTCGCCCGCCGGTCGCTTGACGACGGTGCTGCGCCTGCCTAGGATGTCGCCTAGCCGGCCCGGCGCTCTCGCCTCTCGCGCGATCCAACCACTTCGCTCCTCCGGGAGGAAGCAGACGATGAAGCCACTCCTGATCGCCCTTCTCATCGTCGCCGTGCTCGCGGGTGACGCCGCGGCGCAGCCGACGACGAAGCCGGACGGCGAGATGCGCTGGGCGCTCTACGTGACGCTGACGCCGGCGTGGTTCGATCCGGGTGAGGTCACGGGCGGCTTTCTCACGCCCTTCTGGGTGCTCTACGCCCTCCACGACGCCCTTGTGAAGCCGATGCCGGGCAACCTCATGGCGCCGAGCCTCGCGGAGTCGTGGACGGTGAGCGCGGATCAGCGCGTGTACGACTTCAAGCTGCGCGAGGGCCTGAAGTTCCACAACGGCGATCCCTTCACCGCGGAGGACGTGAAGTTCAGCTTCCAGCGATCGAAGGTCGGCAAGGTGCTGAAGGATCGCGTGCGCGAGATCGAAGTCGTCGGTCCTTCCCGCGTGCGCTTCCATCTTCACGAGCCGTTTCCCGATTTCATGGCGTTCTACGGCACCCTCGCGACGGGCGCGGGCTGGATCGTGCCGAAGAAGTACGTCGAGAAAGTCGGCGACGACGGCTTCAAGAAACAGCCCGTCGGGCTCGGGCCCTACAAGTTCGTGAGCCACACTCCCGGCATCGAGCTGGTCATGGAGGCGTTCGAAGGTCACTGGCGCAAGGTGCCGTCCGTGAAGCGCCTGGTGTTCAAGACGGTCCCCGACCCCACCACGCGCGCGGCCATGCTGAAGAACGGCGAGGTGGACATCGCGTACATGCTGGATACGCCGACGGCCATGGAGCTCAAGCGCGATCCCTCACTCCGGCTGGGCTTCTCGGGCGCCATCGGCGTGCACTATCTCGACTTCTTCGACCAGTGGGACCCGAAATCGCCCTGGCACGACCGGCGCGTGCGGCTCGCCGCGAATCACGCCGTCGACCGCCGCGGGCTCAGCGAGTCCGAGACGCTCGGCGCCTCCCGCCCGACCGGCAGCATGGCCCCGCGAAAGTTCGAGTTCACGCTCCCGCTGGAGCCCTACGCGTATGATCCCGCCAAGGCGAAGAAGCTCGTCGCGGAGGCGGGCTATCCCAACGGCTTCGACGGCGGCGATTTCTATCCCTACCCGCCGTACTGGTCGGCGGGCGAAACGATCGTCGGCTACCTCGGCGCGGTGGGAATCAAGATGAAGGTGCGCACGATGGAGCGCGCGGCCTTCCAGACGGCGTGGGCGGGCAAGAAGCTCCACGGTATCTGCATGTGCACGATGGCGAACTTCGGCAACGCCGCCACGCGCCTCGTCGACGCCGTGACGAGCGAGGGGGCCTACGCGCGCGGCGCTGATCCGGACGTCGACGCCCTCTTCAAGCAGCAGGCGCGCGAGACGGATCGGAAGAAGCGCGAAGCGCTCCTCCACCAGATCCAGCAGCTCGTCTACGATCGCGTGCGCTTCGGGCCGCTCTACGAATTCATCTGGGTGAGCGGGATCGGGCCGCGCGTGGCGGAGCCGGGGCTGATGCTCATCGATCCCTACCCGTGGTCGGCGCCGCTCGAGGATGTGCGGCTCAAGGCGAAGTGACGGAATCTGTCCTCTGGTGCCCTACCTCCGCGTGAGCTCCTCGAGCAATCTCCGGACGATGATGGCTTCATCCCCGGGCTCGAGATTGATGGGATCGATCGCGATCTCGTCGAAGTATCCGCCCTGGTGCGGGCCCTGCTGCACATAGATGTGCGGGTCACCCGCCGCGAGGGCCAGCTGCACCGCCCGACCTGACGGCCCCGTCCACGATGGCTCGAAGTACAGGACCGCGTGAGGCAGCACGCGGTTCACCGGGTCCTGCTCGACCACGGCACGGACGCCCGGCACCTCGCCCAGCTCGGCGACGATGCCCGCACAGACCTCCCGGTAGCGCTCCATCTCCGCTTTCTCGTCCTCGGCCAGGAACAACTCGAGCGCCGTGACGAGGCCGACGATCTCCTCCTTCGAGGTCTTCGCGGCTCTGCCGATGGCCTGGTTGGGGCTCGCGTTGAGCGTCGCCGCCCGGATGAGGTCGCGCCGACCCGCGAGGATACCGGTGCTCTGCGGTCCGCGAATGCCCTTGCCGCCGCTCACGATCACCAGGTCGGCGCCGTCGCGGAGGTAGCGGAAGAGATTCTCGCGGGGCGGGACCATGGACGCCACATCGACGAGCACCGGCACGCCGCGCGCGTGGGCAATCCGGCACACCTCGTCGAACGAAAGGATGCCCGGCGGGCTCGTGAAGGGCGAGACCAGATAGATGACCCCCGCCGTGGCCGGCCCGATGGCGTTCTCCAGCTCGTAGGGCATCGTGCGGCGGCCGAGCCCGATCTCGACGAGCACGCCGCCGGGCACTCGGAAGGACTGATCGTAGCTGAAGCGGTGGGGGCGCTGGATGACGAACTCGTGGCGCATTCCGGTGACGTCGGGAAGACGGGCGATGCGCGCGGGATCGTCACCGGCGATGCACGCGGCGGCCTGGAGCACGAGCCCCGCGGCCGAGCCCGCGGTCACCAGCGCGGCCTCGGCTCCGAGCATCCGCGCGATGGCGGCGCCGGCGGCCTCGTTCAGCTCGTCGATGTTCACGAGCGCCTGCGCGGCTTCGCGCATGGCGTCGATCGTCTCCGACCGCATCCGCGAGCCACCGTAACGCGTGGTCGTACCTGACGCGTGGATGACAGGGTGCACCCCGAGCCTGGCGTAGACGGATGGCACCGATCTCTCCATGGTCATGCTGGTGACTCCTTCCCGCGGCTCGGCAAGCACCGAAGCGGCACAGTCGCCGAGGCCGACCGCGCTACGGTACCACCGGTCTAGACGGAAAAGTCTGCTCACTTCGGCAAACAATCTTCGTCCATTGCCACCCGGTCGAGGCCGCTAAGTGCCCGTTGAGCTTGCGCTCCCTTGACGGCACGCAAGTTGCTCTCGCTAACTCCCGGGAGGGAACAGACATGGCCAGGCCGGCGGTCACGAGTGAATCGACAATCTACGACGCCGATGATATAGCGCTCGACCATCCGCACCAGGGCTCAGGCTGCGCGTTCTGCGTCGCGCGCCGCACGCCGATGCAGCACAGGCTCTGGTGCGCGATTTATCTCCAGCGACACTGCAACTGCGGCAACGGTCCGCAGCCCTAGGGGCACACTCGACGAACTCCTCGGTCGTCCTCTCGAGCGGGATGCCCGCGCCTCCCCACCAGCTCGACCCTTGAGTCGTCCGATCTGGCAAAATGTAGCTGGCCAGCTCGGTACCCCATCGAGCCGCTGGCGTACTACGTCTCCCTGACGAAGGAACAGCACCTCGTCTCGCTGGACTTCGAGGTCATCCACGAGCCCTGGCGCTGGCGGCTGTGACCCTCGCCGCGATCTGCGCGCCACAGCGTGGTCAAAGACGCCGTGAGCCCACGGAAAATCAACGGGCGTTTCAGGTGCCCTGGAAGCGTCCGTCATGATTGGTGGGCCGTCAAGGACTCCAACCTTGGACCCGCTGATTAAGAGTTGTCCCGAACCACGTACTCAGGATACCCAAGGCGACCCAAGCCTAACAAACCAAAGCGATCGGGACTAGCTGGATGTCTTCTTAGATCGTCCTGGTGCGGGTGTTCTGGTAGCAGCGTGGTAGCACTTGCCCGTCAACCCCCACCCCGCGCAATGGGCCCGTCTTCTCGCTGCTCCCTTCCGCTCGAGTCCCGCTAGACTCCCGCCCAGCCTGTAAGAATAGCTCCTGCATGGCCGTCGTGCGCGAGGCTCGGCCAATTGCTAAGGCTGCTGGCCGTACCCGCAATTGCAATTCCTCAGGAAGTAAATCGCACACCAAAGCCTGTGCTGCATGGGTGTTTGGCGAACCGCGCAGAATGAACAATTCGGCTCGGTGTGCGGGTGGTCGAGCGGAAGGTATTCGGCCTCTTCACCCTCCACATCGCCTATGCGCAGCGTATCCTCACTTAGAAGGATCTGGCGGACGACTCGCTGCAGGGTGTCAATGTCGAAGGGCTTGCAGAGCACGAGAGCCCCCGTGCCCTCAAGAAACCGGATGTACTCAGCCGAGTCCGCCGTCCCGCTCAAGAAGATAAGCCGCTGTAGTAACCGCGGAGCGTGCCGTTCCAGCTCGCGATAGAGGCCCACGCCGTCCAGCTCCGGCATCCGCAGGTCGCTCAGGATGAGATCGTATGCGCAGGCCGCGATCTTCTCCAAGGCCTCCCGGCCATTCTTGGCCGTCTCGACTTCGTACCCGACCAACATCAGGGTGTCCGCGATGACTCCCGCCACCAGGGGCTCGTCATCGATGACGAGAATGAACGGGCGACGCGTCTTGGCGCTGGGCATGTGATCGACGGGCGGTAGCCACCCTCCTCCTGGACTGGAGGCTGCAAGGCGAAGGCCATCCTCAAGAGCCTGGAATATACAGGGGTTGCCGCGAGCTCCAGTTCCCCTCCCTTCCAAAAACCGTCACTCGTGCGCTCGAATGGCATCCTCCGTACTCCGGCGGTCGCGGCGGCCCATGGTGGAGCGTTACAATTGGGGAGGCGATGAGCGCTCCCCGCCTTGACATGCAGCTTCCTCGGGCATAGCCTCAGCCGCCTTGAGTGACCACCTGGGCAACCGACCTCATCGAGGTCGATAGAAGGGAGCGGGGACGATGGAAACGATGGGCCCGATCCCAAATTCCGGTTCGAAACAGTGTGCTTTTCCAAACGTTTCACCAGCGCCGCAGTGGCCACGGGCACGAAAGGAGCGGAACGGCTCGGCACGAAAGCCAGGGGGAAGGGGCTTCAGTCTCGCCGTCGTGACCATGCTCGCGGCGATCCTAATCTCGAGCGTGTCCAGCGCTGAGATCTCGCCTCGCGGCGAGCTTGAAGACTTCTTCGGACAAGTGACAACTATTCTGAGCGTGGCGACCAATGCGAAGCAGGCCCGGGAGGATGTGCGCAACCTGGCTCGAGCGCTGTTTGACGGCCGCGAAGCTGCCCGCCGAGCGCTGGGCCCCGACTGGGACCGGCGCACTGGGGCCGAGCGTGAGGAGTTCATCCGGATGTTCACGGGTGTCGTCGAGCACGCGTACC
>WNFC01001851.1_pt1 | contig 42132 bp, 36 predicted proteins | sample 5400541 | NCBI WGS metagenome assembly WNFC01 (sample SAMN13153342, study PRJNA577476) | soil metagenome | isolation source: 120 cm saprolite under Douglas fir tree site 2 hole 2 replicate 1 | place: USA:California | collected 2015-04-18 | reverse complement strand
CTCCGGAAGTGCCTTTGTCAGCAACCTGTTCGACTAAAATAGGGGTGAAATAATGGGGCCTTGACAACGATTATGACTGAAGGTCATACTTGAGTCGTCGGCGATTGAGTCAGGTCCTCCGGACGCTTCGTACCGGCAAGGGCCTGACGCAAGTACAGCTGGCGACCAAGGCCAAGGTGACCCAGGCGTATGTAGCCAAGCTCGAGAGCGGTGCTAAGACGAATCCGTCGCTGCAGATCCTCAAGCGCCTGGCCAAGGCTCTCGGGGTGGCGGTGACCAAGCTCTTGGAGTAGTGCGATGGCCGATGAGTTTCCCGCTCCCGAGTTGCCGCATTCTCTTCCGGACGGCGCAGTGAGGACCTTGCGCCGGTCCTCCCCGCGAACTCGGCCGCGGGCGCCCGCGGGCAAGGTCAACTTCAAGAAGCGCCCTGGGGCCGCGCCCGCCATCGTGACAGCGCGGTGGCCTGCGCCACAACCGATTCCCAGCGGGCTCCCGCCGGTGCCCGCCTTCGATGCGCACCTGCTGCCGGGCGCGCTGGCCCCGTGGCTCGCGGACATCGCCGACCGGGCCCAGTGTCCACCGGACTTCGTCGCCGTCGGCGCCGTCGTGGCCGCCGCCGCCGTGATCGGCCGCCAGATTGCCATCCGCCCCAAGCGCGCCGACGACTGGACCGTCATCCCCAATCTCTGGGGTCTCGCCGTCGGCCGCCCCGGCCTCATGAAGAGCGCCGCGCTGGCCGAGGCGCTCAAGCCGCTGCAGCCCCTCACGGCCGGCGCGCGCATCGCCTACGAGCGGCAGCGGGCGACGCACCGGTTTCGCCACGCCGAACACCGGGCACGCCAGCAGGCCCTCACCCGGCGCCTGCGCCAGGCCTTCGAACGCGAGGAGCCTACCGAGGACCTCCAGTACGCCTTCGAGGTGCCCGAGTCCCCGGCGCCGGCCGAGCATCGCTACGTGGTGAACGATACCACCGTCGAGAAACTCGGTGAACTCCTCAACCAGAATCCCAACGGCGTGCTCCTCTTCCGGGACGAACTCAGCGGGTTCCTTCGCCTCATGGACCGGCTCGGCCATGAGAACGATCGCGGGTTCTACTGCGAAGCCTGGAACGGCAGCGGTGCCTATACCTACGACCGACTCGGGCGCGGTACGCTCCGCATCGAAGCGGCGTGCGTCTCCATCCTGGGCGGGATTCAGCCGGGCCCCCTCCACGCCTACCTGCACGAGACGTTCGCGGGCGGGGGCGACGACGGTCTGATCCAACGGTTTCAGCTCGCGGTGTTCCCGGATCCGCCGCCGCGCTGGCGCAACGTCGATCGGTGGCCGGACATCGACGCCAAGACGCGCGCCTTCGCCATCTACCGGCGCCTCGACCCCCTCGACCCGGCCACCGTCGCAGCTCATGACCTCACGCCGGAGGAGCGCCCGTTTCTGCGCTTCGCCCCCGAGGCCCAGGAGCTCTTCGACGCGTGGCGGGCCGCGCTCGAAGCGAAGCTGCGCAGCGAAGATGACCACCCGGTGCTCCTCTCGCACCTCGCGAAATATCGCAGTCTGATGCCTTCGCTGGCGCTGATCTTCCATCTCATCGACAGTCTCGATCGCGGAGTGAGCGGGCCAGTCTCGCGCGCAACAGCGGAGCTGGCCGCCGCTTGGTGCGAATACTTGGAGGCGCACGCGCGCCGCCTCTACGCCAGCGTCACCGACCCGGCCCGCGTGGCGGCCGCGCTTTTGGGCCACAAGCTCACCCGCGGCCGGCTGCCGACCCCGTTCACCGCCCGCGACGTGTACCGGAACGCCTGGACGGGACTGACGGAGCCGCGGGGCGTCCACCACGCGCTCGAGGTCCTCGACGAGCTGGGCTGGATTCGTTCCGAATCGGTCCGGGCCACGGGCGGCGGGCGGCCCACGGTGCGGTTCCACATCAACCCGGCCGTCCGGCGGGCGGACTAAATAATGAAGGGTTCGGCGGAGCGCCTTGGGCAGGCGAGGGCGCCCGCGAGAAGAATGCGAATGGCCGACGATCTTCTCGATCAGCGTCAAGCAGCAACTCGGCTCGGACTACCGTCACCACGAACCCTGGAAGCCTGGCGCCTCGGCTACGGTGTGCGCGCCAAGACCGGACGCACGGGGCCAACCGGTTGCACGGGGTTCGGAAGACGGCGGAACCGTCTACATGGTGTCTACATACTTAACGGGCACCTCTGAAAGCGTCTCAGAAGTGCCCGTTTTAATGGTGGGCCGTCAAGGACTCGAACCTTGGACCCGCTGATTAAGAGTCAGCTGCTCTACCAACTGAGCTAACGGCCCGCGTCGTAGCGGGTACTGCTACAACAGAACTGGTGCGCCCAAGAGGATTCGAACCTCTGACCTTTAGCTCCGGAGGCTAACGCTCTATCCAGCTGAGCTATGGGCGCCCGAACTTGCCTGCCTGGCTATCAGGAGTGGGGTGACCGAAGGGAATCGAACCCTCAACCCCTGGAGCCACAGTCCAGTGCTCTAACCAATTGAGCTACGGTCACCGTCTCGGGACGACAGCCAAGTTGTGAGCGTACCGTATGTTTCGGGACTGGTCAACGGCCGCTCAGGTATTGGACGCCGGAGCGTCCAGCGCCGCCCGCATCGCGCGGAGCCCCGCCTCGACGCCGCGGAGCGGGGTGCGGAGCTGGGCCTGTGCCTTCCCGATGCGCAGGCCGCCGTTGAGCGGACGGGCCGCCTTCTGCCCGAGCTGGGCGGTGGTCGTGGGCGTGAGGCAGGAGGCGTCCAAGGCGAAGACACGGCAGACCAGGAGCGCGTAAGCCATGCGGTCCAGCACGTCGGCGCCGGCCAGGTGCCAGGTGCCGCGGAGCTCCCGCTCGCAGCACTCCACGGTAGCGGCGGCCACGTCGGCGTTGTAACTGGGGCTCACGCGCTGGTCCACCGCGGGGCGGAAGCCCTTGCCGCTGCGGCAGGCGCGGATCAACTGGTAGGCGGAATTCTTTTCCTGGCGCTCGGGGCCGTAGACCACGCTGGTGCGCACCACCAGCGCGCGCTCGAGCGCGCCCAGCACCGCCTGCTCCCCTTCCCACTTGCTCTGCCCGTAGACGCCGAGCGGGCGCGGGCGCGCGTCCTCGGCATCGGGCCCATCGACGCCGTCGAAGACGTAGTCGGAGGAGTAGTAGACGAAGCCGGCGCCCGCGCGGGCCGCGGCCTTGGCGGCGGCGAGCGGGCCATGGAGGTTCGCGGCGAAAGCCTCGCCCGGATGCTCCTCGCAGTAGTCCACGTGGCTCAGCGCGGCGGGGCACAGCACCCAGTCGGGGCGCGTGTCGGCGACAAGGCGCTCCGTCGCCGCGGGATCCGTGAAGTCGAGCGGCACGAGGCCGGGGAAGGCCTCGTGGGCCCACGTGCCCACCGCCTCGTGGCCGCGCGCACGCAGCACGCGGAGCAAGGCCGCGCCCATCTGCCCGGAAGCACCGATCACCAGCGCGCGCATGAGCCTGCACCTTACCGGAGGGTCCGGCACTGGGCAACCCGGAGGGCTTGCCGCATGGGCGGCGCGAGGCTACGATCCCACGGGGAGGATTCATCCTACATGGCCACCGATCGCCCACTCGTGCTGCTCTGGATCCACGATGCCGCGCCATACCGTCAGGGGCTCGCGCGCGCCGGGCTCGATCAGCGCGTGGACGTCGTCGACGTGCCGCTGAGCGAGACGCCGAAGCCGGAGCTGCTCGCGCGCTGCGAGGCCATGCTGGCCTTCCGGGCGGGCGCGGGCGTGCTCGCGCAGATGCCGCGCCTGCGATGGCTGCAGGCGCTGACCGCCGGGGTGGAAGGCTGGCTCGCGCTGCCCGACCTGCCGGAGCGCCTCACGCTCACCTGCGCGCGCGGCACCCATCGGGTGCAGATGCCGGAGAATATTCTGGGGGCGCTCTTTCACCTCACCAAGCCCTATGCCGGCATCGCGCAGGATCAGAAGGAGCGGCGGTGGCGGCGGCGCGTCTCGGAGACGCTCGCCGGAGCCACGCTCGGCATCCTGGGCCTGGGGGTAATCGGCCAGGAGGTGGCGCGCAAGGCCGAGGCCCTTGAGATGCGCGTGATCGGCACGCGGCTCCGCCCGGCCCCGATGCCCCACGTGGAGCATGTGTACGGGCCGGCCGACACCGACACCGTGCTGGCCACCTCCGACTTCGTGCTGCTGCTGCTGCCCGTGACGCCGGAGACGCGCGGCTTCATGAGCGCGGCCCGGCTCAAGCGGATGAAGCCCGGCGCCTATCTCCTCAACTTCGGGCGGGGCGAGCTGGTCGTGGACGCCGACCTGGTCGAGGCCGTCACCGCCCGCACGATCGCGGGCGCGGTGCTCGACGTCTTCACCACCGAGCCCCTGCCTGCCGAGCATCCCTTCTGGGGCACCGAGGGCATCATGGTGCTGCCGCATATCGGCGGGCTCCACCCCGGACGCGACCCCATCGTGGCCGAGCTCTTCGCCGACAACCTCCAGCGCTTCCTCGCGGGCCAGCCGCTGCGGGAGACCGTGGACCGCGCGCGCGGCTACTAGCGCAGCGATGAGCCGGTCACTCGGCCCCGGGCTCCCACCGGGGCTGCTCACGCGCTTCTCTCAGACGGACCTGCCCGCGCTGCTCGGGCGCGGCCTGCCGTTCCTCACGCTCGCCGCCGACGGCACGCTGCACCCGATGCTCTGCAGCTACCTCGAGTGGCTCGCGGTGGATGCCCGGACGCTCCGCCTGGCCATCGCCGCGCCGAGCCGCAGCGCGCGCAATCTCGAGGAGCGCGGCGTCGGCACCCTGCTGCTGGTCGAGCCCACGCAGACGGTCTACATCAAGTGCCGGGCGATGGGCGCGCCGCTTCGCCTAGGCGAGTTCGCGCGCTTCAGCTTGGCGGTCGAGGACGTGCTGGAGGATGCGCCCACCGAGGAGGAAGGCACCGTGCGGATCACCGGCGGAATCACGTATGCGCCGGCGCCCTCGCTCGAGGAGCCGTGGGCGAAGGCCGTGCTGGCTGCGCTGCGAGCAGGGTAGCCTGCCCCCTCACCGCCCGCCCCCTCACCGCCCGCCCCCTCACCCTGCCCTCTCCCCCTCCGGGGGCGAGGGAGATCGAGCGGATTAGACGGAGAGCAGGTCCCTCCCGATGACGAGCGGGCCGGCGTAGTGCCGCCGGACCGCGGCCTCCAGCTCGTCCGGCTCCGAGCCGGGCATGAGATGCGTCACCGCGAGCTTCTTGGCGCGCGCGCCCGCGGCCACGCGCCCGAGATCGTCGGGCTGCGTGTGGTAGGAGGCCAGGTCGCGGATCTTGTCTTCCAGGCTGGGCCAGCCGCAGCCCGGGGCCCACGAGGTCTTGGCCATCTCGCAGCACTCGTGGATGAGGCAGTCGACGTCCCGGCTCCAGCGCATCAGGTTGTCGCAGGGGCGTGTATCGCCCGAGATGACCACGCTGCGGCCGCCACCGTCGAAGCGATAGCCGAAGGCGGGCTTCACCGGACCGTGCTCGACCAGGAAGGCGCTCACGATCACGCCGCCCGCCTGCATGATCTGCCCTTCCTCGATCTCGGTCACCGTCACCGCGGGCGGCTTGCGCTCGACCATGTGGGAGCGGCGCACCTCGATGTCCCAGTGCAGATAGTCCAGCAGCTTGTCCATCTGCCCCTTCGTGCCCGCCGGGCCCCAGATCTCGAGCGGCGCGTTCTGCCCCACGATCCAGCGCGTGATCAGCAGGTGGCCCAGATCGACCACGTGGTCGGAGTGGTGATGGGTGATGAACACACGCGGCCAGTCATACGGCCGCACGCCCGCCTGTACGAGCCGGCCGCCCACGCCGGAGCCCGCGTCCACGAGGAAGCGCTCCGCGCCCAGGGACAGCAGGGTGGACGGGCCGCGCCGCTTGGGATTGGGCGGGGGCGAGCCGGTGCCGAGGAGGACAGCCTCCACGGTCAGGGCCCCGCCGGCAGCGCCGCGCCGATCTCGAACTGCGGCAGCACGGGCTCGATCTGCCGGCCGCCGGAGACGAAGAAGCGCGCGACCTGCTCCTGGGCGGCCCGTCCGATGGCGTACACCTCGGGGAAGGCCGTCCAGGCCAGGAATCCGTGCGGGTTCTTGAAGCGCTCCGAGAGGCCCGCGAGGTCGTGCCGATACAGCGAGGACACCGGCTGCAGCAGTCCCGCGCGCAGCAGCGCCGCGGTCGTGGGGTTGGGCACGGTGCGATCCCCCACCGCCCACTGGTAGAGCACGGCCTTCACGCCGACCCCGAGCAGCGGCGCTTGCTTCAGATAGGGCGCGAACGCGACCGGATTCGCGGACTGGCTGAGCCACTCGGCGCGGTCGAAATAGGCCTGGATGTCGAGCGCGCCCGCGGCCGGCTCGCGCACCGGCGCGTCGCCCGGGAGCGGGATCGACTCGGTGAAGTCCTGCTCGCCGTTCATCAGCGGCGGCTGCCGGCGCTTGAGCTGGCCCACCACCAGGCCGCGGAAGACCGGCGACTGGCGCGCGATCTCCACGATGGGCCCGCCCGCCACGTTGAGCACGCCCACGCGCACCAGCGGGTCCACCGCCATCAGGAGCGTGCCGTAGATGCCGCCGAAGGACTGCCCGAAGTAGGCGATGCGCTCGCGGTCCAGGTCCACGGAGCCGTCGCCGTCCACGTCCACGCCGCGGCGGATGGCGCGGACGAGCTGCATGAGGTCCGCGGTGGTCTGCCGCAGCCCGTCCCGGCTGCTGACCAGCGCGAGCGGCGAGCCCGCGGGGGTCCCGACGCCCTCGGTGGACGTGATGCGGCCGTCGCCATCCTGGTCCACGCCGCGCCCGCCCGCGGGCAGCGTGACCGGCTCCTGGCCGGTCCGGAGCACGGTAAGCGTGCCCTCGGGGCCGCCGCCGTGGCCCACCACGTTGATGGCCACGGTGGCGAAGCCGAAGCGCGCCATGGTGCCGGCCACCGTCATGGGGACCACGTGCCGGTCATTGCCGAAGCCGTGGCCGAAGAGCGCCACCGGCCAGCCGCCGGGCGGCGTGGTGCCGGTCGGCAGGTACACGGTGACGTCCACGTCCTCACTGCCCTGGAGCGCGGGCGCCTCGGCCCGGGTCGCGGTGGCAGGGATGACGCGGTCCCGGGTGAGGAAGGACCGGGCGATGAACCGGCCGAACGCGATCGTCCGGACGTTGGCCGGCGGGACCAGCACCAGCGGCAGCTTCACCGGCTCCTCGAAGCGCGCGGCCGGATCCGTCGCGATGTGCCGGCGCAGCTCGAGGCCGTCGAGCTCCACCCGCGCATAGGCCGAGCGGGCCCCGCCCGGACCCAGGGCGAAGCGCAGCTCGGGCGCGGGCCCCGTCTCGAGCACCGCGCGCATCTGCTCGAGCCCCGCCGTCACGCTCTGGGTGGTGAAGACGGTGACGGCGGCGACGTCACGGCGCGTGATGCCGAGCGGCTTGAGCCGCTGGAGCACCACGCCCTGGGCGGAGATCCCGTAGGCGGCCTCGGTCACGAGCGGGGCGTGGAGGGCCGGCGCGAGCGGCTGCCCGCCATCGTCCAGGACCCGCGTGGTGAGGACCAGCGCGTAGCGACGCGCCTGGAGCAGGGCGCGCTCGGGGCGGGCATAGAGCGTATGGCTCGTCCCGTCCCAGACGAGCTGGCCGAGCCCGATGGGTGAGGCCAGCGGCTCGGGCGCGAGCGGGAGGATGAAGGCGCTGGCTTTCGTGAAGCTGTCGAGCGCGACCGGGCCGGAGAAGCGGATGGCCACGCGCGGGTTGACGCTCCAGCCGTCCAGCTCGTTGACGAGGCGGATCTCGTCGCAACCCGCGGGATCGACGGCGCAATCGGGCAGCGCGAGCGCCACGCGGCGCCCGGTGGACTGTCGCGGATCGGGCACCGTCTGCCGGTCCGAGGGGACGAGCGCCTGCACCTCGGCGGCGGCCGCCCCCGTCGGCGGGAGGCTGATCGCGAGCGAGAGCCCGAGCGCGAGGCAGCCGGCGAGGCGTCCGACGGGGCCCACCGCCCTCAGCGAGGAGGCTGGGGCGACGGCTGGCTCGGGCCGGGCGCGGGCACGAGGCGGCGCGGGACGCGCGGCGCGGCCTGGTACGCCCCCACCGTCACCGCGACCTCGGTCTCCTTGCCTTCGCGCATCAGCGAGATCTTGACGCTCTTGCCCACCGGCGTGCTCGAGATGATCCGCTGCAGGTCGCGCGGGCCCTCGACCGGCGCGCCGTCCACGGAGACCACCACGTCATTGGCCTTGATCCCGCCCTGGTCCGCGGGCTGGCCGGCCACCACCTGGCGGATCAACACGCCCTTGGCCTCCTTGAGCCCGAACTTGGCAGCCTCCTCGTCCGGCACCTCGGCGATGCTGACCCCGAGCCACCCCCACTCGACCTTGCCCTTCTCGGCGAGCTGGGGCAGCAGCGCCTTCACTAGGTTCACCGGGATGGCGAAGCCGATGGTGCCGTTGACGGCGGCCATGCTGTTGACGCCCACCACCTCGCCCGCCATGTTGACGAGCGGGCCGCCCGAGTTGCCCGGGTTCACCGCGGCGTCGGTCTGGATGAACTCGAAGCCGGGCGCGGCGACCTGGATCGGGGCGCCCTTGCGGCTCACGATGCCGAAGGACACCGTCTGCTCGAGACCGAAGGGATGCCCCAGCGCCAGCACGAACTCGCCGACGCGGGTGCGGTTGGAATCGCCGAGCGCGGCCACCGGCAGCCCCTTCGCGTCGATCTTGACCAGGGCCAGGTCCACCCGCTCGTCCAGGCCGACCACCTTCCCCTCGAACCGCCGGCCGTCGATCAGGCGGACCTGGATCCGCTCGGCGTCCCCCACCACGTGCGCGTTCGTGACCAGATAGCCGTCCTCGCGGATGATGAAGCCCGAGCCCTGGCTCCGCCGCTCGTCCGGCGCATTGGGCTGCTGCTCCTGCCCTTCCACCTGGGGTTCGGCCACCCGGCGCACCCGGATCTGGACCAGCGGCGGCTTGAGGCGCTCTGCCAGGTCGTGCATGAAGTCGTTCAGGCGCAGGATCTCGGGCGGCGCCACCGCCCCCTGGCTCTCCTTCCACAGCGGCTCCGCGGGCCGGGCCTGGGCGGAGGCCACTGTCGGCACCACGAGCGATAGCGCGAGCGCAAGGGAGAGGGCTGGACGACGCATCTGCAAGCCTCCTGGAGTGTGTGGTACTCGGGGACGACCGGATTCGATTATACCGCCATACCGATTCTGCGCTTCGCCTACCGCCGCACCTCGCGGAGGACGTGCCCGAGCTCGGGAAGGATCAGCTTCTCGAGCGCGAGCCGGCAGGCATTGGGGGAGCCGGGCAGCGAGAAGAGCGCCCGCCCCTGCACGACCCCGCCCTGGGCGCGCGAGAGCATGGCGGCGGCGCCGACCTCCTGGTAGGAGAGCATGCGAAAGAGCTCGCCGAAGCCGGTGAGGCGCTTGTCGAGCAGGGCCTCGACCGCCTCGAAGGTGGAGTCGCGCGAGGTGACCCCGGTGCCGCCGGTGAGGATGAAGGCCTCGACGGCGGGGTCGTCACAGCCCTTCCGGATCACCGCGGTCACCTGCGTCGGCTCGTCGCGGACGATGCCGTGGCCGACCACGGTATGCCCGGCCTGGGTGAGCCGCTCGCGGATCAGGGCGCCGCTCGTGTCGGTGTCCGGCGTCTTCGAGTCCGAGATCGTGAGGACGAAGCAGCCGATCGAGCGCGGTGCATTCGCCTTGTGGTCTTTCGGGACTGCGTCGGCTGGCGGGACTGCGTCGGCTGGAGGAACCGCGTCGGGTCGGCTCACTCGGCTTCCTCCAGGTAGACGGCGCCGTCCTCGACGGTGGCCGTGTAGCGCGGGACGCTCTCGCCCGGCACCGTCATGCAGGCGCCGGTGCGCATGTCGAACTCCCAGCCGTGGAGCGGGCAGATCACGATCTCACCCTCGACCCAGCCGTCGCAGAGGCTGCCGCCCTGATGCGGGCAGTCGTCGCCGATGGCCAGGATCTCCTCGCCGCGCCGATAGACGCCCACGTTGTGGCCGTTCACGCTGACGGGCACGCCCTTGTTGGGCGGCAGCTCCGACAGCGCCAGGACCTTCACGCCGGCCACGAGAATCTGCCCCTCACCCTGCCCTCTCCCCCTTCGGGGGCGAGGGTTGAACGCCTCCCTCTCCCCAGAGGGGAGAGGACCGGGGTGAGGGGTTCCGGTAGGCCTGGTCGAGGAGCTCGACGATGTGGAGCACCTGGACCGGCGAGCCCTTCGCGCGCAGCCCCTGCACGATCTGGATGATGCAGCCCGGGTTGGCGGTCACCACCGCGTCGGCGCCGGTGGCCCGCACGTGGGCGATCTTGCGCTCCTGCAGGCGCGTGGCCATCTCCGGCTGGGTCAGGTTGTAGGTGCCGGCGGAACCGCAGCACCAGTCGGCTTCCTGGAGCTCCACGACGCGCAGGCCCGGGATCTGCGCCAGCAGTGCCCGCGGCTGCGTGCGGATCTTTTGCCCATGCACCACGTGACAGGGATCGTGGTACGTGACGGTCCGCCGCACCTCCTGCAGCGGCCCGCGCAGCGGCTCGGCGGCCAGGAACTCGGAGATGTCGCGCACGCTGGCCGCGAAGCGCGCGGCGCGCCCGCGCCAGGCCGGATCGCCCGCGAGCAGCGTGCAGTAGGCCTTCATGTGAGCGCCGCAGCCCGACGTGTTCACGATGACGTGCTCCACGCCGGCGGCCTCGAAGACCTCGATCGTGCGCCGGGCCAGGGCGAGCGCGGTGGCGTGCTCGCCCGCGTGGGCGTGGAGCGCGCCGCAGCAGGCCTGCGTCCGCGGCGCGATCACCTCGGCCCCGTTCCGGGCGAGCACGCGGGCCGTCGCGCGATTCTGGGGACCGAAGGCCACCTGCTGGATGCAGCCGGTGAGCAGCCCCACCCGGATGCGGCGCACGCCCGTGGCCGGCGTCACCTCGGGCAGCGGCGCGCGGTCGGCGCCGGATGGCAGGTCCGGCAGGAGCGGCTCCCAGTGGCGCAGCGGCTCGGGCAGGAGCCGGAGCAGCCCGGAGCCGCGCACGACACGTCGCAGGCCGCTGGCCTGGTAGACGCGGAGGCCGGCGGCGGCCAGACGCAAGAGCGACGGATTGGGCAGCAGCAGCGAGAAGTTGACCCACCGGAACCACCGGCGGAGGAGCCCGCCCGGCCGCTGCCGCTCGATCTCGGCGCGCGCGGCCTCGATGAGCTGGCCGTACGGGACGCCGGACGGGCAGGCCGTCTCGCAGGCGCGGCAGCCCAGGCAGAGATCGAGATGGGCAACCGTGGAGTCGGTCAGGTTGATCCGGCCCTCGGCGAGCGACTTGATCAGCACGATGCGGCCGCGCGGCGAGTCCATCTCCGTCCCGAGCTCGGAGAAGGTCGGGCAGTAGGCGAGGCAGAGCCCGCAGTGCACGCAGCGGTCCACGCCCTCGACGCTCAGCCCGTGGAGGGTGAGCGGCTGCGACGGCTTCGTCTCGGTGACGGGCGAGTGCGCCATCGGCTCAGATGTCTCCGACGAAGCGGCCCGGGTTCATGATGCCGTGCGGATCGAGGCGCTCCTTGATGCCTTTCATCAAGCGCAGGGTGGGGCCCGCCGCATCCCACACCGCCACCCGCTCCTTCACGGCGAGCGGGGCCCACTCGACCATCGCGTGCCCGCCCACGCGGTTGACGAGGGCGCGCCACTCGGTGAGCGTGGACACCACCGCGTTCGGATTGGTGCCACCCGCCAGCACCGCGGTGACGATGCCGACCCCGGCGTGCGCGGTGAGCGCGCCCACGAGGTCGTTGCGCTGCGCGGCCGCCGCGCCCGCCTCCATCAGCTCGGCGATCTGGGTGGGCAGCACCGCCCACTTCATCACCGCCGCGACCCGCTCGTGGCCCGGCCGGCCGAGCCCGGCCAGCGCGCGCCAGGCGTCATCCCGCGCGGTGCCGTCGAGCACGGTGGTCTCCCCGAGGCCGAGCGGGCCGAGCAGACGCCGGAGCTCGGCCACTTCCCAGTCGACCTGCTCGGCGATTCCGTCGAGGCCGACCAGGAGCGCGGCGCCGCCGCCCAGGCCCAGGCGCCGCAGCGCCTCGCCGTCCGCCAGCTCGAGCGCCGAGGGAATGAGGTCCGAGCCCAGCACCGCGCGCACGGCCGCGCCCGCGGCCATGAGCCGATCGAAGCGCGCGACCACCAGCCGGTCGACGTCCACGCGCGGCCGGAGCTTCAGCGTCGCCTCCACCAGTACGCCGAGCGTGCCGAAGGAGCCGATGAAGAGCTTCGGAAGATCGTAGCCGGCCACGTTCTTGACCACTTTGCCGCCGCCCCGCACGAGGCTGCCGTCGGCCATGACCACGGTGAGCCCGATCACCAGATCCCGCGCGGTGCCATAGAGATGCCGGCGCGGACCGGAGGCCCCGCTGGCGAGCATGCCGCCCACGGTGGCCCGCTCCGCCGCGCCCGCGTCCGCGTCGAGCGAGAGCCACTGCCCGCGCTTGCCCAGCTCGGCCTGCAGGGTCTCGAACGGCAGCCCCGCCTCGACGGTGACCGTGAGATCGCCCGGCTCGTGCTCGAGGATGCGGTTGAGCCGCTTGAGTCCCAGCACCAGGCCGAGGCGGTTGGGCGGCGAGCCGATCGCCATCTTGGTGCCGCCGCCCCACGGCGTGACCGGCAGGCCCGTCTCGCCGGCCGCCAGCAGCACCGCGGCGATCTCCTCCTTCGTCCCCGGGAAGACCACCGCCTCCGGCGTGCGGCCTTCCACCACGTACGGCGAGCAGTCCACGCCCGTGAGCACATGGGATGCGCCGACGATGCTGCGTAGCTTGTCCGGCAGGACTGACGGCACGGGGGAGACTCCCGGGTCCCGCGCTAGAAGCGCTGAGCGAGGCCCTTCTCTTCGATCGGATGCGGACGGTAGGCCGGGCCAACCTCGACGCAGGCTTTGTTGCTGGGGAAGATCTTGCCGGGATTGCAGAGGCCGGTCGGATTGAACGCGTCTTTCACCAGCCGCATGCACGCGAGATCGGCCTCCGAGAAGATGAACGGCATGTAGTCCGCCTTCTCGAGCCCGATGCCGTGCTCGCCCGAGATGGAGCCGCCCACCTCGGCGCAGACCTTCAGGATCTCCGCGCCCGCCGCCACCACCCGTGCCTCCTCGCCCGGATTGCGCGGATCGTAGAGGATGTTCGGGTGGAGATTGCCGTCGCCCGCGTGGAACACGTTGCCGACGCGCAGGCCGTGGGCGGCCACGATCGCGTTCACGCGCCCGAGCACGTAGGGCAGCTTGGTGCGCGGGATCACGCCGTCCATCACCATGTAGGCGGGCGAGATACGACCGTAGGCGCCGAAGGCGGACTTGCGGCCCTTCCAGAGGAGCTGGCGCTCCGCCTCGTCGCGCGCGGCACGCACGTCGCGGGCGCCGCAGTCGCGGCAGGCGGCAACCACCCGCTCGGCCTGCGCCTCCATGCCGGCGGCGAGGCCGTCCAGCTCGATCAGGAGCGCGGCCGCCGCGTCGCGCGGGTAGCCGCACCCGAACGCCTCCTCCACCGCCTCGATGGTGAGCTGGTCGATCATCTCCATCGCGGCGGGCACGAGGCCGCGCGCGATGATGGCGGACACCGCCTCCGAGGCCTGGTCCACCTGGTCGAAGACGGCCAGCACGGTTTTTACCGCCTGAGGCTTTTTGAGGATGCGCACGACGATCTTGGTCGCGATGCCGAAGGTGCCCTCGGAGCCGACGAAGAGGCCGACCAGATCGTAGCCCTGCGCATCGCGCGTCTTGCCGCCGAGCCACATCAGCTCGCCGTCCGGCAGCACGACCTCGAGGCCGAGCACGTGATTGGTCGTCACCCCGTACTTGAGCGTGTGCGGGCCGCCCGAGTTGTTCGCGATATTGCCGCCGATCGTGCAGGCCTGCTGGCTCGAGGGATCGGGCGCGTAGTAGAAGCCCTGCGGGCCCACCGCCCACGAAAGGTGGAGATTCACCAGCCCCGGCTCCACCACCGCGATCTGGTTGTCGTAGTCCACCTCGAGGAGGCGATTCATCCGCATCAGCGAGATGACGAGGCCGCCCTCGGACGGCAGGCAGCCGCCGGACAGCCCGGTGCCGGCGCCGCGGGCCACGAAGGGGATGCCTTCCCGGCTGGCGAGCTTGACCAGGGCCGCCACCTGCTCCGCGCTCCGCGGGAACACCACGAAGTCGGCGAGGGCGCGGAAGAGCGTGAGGCCGTCGGACTCGTAGACCAGCAGCTCCTCCGGATCGGAGAGGACGCCGCCCGGCCCGAGCAGGGCCTCCATCTCGCGACGGAGGAGGGTCTTCCGGGCTGGGCTCAGGGGGGTCACGGGGCCGATTATAGCATCGGGGTCTTGACCGGGAGGGGTGGCTCCCCGAGCAGGACTCGAACCTGCAACCCTCCGGTTAACAGCCGGATGCTCTACCATTGAGCTATCGGGGAATCAGGGAGGGAACCGTCCGGTCTGTTCTATCACACGGCCGGACGGTCGCCAAGCCTCGCTACCCCATCTCGCGCCGCCCCTCCATGGCCTTGGACAGCGTCACCTCGTCGGCGTACTCGAGGTCGCCGCCCACCGGCAGCCCGCGGGCGATGCGGGTGATCCGCATGCCGAAGGGCTTGAGCAGCTTGGCGAGGTAGATGGCGGTGGCCTCGCCCTCCACGCTCGGATTGGTGGCCAGGATCACTTCCTCGACCGGATCGCTCTCCAGCCGGGTCAGCAGCTCGCGCACTCTCAGATCTTCGGGCCCGATGCCGTCGAGCGGCGACAGCGCGCCCAGCAGCACGTGGTAGCGGCCGCGGAACTCGCCGGTGCGCTCGAGGGCGAGCAGATCGTTGGGCTCCTCCACCACGCAGAGCGTCCGCTGGTCGCGCTGGGGATCCGCGCAGATGCGGCAGGGATCCAGCTCGGTGACGTTGAAGCACACCGTGCAGTGGACGATGCGCTGCTTGAGCTGGGTCAGCGCCTCCCCGAGCGCGGCGACCTCGGGGGCCGGGCGCTTGAGGAGGAAGAAGGTGAGCCGCTGGGCCGTCTTGGGCCCGATGCCGGGCAGGCGCTGAAGCGCATCGATGAGCCGCGCCACCGGCTCCGGGTAGTAGGCCATTACATCCCGAGGCCGGGGATCTTGAGCCCGGCCGTGATCTTGCTCATCTCGCCCTGCACCATCTCCTTCGACTTGCGCAGCGCCTCGTTGCTGGCCGCCAGCACGAGATCCTCGAGCATCTGCGCGTCCTCGGGGTTGATCACCTCGCGGTCGATCTTGATGGACACGATCTCCTGCTTGCCGTTCGCCACCACCGTGACCATGCCCCCGCCTGCGGTGGCCTCCACCATCTTCTTGGCCGCCTCCGCCTGGAGCTGCTCCATCTGGGCCTGGAGCTTCTGCGCCTCCTTCATGATGTTGCCGAAGCCTTTCACCGTGACCCTCCTTCCTCCGGGCTCCGCGGCCGCACCGCGACCACCTCGCCCTGGAATGCGCTCAGCGCGGCCTGCACCGCCGGGTGGTTCCGGGCTCCCCCGCCGGCGCCCGCCGCGCCGCCATTGGCGTCGAGCTCGAACCGCCGCGCCGACGCCACGTGGCGCTGCACGGCCTCGTTGATCAGCTCCTTGTTGCCGCGATCATTCAGCATCTCCCGGTGGAAGCCGCTGGCCTGGAGCGCCAGCGTGAGCACGCCGTCCTCCACGCGGAGCGGCGTCGCGTGCTGGAGCACCGAGCCCAGCACCGCCTTGCGCTTCATGACGTCGGTGACGACGCGCTCCCACGCGTCTTCTAGCCCGGTGGGCGCGGGCAGGGCGGGCTCGGTGGCCTCCATGTCGGCGGCCGCGGCCTCGATGAGGGGCTCCACCTCGACCGGCCGGCCGGTGCTGCCCGAGACCGCGGGCGCGGGTCCGGGAGACGCCGGCATCGCCGGGGCCGGGGCGCGCAGAGGAGCCGCGAGCGCCGGCCGCGCGTCGAGCAGCGTCTCCTGCACGACCACGGGGCGACCCATCGGGCTCCCCGTGGCGGGCGGCATCTGGCGCAGCCGAGCCTCCGCCGCCTCGAGCTTGCCGATCAGCGCCTCGATCGCCTGCGGCTGCGGGCGCCGGCTGGCGCGCACCGCCGCGATCTCGAGCTCGACGCGCGGGTGCGGCGAGCGGCGCATCTCGGCGTCCGCGTCGAGGAAGGCCCGGAGCACGTAGAGCAGCTCGTCGGCCGACACCGGCTCCGCGACCGCCTTCAGCTCGGCCGCCTCGGCGGGCGTCAGATCCACGAAGGGGGCGCCCGGGGCGACCTTCGTCACGAGCAGGCGGCGCGTCATCTCGACCGCCTCGCGGCAGAGCGAGCCCAGGTCCTCGCCCGCCCCCGCCGCGCGATCCACCGCCTCCAGCGCGGCGGCTCCGTCGCCCGCGAGCAGGGCGCCCACGAACCCGCGCACGTGCACCGGGGAGGACGAGCCGAGCAGCCGGGCCACGCCCGCCTCGTCGAGCTTGCCCTCGCCATAGGCGATCGCGGTGTCGAGCAGCGAGAGCGCATCCCGCAGGCTGCCCTCGGCGGCGCGGATGAGGAGGGGGAGAGCCCCCGGCTCGAAGGGCACGCGCTCCTCCTCGAGGATGCGGGTGAGGCTCGCGGTCAGCAGCTCGGGCGGGATCGGACGGAAGTCGAAGCGCTGGCAGCGCGAGAGCACGGTGGCCGGGATCTTCTTGGGGTCGGTGGTGGCGAGGATGAAGACCACGTGCGCGGGCGGCTCTTCGAGCGTCTTCAGGAAGGCGTTGAAGGCCGCGCCGGAGAGCATGTGGACCTCGTCCACGATGTAGACCTTGAAGCGGCCGCGCGCGGGGGAATACTTGACGTTCTCTCGGAGAGTCCGGATGTCGTCCACGCTGGTGTTGGACGCCGCGTCGATCTCCATCACGTCGATCGGCGCGCCCGAGGCGAAGTCCAGGCAGGACGGGCAGGCGCCGCAGGCCTCGGTCCCGGTGCGCGCGGTGCACGCCAGCGCCTTGGCCAGGAGGCGCGCGGTGGTGGTCTTGCCGACGCCGCGCGGGCCGGTGAACAGATAGGCGTGGGCCACGCGGCCCGAGGCGAGCGCGTTGCGCAGCGTGCGCGTGACGGGGTCCTGCCCGACGACCGCGTCGAAGACCTGCGGCCGCCACTTCCGCGCCAGGACCTGGTAAGTCAAAGACCGTGCACCCTCAATCGAACCGACCATACCGCGATCGCCGCACGAAACCTGCTCCGGTCAGGTACTCCCACGGCACACGAGAGGGGCGCCTTACCGTTGCTCCCTTCCGGGCCTGGCGGGGTTCGACGCATCCCGTCGCGTGGGGCCCAACCTTCAACGCCGTCCCGTACGGCTCATTCGACACGACCGGCCCTCGAGAGGGAATTCAACCCCGCTATAGCGGATTGCGGGTTACAGGGCACCGCTACCTCCCCGTCTAGCACGGCCAAGCTGTGAGAAAAATGGCGGAGGGGGTGGGATTCGAACCCACGGTACAGTTGCCCGTACACGGCATTTCCAGTGCCGCACCTTCGGCCACTCGGCCACCCCTCCGGGGTGCGAATTTGGCGGAGGGGAGAGGATTTGAACCCCCGAGGGACTTGCGCCCCTATCCGATTTCGAGTCGGACGCCTTCAACCGGGCTCGGCCACCCCTCCGCGTAACACTATCAGTATCTTGCACGACAGCGCTGCGAGCAAGCTCCCCGTCGATGATCGGGGGCGAGGTGGGCGTAGCGCTGAACCATCGCCAAGCTCTGCCACCCGCCGAGTTGCTGGACCGTGCGCAAGTCTACCCCAGCCATGACGAGCCGGGAGGCGAAAGTGTGGCGGTTGCCATGCCACGTGTACGCCTCCAGGCCTTCCCCTCCGCCTCCAGCACCCGCCCGACCCGTTCCACGGCCGTGGGGAAGAACTTGTCGGGCTCCCGATACGCGCACGGAGAAGACGGGCGCGTGGGGATCGTCCGTCCGCGCCCACTGCGTTGCCACGTCCAGCAGCACAGCGCGCACCACGCTATTCATGGGCACCTGGCGGGAGCGGCCGTTCTTCGCATCCCGCACCGTGAGGGGCAGGCAGACCTAACAGAAGAGCCCGAAGGGGCAGCCTCAAGAGGGCGGCTCATCCCCTGGTGATGTTTCAGTTTCACAAACTGAGGCACCACCGGCCCGCCCCGGGCGAAGGCCGGGCGCCTTGCCGCGCGCCCGGGTACTCTCAAATTTCCGTGTTCGTCAACCGGTTACGGGCCTCCGCGGACACAGCCACCAGCGATAAACCCGCCGCCGGCCCGCCGACACTCACGGGCCCGTTCGGCGTCTCTGTCCTCCCATGCCCGGCGTATGGCGTCTTGCTCGGCCGGTGATATCGAACAGCCCTGTAGGCTTCCGGCCAAGAGGGTTCCGACCAGGATTCCGGCACGGACCTGGCTCAATGGTTGGGCTCCTTGGGGTCCCCTTCGCCGCGTTCAGATTGACCGCTAGTCCAGCCTACCGGACCGCAAGAACTCACGGGGGATCGGGATGCCGAAGCGTTCGCACAGCGCGCCAACGTCGGCCCAGTCGGTCGCGTCAACCTCGTAGCCGGGGTGGGATCGCACCAGCCACTCCGGTGTAACGCAGTCCACAGTGCGGCCCTGCACCGTGCTCAGCAGCCGAGCCGCCGTCCTTCCAAGCGAAATCGGTGACGGTGATCCGGTAACTCGCGCCGCCTGTCTTGAGCGGAACAACGAAGGGAGCGCGACTCAATGCTGGGACGGCACCGACCACGAAGCCGTAGGCACGGTCAGTGGCTTGGCCATTGCTGTCGAGCGTCTCAACGAGCAGCCGTACATTCATTGCTGGCCGCATGTAGTCGTTGATAACGTAGCCCTGGACCTCGGGGTGTCCACCGCGCGTCTGGCCGACCTCCCAATCCAACCGCAGCCGCGCGTCGATGCCAGACGGACTGATTGTGGCCAGCGCGCTGGGCGTGCCGGCCAGGATAAGAAGCGCCGCCCCCAGGATGATCCGCTGTGGTTTTGTCATGGTCGCGTCCTCCCAATGCCTCTCCCGCTGGAAGCCTACACCTGGGGGCTCAATCCGGCCAGGTGTGTCACGGCTTGGTCGTAGCGCTGCGCCAAGGCTTCGAGCCCTGGGATGACAACGTCAATGACCTGCGCCCTTCGAGGGCCTCCCTCCGGCACCTGCTCCATCCCTACGGAGAGCCTCCTCCCGGCCGCTTCGCCCGGAAGAAGTCGCTGAGCCGCGCCCCGCACTCCTCCGCGCGCACCCCGGCCGTCACCTCGACGCGGTGATTGAGGCGCGGGTCGTCGAGCAGTCGGTGGAGGCTCCGCACCGCGCCGGCCTTGGCATCGTCGGCGCCGTACACGAGGCGCGCGATCCGCGCGTGCAGCGCCGCCCCACAGCACATCGCGCACGGCTCGATGGTGGCGTACAGGGTCGCCCCGGTCAGGCGGTAGTTGCCCGCCTCCTGCGCCGCCGCGCGCAGCGCCACGATCTCGGCGTGCGCGGTCGGATCGTGGTGCGCGATCGAAGCATTGTGCCCGCCCGCGAGGAGCCGGCCGTCCAGCACCACCACGGCGCCGACCGGGACCTCGCCGGCCTGGGCGGCGCGCGCGGCTTCCTCGAGGGCCAGCCCCATCCAGTGCTCGTCCCAGTGCTTACCATCCATGGTGAGCCGCTCGGCGGGGTCGACGCCCTCTGCCCTACCCTCCGAACCTCTGGCCTTCGGATTCGTAGTCCGACGCTCTATCCATCTGAGCTAAGGGCGCGCATGGCGGAGAGGCCGGGATTCGAACCCGGGATAGAGGTTTTGCCCCTATAACCGCTTAGCAGGCGGCTGCCTTCGGCCGGCTCGGCCACCTCTCCAAACGTCAAGCCCATAGAGTATATGTCATTCGAGCCGCGCGGACTACCGGGAACGGGCGGGCGGCTGGGCTATGCTGAGGCCCCAAGGAGGATCCTTCGACATGGCTCGGCTGCGTGAACTGCTGCAGGATACCTGGACTCTCATTCGCCCCTACTGGTTCTCGGAGGATCGGTGGGCCGGGCGTGGCCTCCTGGTCCTGGTCATCGGGCTCAACCTGGGCATCGTCTACATCAACGTGCTCCTCAACCAGTGGAACAACGCCTTCTACAATGCGCTGCAGGACAAGAACTACCCCGTCTTCTGGAGCCAGCTCGTCCGGTTCACGTGGCTCGCCGCCTTGTTCATCGTGGCCGCGGTGTATCAGATCTACCTCAACCAGATGCTCCAGATCCGCTGGCGGCGCTGGCTCACCGAGCGCTACCTGGGCGCCTGGCTCGCCGACGGCGCCTACTACCGTATGCAGCTCACCGCCACCGAGACCGACAACCCCGACCAGCGCATCGCGGAAGATCTCCGGCTCTTCGTGGGCGCCACGCTCACCCTCGGAATCGGCGGGATGCGCGCGGTGGTGACCCTGGTGGCCTTCCTTGGCATCCTCTGGGGGCTGTCCGGCTCAATCACGATTCCCATCGGCTCAGGCTGGACCATCCCAGGGTACATGGTCTGGGCCGCGTTACTCTACGCAATAGCGGGCACCTGGCTCACCAACCTGATCGGCCGGCCGCTCGTGCGCCTGAACTTCGACCAGCAGCGTTACGAGGCCGACTTCCGCTTCAGCCTCGTCCGCTTCCGCGAGAATGCCGAGGGGGTCGCGCTCTACCGGGGAGAGGCCGACGAGCTGCGCAACTTCCGCGAGCGCTTCGGGGAAGTAGTGGGCAACTGGTGGGCGATCATGCGTCGGCAGAAGCGGCTCACGTGGTTCACCGCCGGCTACGGGCAGGCCGCGATCATCTTCCCGTTCGTGGTCGCCGCGCCCCGCTACTTCCGCGGGGAGATGCAGCTCGGTGGGCTCATGCAGGTGGCGTCGGCGTTCGGACAGGTGCAGGATTCGCTGTCGTTCATCATCAGCGCCTACACCGACATCGCGCAGTGGCGCTCCGTCGTGCAGCGGCTGGTGGGTTTCGAGCGGGCCCTGGCGCGGATGCGCGCGGACGCGGCCAGCGACGGCGTGCGCCAGCGTCCAGGGACGGGCGAGGCGCTCGCGCTCGACCGGGTGGACCTGAAGCTCCCCGGCGGCCGGCCGCTCGTCGAGGGCGCGACGCTCGACTTCCAGCCGGGCGATTCGGCGCTGATCAGCGGCCCGTCGGGCGTGGGCAAGAGCACGTTGTTCCGGGCCATCGCAGGTATCTGGCCCTTCGGCACCGGCGAGATCAGCCTGCCGCGCGATGGCCGTGTGCTCTTCCTCCCTCAGAAACCCTACCTGCCGATCGGCACCCTGCGTGAGGTGGTCAGCTACCCCACCCCGCCGGGCGGCATCGACGACACCGCGCTTCGGGAAGCGCTCGAAGCGGTCGGGCTACCGGCATTGACCGGGCGGCTCGACGAGCACGCCCACTGGGCCCTCGCACTGTCCCCCGGCGAGCAGCAGCGCATCGCCTTCGCGCGCGCCCTGGTCCAGAAGCCCGCCTGGCTCTTCCTCGATGAGGCCACCTCGGCCCTGGACGAGGAGAGTGAGGTCCGTCTCTACACTCTGCTCCGCGCGCGACTGCCCGGCGTCACCGTGGTGAGCGTGGGCCACCGGAGCACGCTGCGGCCGTTCCATGCACGGAGCCTGGTCGTCACGCCGCACGGAACCGGCGCGGCCACCGTCGAGGAGGCCGCGAGCCGCCGCTGAGGCGGGAAAATGGCGGAGGGGGAGGGATTCGAACCCCCGATCCCTTGCGGGATTCCGGTTTTCAAGACCGGCGCCTTCAACCGGACTCGGCCACCCCTCCGCGTGTGATCGACTATCGTGCCGTGATGCGCTCGAGGCCGCCCATGTAGGGGCGGAGCGCGGCCGGCACCGTGACGGACCCGTCGGCCTCCTGATAGTTTTCCAGCACCGCGATCAGCGTACGCCCCACCGCGAGCCCGGAGCCGTTGAGCGTGTGGCAGAGGTCCACCCGACCGCCGCCCGCGGGACGATACTTGATGTCGAGCCGGCGCGCCTGGTAGGCCTCGCAGTTCGAGCACGAGGAGATCTCGCGGTACTTCCCCTGCCCCGGCAGCCACACCTCGAGGTCGTAGGTCTTGGCGGAGTGGAAGCCCATGTCGCCGGTGCAGAGTGTCACCACCCGGTACGGCAGCTCGAGCCGCTGGAGCACCGCCTCGGCGCTCCGCACCATCGCCTCGAGCTCGTCGTAGGACTGCCCGGGGACGGTCAGCTTGACCATCTCGACCTTGTCGAACTGGTGCTGCCGGATCATGCCCTTGGTGTCCTGCCCGTAGGTGCCGGCCTCGCGACGGTAGCAGGGCGTGAACGCGCAGTAGCGTCGCGGCAGCTCGGCCTCGGCCAGGATCTCGCCGCCGTGCAGCGCGGTGAGCGCGACCTCCGCGGTCGGGATCAGGTAGAGCGTGCGGCCGGCGTCCGGCTCCACCGTCTTGAACATCTGCTCCTCGAACTTCGGCAGCATCGCCACCCCGGTCATGGTCTCCGCGTTCACGAGATGGGGCACCCACACCTCGGTGAACCCGTGCTCGCGCGTGTGCAGATCGAGCATGAGCTGCGCGAGCGCGCGACTGAGCCGGGCGGCCGGGCCCCACATGACCGCAAAGCGCGCCTTGGCGATCTTGCTCGCGCGATCGAAATCGAGGATCCCGAGCGCCTCGCCGATCTCGAAGTGCTGCTTCGGCTCGAACGCGAACTGCCGCGGGGTGCCCCAGCGGCGCACCTCGACGTTGTCGTCGGCCGAGCGCCCGATCGGCACGCTCGGGTGCGGGAGGTTCGGGATCTCCAGCAGCAGCGCCTCCAGGCGCGCGTCGGCCTCCTTGACGAGCCCGTCGAGCGCCTTGATGCGCTCGGAGACCTCGCGCGTCCGCGCCATCGCGGCCTGCGGGTCCTCGCCGCGGCGCTTGGCGTGGCCGATCGCCTCGGAGGCGCGGTTGCGCTCGGCCTTGAGCTCTTCGGCCTCGGTCACCAGGCGGCGGCGCTCCGCGTCCCCCGCGAGCACGGACGCGAGCGATACCTCGGTGCCGCGCGTCGCCAGGGCGCGCTCCACCGCCGCGAGATCTTCTCGGATCAGCTTGATGTCGAGCACTGCATTACCTCCACCCCTCACCCTGCCCTCTCCCCAATGGGGAGAGGGAGAAGAACCATAACAAAAAAGAGGCCGCAGCTGCGCGGCCTCCGTCACCCCGTCCGGCTCCAGCCGGCGGGGCCTACTCTGACGACGCCTCGGGGCTCGCCTGCTCGGCTTCGACGCGGGCCAGATTGCCCACCTGATCGTCCGCGTCGAGGTCGATGATGCGGACGCCCATGGTATTGCGCCCCTGGCTCGTGATCTCATCGGCGTGCAGCCGGATCATCTTGCCCTTGGTGGTGACGACCAGGATGTCGTCCCCCTCGCGCACCTGCAGCATGCCGACCACCGCGCCGTTCCGGCCGGCGGTCTTGATGTCGATGATGCCCTTGCCCGCGCGTCCCTGCAGCCGGTACTCCTCGAGCGGGGTGCGCTTGCCGTAGCCGCGCTCGGTCACGGTCAGGATCGTCACGCCTTCCTTGATCGTCTCCGCCGCGATGACCTGATCGCCCTCGTCCACGTCGATGCCGCGGACGCCGGCGGCGGTGCGGCCCATCGGGCGCACCTCGTCCTCCGGGAACCGGATGATCAGGCCGAGCTTGGTCGAGAGCAGGACCTCGCGCTGGCCGTCGGTGCGGCGCGCGGCCATGACCTCGTCGCCGTCCTCCAGCGTGATGGCCTGGATGCCGCCCGCGCGCGGATGCGAGAAGGCGGAGAGCTCGGTCTTCTTCACCTTGCCCTGCTTGGTGGCGAAGAGCACGTAGCCGCCGGACTCGAAATCGCGCACCGGCACGCAGGTGGCCACGCGCTCACCCTCGGCCAGCGAGAGCACGTTGGCCATCGCCTTCCCCTTGGCCTGCCGGCCGCCCTCGGGGATCTCGTGCACCTTGAGCCAGTGCACCTTGCCCTTGTTGGTGAAGAACAGGAGATAGGAGTGGGTCGAGGCCACGAACAGGTCCTCGACGATGTCCTCCTCCTTCGTCTCCATGCCGGTCACCCCCTTGCCACCGCGCTTCTGGCTGCGGTAGGCCTCCACGTGCGTCCGCTTGATGTAGCCGGACCGCGTGATCGTCACCACCATGTCATCGTCGGCGAGCAGGTCCTCGATCGTCAGGTCGGCGGTCTCGGCCAGGATCTCGGTGCGGCGCGCGTCGCCGAACTCCTGCTTGAGCGCGGCGAGCTCGTCCTTGATGATGCCGAGCAGCCGCGGCTCCGAGGCGAGAATGCCCTTGAGGTCCTCGATGAGGGCCAGCGTCTGCTCGTGCTCCTCGACGATCTTGTGCCGTTCGAGCTGGGTGAGGCGCTGCAACCGCATGTCGAGGATGGCCTTGGCCTGGATCTCCGACAGGTCCAGCCGGCGCATCAACGCGTCCTTGGCCGCGTCCGGGCTCTCCGCCTGCCGGATGAGCCGGATGACCAGGTCGATCTGGTCGACCGCCTTGCGCAGGCCCTCGAGGATGTGGGCCCGCTCCTCCGCGCGCGCCAGATCGTACTTGGTCCGACGGGTGACGACTTCGCGGCGGAACGTGACGAACTCCTGGAGCATCTGCTTCAGGTTGACGACCTGCGGGCGCCGGGCCACCAGGGCCAGCATGATGACCCCGAACGTGGTCTGCATCTGGGTGTGCTTGTAGAGCTGGTTGATCACGATCTGCGGCATTTCCCCGCGGCCCAGCTCCAGCACGACGCGGATTCCCTCGCGGCTCGACTCGTCGCGGCGCTCGCTGATGCCCTCGATCTTCTTGTCGCGCACGAGCTCGCCGATCTTCTCCATGAGCGACGCCTTGTTCACCTGGTACGGCAGCTCGGTGACGATGATCGCCTCGCGGCCGCCCCGCATCTTCTCGACGTGGGCCTTGGCCCGCAGCGTGATGATGCCGCGCCCGGTGGTGTAGGCCTCGCGGATGCCGCCGCGGCCGTAGATGTAGCCGCGGGTCGGGAAGTCCGGGCCCGGGATCACCGTCATCAGCTCCTCGATGGTGACCTCGGGGTTGTCGATCACCTTGATGAGCCCGTCCACCACCTCGCTCAGGTTGTGGGGCGGGACGTTCGTCGCCATGCCGACCGCGATGCCGGAGGAGCCGTTGACGAGCAGGTTCGGCACCTTGGTGGGCAGGACCACCGGCTCCTGGAGCGACTCGTCGAAGTTCGGCGTGAAGGCCACCGTGTCCTTGTCGATATCGGCCAGCAGCTCGTGGGCGATCTTGGCCAGGCGCGTCTCGGTGTAGCGCATCGCGGCGGGCGGGTCGCCGTCGATGGAGCCGAAGTTGCCCTGCCCGTCCACCAGCGGGTAGCGGAGCGAGAACTCCTGGACCATGCGGACGAGGGCCTCGTACACCGGCGCGTCGCCGTGTGGGTGGTACTTGCCGAGCACCTCGCCGACCACGCGGGCGGACTTCTTGTACGCGCGGTTCCAGGTGAGGCCCAGCTCCTGCATCGCGAAGAGCACGCGCCGGTGCACCGGCTTCAGGCCGTCCCGGATGTCGGGGAGCGCGCGGCCGACGATGACGGACATGGCGTAGTCGAGATACGACTTCCGCATCTCCTCTTCGATCGGAACGGGCGTCTGTCGCTCGGGGCTCATGGACCGGGTCCGCGTCTCCTAGATGTCGAGGTTGACGACGTCGAGCGCGTTCTTCTCGATGAACTCGCGGCGCGGCTCCACCGCATCGCCCATCAGCACCGTGAACATCTCATCGGCGCCGACCGCGTCTTCCATGGTCACGCGCAGGAGGGTGCGGGTCTCCGGGTTCATGGTCGTCTCCCAGAGCTGCTCGGGGTTCATCTCGCCGAGCCCCTTGTAGCGCTGCAGCGTCGCCCCGTCCTTGGCCTGCTCGAGGACCGTCCGCATCAGCGCGTCCAGGCTCTTCGTCTCGATCTCTTTCTCGGCCGCGTCCACGATCGTGCACGGGCCCTTGTGCAGGCCCGCGATCTCGGCGTGCAGCTCGAAGAGCTGCGCGTAGTCCGGCGACTTGAGCACGTCGACGCTGAACTGCGCGGGGTGCGGGCCGGTGATCTCCACGATGGCCGCGTCGCCGTTGTCCGCGCCTCCGAGGCGTGCCGTCCAGCCCGGCAGCTCCGCAGCCACGTCGCTCACCGCGGCCGCGATCTCGGCGTCGCCGACGCCGCGCTTGGTGGCCTTGAACTTCTTGCGCAGCAGGCCATCCAGGATCGCGCTCGGGACGCCCCGGCGCACCCGCTTGGCGAACAGGACGCGGAACTCGAGCACGCGCTTGAGCGACTCCATCAAGGCCTCGCCCCGCAAGGGGGCCGCCTTGCCGGGAACCTTGATGCTCGCCTTCTCCACCCACTGCTCGAGCAGGAACTCCTCCATCTCCCGCTCGCTCATCAGGTACTTCTCGGCCCGCCCCTTCTTCACCTTGAACAGCGGCGGCTGCGCGATGAACAGATGCCCCGCCTCGATCACCTGGACCATGTGCCGGAAGAAGAACGTGAGCAGCAGGGTGCGGATGTGGGCGCCGTCCACGTCGGCGTCCGTCATCAGGATCACCTTGTGGTAACGCAGCTTGCTGACGTCGAACTCCTCGGGGCCGATCCCGGTGCCGAGGGCCGAGATCAGCAGCCGGATTTCATTGTGGGACAGCACCTTGTCGTAGCGCGCCTTCTCCGCGTTGATGATCTTGCCCCGCAGCGGCAGCACCGCCTGGGTCTTCCGGTCGCGGCCCTGCTTGGCCGAGCCGCCCGCGGAGTCGCCCTCGACCAGGAAGATCTCGCGGAACTGCGGCTCCCGCTCCGAGCAGTCCGCGAGCTTGGCCGCGAGGCCCTCCTCGTCCCGCCCGCCCTTGCGGGTCAGCTCGCGCGCCTTGCGCGCGGCCTCGCGGGCCTGGGCCGCGCGCACGCATTTGTCGGCGATCTTGCGCGCGGTGGCCGGGTCCTCCTCGAAAACCTCGGCGAGCCGGTCGTTGACGATCTGCTGGACGAGCCCCTTGATCTCGGAGTTGCCGAGCTTAGCCTTCGTCTGGCCCTCGAACTGCGGATCGGGGATCCGCACCGAGACCACCGCGGTCAGGCCCTCGCGCACGTCGTCGCCGCTGACGTCGCCCTTGAAGCTCTTGAGGAAGCCGTTGGCCTTGGCGTAGTTGGAGAGGGTGCCGGTCAGCGCGGCCCGGAACCCGGTGAGGTGGGTGCCGCCCTCGCGCGTGTTGATGTTGTTGGCGAAGGAGAACACGCTCTCCTGGTAGCCGTCGTTGTACTGGAGCGCCACCTCCACCTCGATGTTGTCCTTCTTGCCCTCGAAGAAGAGCACCTTCGGGTGGATCGGCGTCTTGTTCTGGTTGAGGTGCTTGATGAACTCGATGATGCCGCCCTTGTAGAGGAACGTGTGGCTGCGGCCGTCGCGCTCGTCCTCGATGACGATCTTGAGGCCCTTGTTGAGAAAGGCCATCTCGCGGAGGCGGTTCGAGAGGGTGTCGAACGAGAACGTCGTCTCCTCGAAGATCTTCGCGTCCGGCTTGAAGCGCACGATGGTGCCGTGCTTGGTCGTCTTGTCGGTCGCGGCCAGCTCGCCCTGCGGTACCCCGTACTCGTAGCGCTGCGTCCACACCTTGCCCTGCCGCCGGATCTCGAGCTCGAGCCACTCCGACAGCGCGTTGACCACCGAGATGCCGACGCCGTGCAGGCCGCCCGAGACCTTGTAGGCGGAGTGCTCGAACTTGCCACCCGCGTGGAGCACGGTGAGCACGACTTCCGCCGCCGGCCGGCCGCTTTCCTTGTGGATGTCCACCGGGATGCCGCGGCCGTTGTCGCCCACCGAGCAGGAGCTGTCGGAGTGCAGGATGACCTTGATGCTGTCGCAGTAGCCGGCCAGCGCCTCGTCGACCGAGTTGTCCACCGCCTCGTAGACGAGATGGTGGAGCCCGTAGGCGCCCGTGTCGCCGATGTACATGGCCGGGCGCTTGCGGACCGCCTCGAGCCCCTCGAGGACCTTGATGTCACTCGCGGTATACGTGTCGGCCATCAGGCGGCGCCTCGGACGGTGCTGAGCATCGGATCGGTCACTCGGCCTTCCCTCACGTCCCACCAGGTGACCCGCCCGACCTCCGGTAGTGCGGCGTCGGCCGTCGTCAGGAAGACCTGGCCCGCCGTCGACACGTGCTCGATCACCCGCACCTGCACGTGGGGGTCGAGCTCGGACAGCGCGTCGTCGAGCAGCAGCACGGGCGCGCTGCCGACCGCGCGCGCCACCGGCCCCACCTCGGCCAGGCGCAGGGTGAGCGCCATCAGCCGCTGCTGGCCGCGCGAGCCGTAGAGGCGCAGGTCGCGGCCGTCCACCTCGATCAGCAGATCGTCGCGGTGCGGCCCGACCAGCGTCTGACCTCGCCGCGCCTCCTCGGGAAACCGCGCCTCGAGGGCGGCCAGGAACTCGGCCTCCCCCGTCTCGGGCCCGAGGGCCGCGCAGTACTGGAGATTCACCGCACCCGTGCCGGCCAGCGTGGGATAGAGCCCGCGCGCCTCCGTCTCGAGCGCGTCCACCGCCGCCCGCCGCCGTGTCACCAGCTCCAGACCGATCCGCGCGAGCTGCGCGTTCCACGGCGCGAGGGCATTGCGTAGCTCCGCCCCGGGCGCCCCGTTTTGTAGGAGATGGTTGCGGCGCGCCACGACCTGGCGATACCGGGCGAGCCCACTCAGGTGCGCCGCATAGAGCTTGCCCGCAAAGCCGTCGATGAAGTTACGGCGGGCCTGCGGCCCCCCATTCAGGATGGCCAGGTCCTGCCAGCCAAACCCGATCGCGCGAGCCCAGGGACATCCTTCACCACCGACGCCCCAGCGTCCGTCTTCCCGCAGGACGACCGCGCGGCGGATGGCGCGCACCGTCTCACCGCGGCGGATCTCCCCACCCACGAAGGCGCTGGACGCGCCCCAGCCGAGCATGTCCGCCGCCTTGGCCCCGCGGAACGAGCGACCGACCAGGAGGACACCGAGCCCCTCGAGCAGGTTGGTTTTGCCCTGTGCGTTCGGGCCCGCGAGGATGTTCAGGTGGGGCGCCGGCGTGAGCGAAAGGGTTCGATAGTTGCGAAAATCTGACAGTTCTACCCTGTCAATTTCCAACGATTTTCGCTCCCATGAGAGGTGTTAAATCCTCATGGGCATGATAACACACAGGGTTCCCTCGTCCTCGAAGCTTTTGAACACTCCGGGGCTCAAACCGTCCTTCAACTCGATCAGAACCTGCTCGCCGTCCTGCGCACCCAGCGCATCGAGCACGTAGCGCGAGTTGAATCCGATCGCGATCTCTTCTCCCGCGAACTGCGCCTCCATCTGCTCCTCGGCTTCGCCGTAGTCCGGGCTATGGGCGGTCATCTTGAGCTGCCCCGGCGTGAGCAGGAACCGCACCGGCTTCGTCCGCTCCTCGGAAAGCACCGACACGCGACGCAGCGCGGCAGTCAGGGCCGCGCGCGACAGCGTCACCCGGTGCGGATGCGCCCGCGGCACGACCTGTTCATAGTTCGGGAACGTTCCCTCGATCAGGCGGGCCATCAGGAGCACGTTCGGCATACGGATCATGAACTGGTTGTCGCTGACCGCGATCTCCACCTCCTCGCCGGACCCCACGATCCGCGCGACTTCCTGGACCGCCTTGCGGGGGACGATCCCGGACATCGCCGGCCCCGCGCTCGGGAGCTGGCGCACCGCCAGGGCCAGCCGGTGCCCGTCGGTGGCCACCATCCGCAGCTCCTTGTCGTGCACCGCGAACAGGATCCCGTTCAGGGCGTAGCGGCTCTCGTCGTGCGAGATCGCGAAGGTCGTCTGGCCCAGCATGTCGCGCAGGACCTTGCCATCGATCGTCAGCCAGCCGCTGCTCGCCCCATCCCCCACCGCGGGAAACTCCTCCGGCGTGAGGCCGACCAGCCGGTACGACGCCCCCGCGCAGCGGAGGGCGACCCAGGCGTTCTCCTGCACCTTCAGGGCGAGCGGGGCCGACGGCAGCTCCTTGACGATCTCCATCAGCTTGCGCGCCGAGATGGTGATGGTCCCGGGCTTGTCGACCTTGGCGGGACCCGTCACGCGCACGCTGACCTCGAGATCGGTCGCGGTCAGCCGCAGGGTGTCGCCCTGGGCCTCGAGCAGGACGTTGGCCAGCACCGGCAGCGTCTGGCGCGGCTCGACCACGTTGTGCGCCATCTGGAGTCCGCGCATGAACGCGTCACGATCCACATGCACTTCCATAAGTATCTCCGTTGTTCAGTGGGTTGAAAGAAACGGAAGAACTCGTCGTCGTAGGTACAGGCGGACGTGTGGATAGCCCCGGGGAGGGGAAACCGCATCAGCGGCCGCGGAGTTAGCGGCGGCCTGACGGTGGATCGCGCTGGGGATGAGGGGGGGGTGGCGGCGGATCACAGGGTGATGCTCTGGGTAAGTGTGTCGACGCTCTTCTTGAATTTGGGATCGTCCTGGAGCAACGTCTGGATCTTCTCGACCGCGTGGAGCACGGTGGTGTGGTCCTTGCCGCCGAATGCTCGGCCGACCTCGGTGAGGGAGGCGTGGGTCAGGTGGCGGGCGAGGAACATCGCGATCTGGCGGGGGAAGGCGATGGCCTTGGTGCGGTTCTTCGCGCGCATGTCGGAGAACTTGATGCCGAAGAACTCGGCCGCCTTCCGCTGGATGTGCTCGATCGTGATGATCTTCTCTTCCTCGCCCCAGAGGTCGGAGAGCACCTCCTGGGCGAGATCCACGCTCATCTCGCGGCCGCTCAGCGAGCAGAAGGCGATCATGCGCGTGAGCGAGCCTTCGATCTCGCGGATATTGGCCTTGATCCGGCTCGCGATGAGGTAGGCGACGTCGTCGGGGAGGCGGACCCGCTCGATCTCCGCTTTCTTTTTCAGGATCGCCACCCGCGTCTCGAAATCGGGCGGCTGGATGTCCGCGATGAGCCCCCACTCGAAGCGGGAGCGGAGGCGCTCCTCGATCTCCGGGATCTCCTTGGGGGCCGAGTCGGAGGAGACCACGATCTGCTTCCGGGCCTCGTAGAGGTCGTTGAAGGTGTGGAAGAACTCCTCCTGCGTCCGCTCCTTACCCGAGATGAACTGGATGTCGTCGATCAGGAGCAGGTCGATGGTGCGGTACTTGGCGCGGAACTCGGCGGTCCGGTCGTAGCGGATCGCGTTGATGAGATCGTTGGTGAAACGCTCGGTGGACAGGTAGAGCAGGCGCAGCGAGGGATAGAGCCGCGCGATCTCGTGACCGACCGCGTGCAGCAGGTGGGTCTTGCCGAGACCGACCCCGCCGTAGATGAAGAGCGGGTTGTAGGCCTTGGACGGCAGTTCCGCCACCGCCTGGCTGGCGGCCTGGGCGAACTGGTTGGAGTTGCCGATGACGAAGGACTCGAACGTGTAGCGCGGGGACAGGCCGTTCGACTGCGGGACCGCGGGGAGCTCGCGTACTGGCGCGGGGGCGCGCTCGGGCTCCCGATCGATCTCGATGGAGACGACGGGATTGCCACCGAGCACCGTGCGGGCCGCGCTCTGGATGGTCTCGGTGTAGTGCTGGACGAGCCAGTCGCGGCTGTACTTGTTGGGCGCCGCGACACGGATGACGTCCCCGTCCATCGCGATGACGCGGCACGGGCGCAGCCACGACTCGATGGCGGTCTCGGGGATTCTTCCCTCGAGCGCGGTCAGAAGACGGGTCCACAAAGAATCAAGCATTCTCACACTCTTGGTCGGCGGTGCCGCAAGAAGTTACACACAGACTTATCCACAGGTGTGGATAACCGGGAGCGTTCCTTGCGGCCTGGTTCTCCGGGTTGCCATGACGGCCGGCCAGGTCGCAACGTCTCATTGATTCGGTCAGCGACGAACGGGCGCTTCAGTTTCTGCACCGTCCGGGAACCGCGCTCGCCGGGATGGCCCGGAGGGTGCGGTGCTCGAGCCGGGAGGCGACCGTACCATAGCGGCGCAGACGGTCGCAAGGGGCTTGCGTGCCTTGACTTGGTAGGGGGCGGTCCGTAGACTACGTTGGTTCTTCCACCCAAGAGGAGAGGTTGTCCATGAAGAGGACGTTCCAACCAAATGTGCGCCGGCGGAAGAAGACGCACGGATTTCGCGCGCGGATGAAGACGCCGGGCGGGCGGAAGGTGCTCAAGCGGCGGCGCGCAAAGGGTCGCAAGCGTCTGACGGTCTAACCCGACGCAGTGCCAACATCCCCGGTGGTGCTCACGCTGCCGCGAGGCGAGCGCCTCCGGCGGTCGGCGGAATTCCAGGCGGTCTTCCAGTATGGCAGCCGGCTCGAGCGGCCGAATTTCATCGCGCTGTGGCGGCGCGCGGAGTCCCGGCGGGTGGGCTTCGCGGTCAGTCGGCAGCTCCGCGGGGCCGCGCAGCGCAATCGGGCGCGCCGGCGGGTCCGGGAGGCGTACCGCCAGGTGCGGGCGCTGATCGCGGCCGACATCGAGATGGTCGTGGTGGCCCGCGCGAGCGCCGCGACGCGGCCATTTCCCGAGCTGGTGGAGGATATGCGGCGGCTGGCAGAGAGCCTGGCGCGGGCGCCACGGGACGCGGAGGCACCGGCGTGAGGGCGGGCTGGCTGGCGGCCCAGGTCGTCCGGGGCTATCAGTTGCTCATCCGGCCGCTACTCCCACCGGCCTGCCGGTTCGTACCGGGCTGCTCGGAATATGCCCGGGAGGCCCTGCTGCACCACGGCCTGCTGCACGGAGGGTGGCTCGGACTCCGGCGGGTCAGCCGGTGTCATCCGTGGAATCCGGGCGGCTACGACCCACCGCCGGCGGAGCGATCGAGAGGGTAATGGACAAGCGGACGACCCTGGCGCTGCTGCTGATGGCGGCGCTCCTGATGATCTATCCGGCGGTCTTCATGCGCGAGCCCGCGCCGGAGCAGAAGCCCGTCCCGAAGGCCGAGACCTCGGCCTCTCCTACCCGGGCGCCCGCGACGCCCGGGGCTAGCGCCGCCGTGAGCGCGACGATGCCACCCCCGTCCCCGAAGGACGCGCCGGCGGTCCCGGAGCGGACGGCAGTCATCGAGACGCCGCTCTACCGCGCGGCCGTCGTAGCCACTGGAGGGCAGGTCAAGGCCTGGGACCTCCACTTCCGCGGCGAGAAGCCGATGGTGCTGCCGGGAACCGTGGACAATGCGGGATGGAGCGTCAGGCGACCCGGCCAGCCCCCGCGACCGATCGCCTTCGCGCTGTCGACCGAGTCCATCAAGCTCGACAAGAACAACCCGACCGGCGAGCTGCGCATGGTCGGCGAGGATGGGTTCGGCATCCGGGTCAGTCAGGTGCTCCGCTTCCGGGCGGATAGCTACGTGGTGGAGCACGAGCTGAAGGTGGAGAACCGGCACACCGTCGCGCAGGGCGTCGAGCTGGCGCAGGTCTGGAGCGCGCCCGCCGAGTGGCCGAAGGAGCAAGAACAGTTTGCCGGAGCCCGACCGATCCACGTCGTGCGTCTCCCGCAAGGATCGCTCTGGGCTCGGCGTGAGTACCTCAACAAGGCGACCGACTACGTGGGCCAGGACCGCTGGGTCGGCTTCGAGAGCGGAATCGCGCCGGTTGGCCAAAATGGGGTCTATCTCACCGCGCTCATTCCCAAGGGCCGAGGCATCGGCGTGTCCGAGGCGCGCCGGGAGGTAAAAAAAGACAACGAATCTACTATGTTACACAGCGCCGAGATCGGGGTCCGGGCCGCGGTGCCGGTGCTCGAGCCCGGGAAGGCCTGGGAGGGCCAGCTCCAGAGCTACATGGGGCCGATGGAGTACGAGCGACTGAAATCGCTGGGTGTCGGCCTGGAAAAGGCGATCTACTTCGGGGGGTTCCCGTTTCCCGAGTCGTGGGCGGTTCACTATGCACTCCCCACGTTCCCGATGGAATACATCGTGGTCCCCACCCTGGCCATCATGCGGTGGTTCTACCACTTCGTCCCGAATTACGGCGTCGCCATCATCCTCCTGACCGTGATCACCAAGGTGCTGCTGTTTCCGCTCACGGTGAAGAGCATGACCTCGATGAAGGCGATGCAGGTCCTTCAGCCGCAGATCAATGCGCTCCGGTCCAAGCACAAGAGCGATCCCCAGCGCCTGCAGCGCGAGACGATGGAGCTCTACCGCGCCCACAAGGTGAACCCGCTTGGTGGCTGCCTCCCGATGCTCGTCCAGGTCCCGATCTTCTACGCGCTCTACGACGCGCTCTCGGTTTCGGTGGATCTGCAGAACGCCCCGTTCATCTGCTTCGGTCGCATGTTCGGCATCGACTTCTGGATCTGTGATCTCGCGCGGCACGATCCCACGTACGTGCTGCCGATCCTCATGGGCGTCTCCATGTTCGTTCAGCAGAAAATGACGCCGGTGATGGGAGATCCCCGCCAGGCGAAGATGATGCTCTTCATGCCCGTGATCTTCACGTTCATGTTCTTCAACCTGCCCGCGGGTCTCGTGCTGTACTGGACCTTGTCCAACGTCCTTCAGATCGCCCAGCAGAAGTACATGGAGCGGATGGGCAAGACGGAGAAGGCGCCGGCGCGGGCAACGAAGAAGGCTTGAGCAGGCGGAGCCCCGATCCGCTCGACGGGCTGATGGTCGCGCTTCAGGCTCTTGCCGCGCGACCGGTGGGGCCCGATGATCGTCGGCGGTTCCAGCGGTACCTCGACCTCTTCCTTCGCTGGAATCGCACGCACCGCATGACCGCGCTCGACTCCGCTGCAGCCATCGTGCAAGACCTCTTCATCGACTCGTTGCTGTTTCTTGCTCTCCTGCCCCCTCGCCCCCTCGCGCTGGTGGATATCGGGGCCGGCGCTGGGATCCCCGGGCTGCCTCTGCGCTTGGCCGACCCCGAGATCGCGGCGACCCTGGTCGAGGCCCGGAGGAAGCGAGTGTCCTTCTTGCTGGCCGCCCAGCGCGAGCTTGACCTGGGCAATGTCGCCGTGAAGGAGGGCCGGGCCGACGTGCTACTCGAGCAGGAGCCGGATCTGGCCGGTGCGTTTGATGTGGTCGTCGCTCGCTCGGTCGGCCCTCCAGAGGCGCTGCTACCACTGGCGCGCAAGTATCTGAAAGCTGGCGGGCTCTTCGTGGTGTCCGGGCCCCCGAATCCCCTACCCCAGGAGCCGTTCAAGATCGTCCGGGTGGCGACCCCAGGAACGCGCAAGAGCCGGGTATTCCTCAGGGCCGCGAAAGAAAGTTGAATTCGGCCTCGCCTCGTGGGTAATGTTCCACGTGGAACGCGGATGGTGATGTTCCACGTGGAACAACCTCGGGGGCGCACCTGGTGGGTCGAACGCTAGCCGTCGTCAATCAGAAGGGCGGAGTCGGCAAGACCACGACCGCGGTCAATCTCGCCGCCGGGCTCGCCCTGGCCGAGCGGCGCACGCTCCTGGTTGACCTCGACCCGCAGGGAAACGCCACCACAGGCCTGGGCGTAGACAAGGCAGCTCTCGAGCGCACCATTTACCACGTACTCCTCGAGGGCGCCCCAGTCGCCGACGTAGCCAAGCCCACAATGCTGCCATTCCTGCACTTGGTCCCATCCGACATCGATCTGGTCGGAGCCGAGATCGAGTTGGTTACCCAGGACAACCGCGAGGGGCGGCTGAAGCAGTCCCTGGCTGTGGTCAGCCAAGCCTATGACTACGTAATCATCGACTGCCCGCCTTCTCTCGGCATCCTCACCCTCAATGCCTTGTCCGCCGCCGACTCGGCCCTGGTTCCGCTCCAGTGCGAGTACTACGCCATGGAAGGACTCGCGCACATGATCCGGACGATCGGCCTGGTGCATGAGCGGTTGAATCCCGACCTGAAGGTCGAAGGGGTCGTCCTGACCATGTTCGATGGGCGGACGAGCCTGGCTGGGCAGGTCCGAGCTGAAGCGCAGCGGCACCTGGGCAAGCAGGTCATGACCACCATAATCCCGCGTAATATAAGGCTTAGTGAGGCCCCGAGCTATGGGAAGCCCATCATGCTCTACGACCTCAAATCAGCCGGATCGACGGCCTACCTCGATCTCGCCAGAGAGGTGATTGCACATGGTTAATCGCCAGCATGGCCTCGGCCGCGGCTTGGGCGCCCTGCTCTCCTCCACTGGCCCAGCCTCCCAGGACGCCACCGCGGCCGTCGCGGTGGAGCTGCCCATCGACTCGATCGCCCCGAATCCCCAGCAACCCAGGAAAGACTTTGATAACAAGTCTTTATTAGATCTAGCCGCCTCCTTGACGCGCAGCGGCGTGCTGCAGCCTGTCGTCGTGCGGCGGATCGGCGAAGGGTATCAGCTGGTCGTTGGCGAGCGCCGCTGGCGGGCCGCTAAACTGGCGGGCCTCACCCGGATTCCGGCCGTCATTCGTGAGGTGACCGACGCGCAGAGCCTCGAACTGGCCCTCGTGGAGAACCTGCTGCGCGAGGATCTGAACCCGATGGAGGAAGCGGAGGCGTATCAGCGGCTGCTCGCCGAGTTCGGCTGGACGCAGGAAGAGCTGGCCCAGCGCGTCCAGCGCGACCGGAGCAGCATCGCCAACTGCCTGCGGCTGCTCAAGCTCCCCGAGCTCATCCAGGCGGACCTGCGCGCGAACCGGCTCACGATGGGGCACGCGCGCGCGCTCCTCTCCCTCACCTCGCCCGCCGAGCAGCTCCGGCTCCGCGCGGAGATCCTGGCGCATTCCTGGTCGGTGCGCACCACCGAGGAAGGCGTGCAAGCCCAGCGCGCGAAGCCCGCTCGCCGTCAGCTCCGCCGCTCGCCCGACCTGGCCGCGGTGGAAGACTCGCTCCGCGTGGCCCTCGCCACGCGCGTGCGTCTCGTGGGCAGCGAGCGCGCCGGCCGGATCGAGATCGCCTACTCCTCGCGCGAGGAGCTCGACCGGCTCGCCGAGCTGATCACGACACGGCCGCGGTAAGATCGGGCCCATGCGCGAGCGCATCGTCGTCGGCCTGAGCGGTGGCGTGGACTCCTCCGTCGCGGCCGCGCTCCTCGTCGAGCAGGGCTTCGACGTGATCGGGGTCACGCTGCGGGTCTGGCCGTGGCGCGAGCCGGAGGACTCGACGAAGAAGTTCGGGAGCTGCTGCTCGCCCGCGACGGTGGACGACGCGCGCGCGGTGGCGCAGCGCCTCGGGATCCCGTACTACCTGCTGAACGCGGAGCGCGAGTTCGAGCGCGCGGTGATCGAGCCCTTCGCGCGCGCCTACGCCGCGGGCCGGACGCCGGTGCCGTGCGTGGCGTGCAACCGCGAGGTGAAGTTCGGCTCGCTCGCGCAGCGCGCGCGCGCGTGGGACGCCGTCGCGGTGGCGACGGGCCACTACGCGCGCATCACCCGGGATCCCGCATCGCACCGGTTCCTCCTCTGGCGCGGCCGGGACGCGCGTAAGGACCAGTCCGACTTCCTCTGGCCGCTCACGCAGGCGCAGCTCGCGGCCGCGCGCTTTCCGGTGGGCGATCTCACCAAGGATGCGGTGCGCGAGAAGGCCCGGACCCTCGGGCTCGTGACCGCGGAGAAGCCCGAGAGCCAGGAGATTTGCTTCATCCCGGACGACGACTACCGCGGGTTCCTGCGCCGGCGCCTGCCGGAGGCCTTCGCGCCCGGCCCGATCCTGGACGGGCAGGGGACGGTGCTGGGCCGCCACCAGGGGATCGCCAACTACACGGTCGGCCAGCGGCGCGGGCTCGCCGTGGCCTCGCCCCGCCCCCTCTATGTCACCGCGCTCGACCCGGCCCGGAACGCGGTGGTCGTGGGGGGCGCCGCCGACGGGGGCGTGGAGTCGCTCCGGGCGGAGCAGGTGAACTTCATCAGCATGCCCGCCCTGACCGGCCCGCTGGCGGTGGCGGCCAAGATCCGGCACACGCATGAGCCGGCGGCGGCGACCATCGAGCCGCTCGAGGGCGGCGGGGTCATGGTCCGGTTCGAGCGGGCCCAGCGGGCCCCGGCGCCGGGCCAGTCGGTGGTGTTTTACAAGGGCGATCTGGTGGTGGGTGGGGGAGTGATCGCGCGGCCCGAAGACCCTTGACAGTTTTCCCGCGCACATGATACTCGTGTACCGTTTGTTCCTTCTTTCACAAAAGCGCTCGCCGGAGAACTCACCATGATTCGCGTACTCGCCATCGCTGCGCTCCTGCTCGGGGTGGTGCCGTCGGCGGCGCTGGCCTCCGAGGGCGGAGGCGGCCTCATCAACCTGGACCGGTCGATCGTCATCCAGGCCATCAACTTCCTCCTCCTGCTGGTCATCCTGGGCAAGCTCCTCTACAAGCCGCTGCTCGCGAAGATGGAGGAGCGCACCCAGGCCATCCGCAAGTCGCTCGAGGAAGCGCAGGCCGCGCGGGCCGAGGCCCAGCGTGAGCGCGACGAGCACGCGTCGAAGCTGCAGGCCGCGTATGCCGAGGCGCAGGCCATCCGGGCCGCCGCGCTCAAGGACGCGGCCGAGGAGCAGCGGCGGCTCGTGGAAGGCGCGCGCGCGGAAGCGGGCCGCCTGGTGGAGTCGGCGCGGAACGAGATGGCCCAGGAGGTCAGCCGCGCGCGGCAGGAGCTGCGCCAGGAAGTGGTCGACCTCGCCATCACGGCGGCGGAGCGGCTGATCCGCAAGAGCCTGCGCGACGAGGATCACCGCCGCATCGTGCAGGATGCGATCGGCCGCGTGGACAAGGGCAACTAGCCCGTGCGATCCCGCGAACGGACCGCCCGGCGCTACGCCAAGGCCCTCTACGACGTGGCCCGCGAGGCCGGGGCGGCGGAAGCGATCGGGCACGAGATGGAGCAGGTGGCCGCGATCGGCAGCGGCGACCCGGCGGCCCGCGGCGTGTTGACCCGCCCGTGGATCAAGCCGGCCGATCGCCGCGCGGTGGCCGGCGCGATCGCCCGGAAGGTCGGCGCGCGCAAGCTCGTGCAGGACTTCGCGGGCCTCGTGGCCGAGCGCGGCCGGGCCGACCATCTCCTCGAGATCGTCGCGGCCTACCAGACGCTCGTGGACACCGAGCTCGGCCGGGCCCGCGCCCAGGTGCGGACCGCGGTCGCCCTCACCGACGGGGAGAAGCGGGAGCTGTCCGGCAAGCTCGAACACGCCCTCGGCAAGCGCATCATCCTGGAAGAGCAGGTCGACGCCACGCTGCTGGGCGGCTTCATCGCGCAGGTCGGCAGCCTCATCTTCGACGGCAGTCTCGACGGGCAGCTCGCGCGCATGCGCCAGCGGCTCGCAAGGGGATAGCTCATGATCAAGGCGGAAGAGATCAGCGACATCATCAAGCGCCAGCTCCAGGGCTACGAGGCCGAGATCGACCTCAAGGAAGCGGGACGCGTGATCGAGGTCGGCGACGGCATCGCGCGCATCTACGGCCTCGAGAAGGCGATCGCGGGCGAGCTGCTGGAGTTCCCGGGCGACGTGTTCGGCCTCGTGCTCAACCTGGAAGCCGACAACGTGGGCGCGGTGCTCCTCGGCGACGACACCAAGATCAAGGAAGGCGACCCGGTGACGCGCACCAAGCGCATCGCCCAGGTGCCGGTCGGCGAGGCCCTGGTGGGCCGCGTGGTCAACGCGCTCGGCCAGCCGGTGGACGGCAAGGGCCCGATCGACTCCAAGGAGTTCCGGGCGATCGAGCGCTACGCCCCGGGCGTGGTGGACCGGCGCTCCGTGAAGGAGCCGCTCCAGACCGGGATCAAGTCGATCGACGCCATGATCCCGATCGGCCGCGGCCAGCGCGAGCTGATCATCGGCGACCGCGGCACCGGCAAGACCGCCATCGGGGTGGACACGATCATCAACCAGAAGGGGCAGGGGGTCTTCTGCTTCTACGTGGCCATCGGCCAGAAGCGCTCGACGGTCGCCCAGGTCGTGAAGGTGCTGGAAGACGCCGGCGCGATGGCCTACACCACGGTGGTGATCGCCTCCGCCTCGGAGTCGGCGCCGCTCCAGTACATCGCGCCCTACGCGGGCTGCGCGATGGGCGAGTTCTTCCGCGACTCCGGCCGCCACGCCCTCTGCATCTACGACGATCTGTCCAAGCACGCGACCGCGTACCGCCAACTCTCGCTCCTGTTGCGGCGGCCCCCGGGGCGCGAGGCGTATCCGGGCGACGTGTTCTATCTCCACTCGCGGCTGCTCGAGCGCGCGGCCAAGCTGAACGACGAGCTCAAGGGCGGCTCGCTCACCGCGCTGCCCATCATCGAGACGCAGCTCGGCGACGTGTCGGCCTACATCCCGACCAACGTCATCTCGATCACGGACGGCCAGATCTTCCTCGAGTCCGACCTCTTCTACGGCGGCATCCGGCCCGCGGTCAACGTCGGCATCTCGGTCTCGCGCGTGGGCGGCTCGGCGCAGATCAAGGCGATGCGGCAGATCGCGGGCAAGCTGCGCCTCGACCTCGCCCAGTACCGCGAGCTGGCCGCCTTTGCCCAGTTCGGCTCCGACCTCGACCGGGCCACCCAGCTCCAGCTCGCGCGCGGCCAGCGCATGGTCGAGCTGCTCAAGCAGGGCCAGTACTCGCCGCTCTCGGTCGAGCGGCAGATCGCGATCATCTTCGCGGGCACCCAGGGCCTGCTCGACGACATGCCGGTGGACCAGATCCGCGAGTTCGAGACGTTCCTCTTCGGGTTCCTCGATCGCAAGCACGCGCAGGTGCTGGGCGACATCGCCAACAAGAAGGAGCTGACCGACGACCTCCGCTCGGCGCTGGCCGCCGCGATCGACGCGGCGAAGGCCGAGTTCCTGGCGTCGCGGGGCATCAAGGCGGCCTAGGAACGGATCGCCATGGCCACGCTCCGCGACATCCGCCGGCGGATCCGCTCCGTCGAGTCGACCCAGAAGATCACGCGCGCCATGAAGCTGGTGGCGGCCGCCAAGCTGCGCCGCGCCCAGGAGCGCATCGTCTCCGCGCGGCCGTACGCGGTGAAGATGGCCGAGCTGCTCTCGAGCCTCGTCCGGCGCGCGGAGGGCGAAGCGCATCCGCTGCTGGTGCGGCGGCCCGCCGCCCGCAAGCGCCTCGTCATCATCACCGCCGACAAGGGATTGTGCGGGGCGTTCAACTCGAACATCCTGCGCGCCTCGCTCGTGTTCCTGCGCGAGCAGGGCGAGACGAACATCACGCTGGTGGTGGTGGGCAAGAAGGCCCGGGACTTCTACCGCCGGCGCCAGTACGAGATCAAGTCGGAGATGCTGGGCTTCTTCGACCGCCTCGCGTACTCGCACGCGCAGGAGCTGGCGGGGGGGCTGATGCAGGAGTACCTGAGCGGCGAGGTGGACGAGGTCCATCTCCTGTACAACGAGTTCCGCTCGGTGGCGGTGCAGCGGGTGAAGCGGGAGCAGCTCCTGCCCATCGAGTCGGCCGAGGCCCCCGACGGGCAGGGCGGGGCGGCGGGCGACTACATCTACGAGCCGAGCCCGGAGGCCATCCTGGCCGCGCTGCTGCCGCGCCACGTGACCACGCAGGTGTACCGCGCGCTGATGGAATCGGTGGCGGGCGAGTACGGCGCGCGGATGACCGCGATGGAAGCCGCCACCAAGAACGCCAAGGAAATGATCAGCGTGCTGTCGATCCAGTACAACAAGGCGCGCCAGGAGCGGATCACCAAGGAGCTCCTGGACATCGTCGGCGGCGCCGAAGCCCTCCGACAGTCGGTCGAGGCCTAGGGCGAGCACGGCTGGAGCGAGCGCGAAGCAACGCGAGAAACGGAACTGGGGGAGTGCGGGGGCCATTTCGAGGCCCCCGCAGATGAAGGGCTTAAAGAAGTAAACGATTGCCACAAGGAGCACGGGATGAATCAGGGCAAGATCGTTCAGGTGATCGGGCCGGTGGTGGACGTGGAGTTCGAGCCCGGCAAGCTGCCCCCCATCTACGGGGCCCTCGAGGTGCCGGGCGCGGGCAGCACCGACATCTTCGCGTACTCCGCGAAGCTCGTGCTCGAGGTCGCCCAGCATCTCGGCGAGAGCCAGGTGCGCACGGTGGCCATGGCCGCGACCGACGGCCTCACCCGCGGCATGCCGGTCAACGACACCGGGATGCCGATCTCGATCCCGGTGGGCAATGGCACGCTCGGGCGCATCATCAACATCACCGGCGAGCCGGTGGACAAGATGGGCCCGATCAAGAGCACGAAGACCTACCCGATCCACCGGCCCGCGCCCGCGTTCGACCAGCAGTCCACCAAGGTCGAGATGTTCGAGACCGGCATCAAGGTCGT
>WNFC01000417.1_pt1 | contig 42183 bp, 45 predicted proteins | sample 5400541 | NCBI WGS metagenome assembly WNFC01 (sample SAMN13153342, study PRJNA577476) | soil metagenome | isolation source: 120 cm saprolite under Douglas fir tree site 2 hole 2 replicate 1 | place: USA:California | collected 2015-04-18 | reverse complement strand
GACATGGTGCGCCACGAATTGCTCGCGAAGCTCGGCCAGACGCTCGGCAATGGGCCGCTGGTATTGCCATCCGCCGGGACGGCGCCGGCGACGCGGAGCTTGGCATCGTGAGCGTGACGCGTGCGGTCGTGCTCGGTTGCGGCAGCTATCTGCCCAGGCGGGTTCTCAGCAATGCGGATCTGTCGCGGATGGTCGACACTTCCGACGAATGGATCACGCAGCGCACGGGAATTCGCGAGCGCCATATTGCCGAGGAAGGCGAGACTACGGCCGACATGGCGCTCAAGGCTGCGCGCGCTGCGCTCGCAGCAGCCGGCACCGACGCGCAATCCATCGACCTGATCGTGCTTGCGACCTCCACGCCCGACAACACCTTTCCCGCGAGCGCGGTCTCCGTGCAAGCCGGCCTCGGGATTTCCCACGGCGCCGCCTTCGACCTGCAAGCGGTCTGCTCGGGATTCATATATGGGCTGGCGACAGCCGACGGCCTGCTCAAGACCGGAGCATTCGAGCGCGCGCTGGTGATCGGCGCCGAAACCTTCTCGCGCATCATCGATTGGAAGGACCGTGCCACCTGCGTGCTGTTTGGAGATGGCGCCGGCGCGGTCGTGGTCGAGGCCCAGCGCAAAGACGGCACGCGCGAGGACCGCGGCATTCTCGCCGCGCGTTTGCGCTCGGATGGGCGGCACAAGTCCAAGCTCTATGTCGACGGCGGGCCCTCCTCGACGCAAACCGTCGGACATCTTCGCATGGAGGGACGCGCAGTCTTCAAGCATGCGGTGGCGATGATCAGCGATGTGGTTGAGGACACATTCAAGGCCACCGGCTATACGGCGGCCGACATCGATTGGTTCGTGCCGCACCAGGCCAACCAGCGTATCATCGACGATTCCGCAAGGAAGCTTGGTATTCCGCCGGCAAAGGTGATCAGCACCGTTGCGAAGCACGGCAATACGTCGGCAGCCTCGATCCCGCTGGCGCTTGCGGTGGCCGTTGCGGAAGGCCGCATCAAGCGCGGAGATCTGGTCATGATGGAAGCGATGGGCGGCGGCTTTACCTGGGGTGCGGTTCTGGTGCGCTGGTGAATGTAAAAGCTTCGTAGCCCGGGGTTTGAGCGTAGCGAAACCCGCGGATGCTCCCGGATTTCGCTGCGCGCAATCCGGGCTACGACCGATGTGCGGGTCAAGCCCCGCGCACGACGCCGGAACAGTGGCCGCTGGTATAACCGTCTGATTCTCCGTCACGGCCCCGTTGACCGTGCCCCGCCAACCTAATATCGTTTGATAATTCAGAGGGATATCTTGTCGCCGGAGGCGGGCTGGGCGATGACAGGAAAAACGGTCACGCGCGCGGATTTATGCGAGGCGGTCTACCAGAAGGTAGGATTGTCCCGCACGGAATCGGCAACGCTGGTTGAGCTTGTGTTGAAGGAGATCACCGACTGCCTCGAGCGCGGCGAAACCGTAAAGTTGTCCTCGTTCGGCTCCTTCGTCGTGCGTAGCAAGGGCCAAAGGATCGGGCGAAATCCGAAGACCGGCAAGGAGGTGCCGATCTCGCCGCGCCGGGTGATGGTGTTCAAGCCGTCCGCGATCCTCAAGCAGCGCATCAACAACGTTGACGCCGGCGGCAGCAAGTAAGTTCTCTACACCTCTCGAGCGGAGCATAGCGGCGGTGGACAAGGCACCGGATGCATTCCGGACCATCAGCGAGGTGGCCGAGGAGCTCGACATTCCGCAGCACGTGCTGCGCTTCTGGGAGAGCCGCTTCCGCGAGATCCGGCCGATGAAGCGCGGCGGCGGACGCCGCTACTATCGTCCCGACGACATCGATCTCCTGCGCGGCATCCGTCACCTGCTCTACGGCGAGGGCTATACCATCCGGGGCGTGCAGCGCCTGCTGCGCGAGCAGGGGGTGCGTTTCGTGCAGAATGTCTGGCAGCCGGGCGCGCCGCAGCCGGCGCACCAGCCGCCCGAGGATGCCGAGTCGGCCGAGGAGTCGGTTGAGCGCGAACCGCGAGCGGCGCCGCGGCGCGGCCCCGAGCCCGAGGATTCCGAGGACCAGCGCCCGCTCGCGCGTCCGCTGGTCGCGCCAGCCCCCGCCGGCATGGCGCGCGAGCATCTGCAGAAATTGCGGACCGCGCTCGACGATCTCACCGAGTGCCGCAAGCTGCTGGACGCGGGACTGGGCTCGTGATGCGTCCCGCCTCGCGACGCTGACTTTATCCTTCGGATTTTTTTTGGGACACCGGTGGCCGCCTCCATGCGCACTGCGCGTCTTCACGAGCCCGGGCAGCCGCTACGGATCGACACCGTGGAAATTCCGGAGCCGCGTCCGCGCGACGTGCTGATCCGGGTCAAGGCATGCGGCATCATCCCCAACATGAACGCAATTTTCAGCGGCAAGCTGTGGAATCATCTGCCGCCGCTTCCCGCCAGCGTCGGGCTCGATGCGGCCGGCGTCATCGTGAAGGTCGGAAGCGAGGTCACCGAGGTGGCCGTGGACGACCGCGTCTACGTCAATCCGTGGCTGTCATGCGGCATGTGTCCGTATTGCCGTGCCGGCGAGCCGTTGCTCTGCAATGCGGCCGCCTTCCAGGGTTATTTCGGCTTTTTCCCGCACTCGGTGCGCCAGCTGACGGATTATTCGTTCGGCGGATTCTCCGAGTACGTCACGGCGTCGCCGCAGCGCCTCGTGCTTTTGCCGCAACGGGTGACGTTCGACCAAGCCGCGCGCTTCGGCTATCTCTGCACGTCCTTCGCCGCCCTTCGTCTTGGCCGGGTCGGCGGCGGCAGTTGGATTGCGATCAACGGCATCACCGGGACGCTGGGGGTCGGGGCCACATTGCTCGCGCTTGGACTGGGGGCGACCCGCATTCTCGGCTTTGGCCGCAATCGCGACGTGCTCGCCCAATTGAAAGCGCTGGCACCCGATCGGATCGAGGTCCTCGCGCTTGGCGATGCTCCGATCGCGGATTGGGTACGGCAGCACACCGATCGGCTCGGCGTGGACGTGCTCATCGACTGCTCCGGGCGCAGCGCCGCCGCCGCCAACACGGCCGCGGCGCTTGCCGCTCTGAAGCCTGGGGCAATCGCGGTCAATATCGGCGCTTTGACGGAGCTGCTCCTGCTCCAGCCGATTCGTTTCATGACCGGCCGCCTGCAATTCCGCGGCTCGAACTGGTTCACGACCGGGGAGTGCCAGTTGATGGCCGAGATGGCGAGCGTCGGCGTACTGGACCTGTCCAAGCTTGAGACGCGCGCCTATCCCCTGGCAAAGGTCAATGATGCGCTCGCCGAGGTGCAGAAACGGCCGGGCGGCCTCGTCAATATCGTGGTCAATCCGGACCGATGACGACAGGCGTGGACACGATCGCTTGAATCGGCTCGGACAGGCGGAGCAAACCGATGATCGGAATTCCTCGTCCTGTCCGGCGTGGACTGTGGGTCGTGGCGCTCGCCGCCCCGATCTGTCTCGCAGCGGCGTCGGCGCGCGCACAGCTCGCGCCGTCACAGCCGATCAAGATCGTCGTCGGCGTGTCGGCCGGCGGCCTCGGCGATCTTGCCGCCCGTATCCTTGCGCAAAGGCTGAGCGAGAGCGGACACCCGGCGATCGTCGAAAACCGCCTTGGCGGTAACGGGATCATCGCGACCGACGCGGTCGCAAGATCGCGGCCGGACGGCTACAGCCTGATCATGGGAAATCACTCGACGCTTGCGATCCTGCCGCACCTGACCAGGATCGGCTACGATCCCGAGCGGGACTTGGCGCCGATCACGCTGATGCTGACGGTACCGAACGTGGCCGTCGTCAAGGCGGCGCTGCCGGTGACGTCGATGCAGGCGCTCGTCGCGTACGGCAAGACGAATCGCTTGATCAACGCGACGCAAGGCGTCGGGGCGAGCGGCCATCTCATCGGCGAGCAGTTCAGGCAGCTCACGGGCATCGACCTCGTTCACGTCCATTATCGCGGCGCGGCGCCCGCCCTGCAGGACGTCGTCGCCGGACACGTCGACATGATGTTCGACGTGGTGGCGCTCACGCGCGAGCATGCGTCGTCGGGCGAGGTGCGGGCGCTCGCGGTCTTGTCGCCGCAACGCAATGCGGCGCTGCCCGAGGTCCCGACCGCGGCGGAAGTGGGGTTCGCTGCTCTCGAAGGCGGCGCCTGGTTCGGCCTCATGGCGCCCGCCGGCACGCCGCGCGCGGTCATTGATTGGCTCAACGCCGAAAGCCGCAGGGCCTTCGAGGCGCCGGACGTACGCGAGCGCCTGGCCAAGCAGGGATTGCAGTTGCCGCTCGGCACGCCCGCCGAGTTCGCCACGTTGATTGCAGCCGAGAGCAAGCGCTGGGCTGACGTGATCCGCAAGGGCGGCATCAAGCTCGAGAGCAACTGAGCGGCAATCGGGCATCGCGCGGCGGTTCAACTAGAACCCTCGCGGTCGCTGCCGCGGCTGACCACCCGCTGGCGTAGGCCGGAACGGCCCAGCCCGGGGGCGTGGCAAGGCTGCCACACCCGTCGAGCAATCCGCTGCGGAATCGCGCCGCCCGCCACGCGGGCGCTTGACAGGGCGGCCTTCTCCGGAACCCGATCGGTTGTGGTATCGGAGTGGGCAGTGTGATGCGGTGTATCGGGTGCGGCGCCGAAATGCGCTTGATGCAGGTGGTGCAGGACAACACCATGATGGTGCCGGGCTACGAGCACCGTACGTGGCAATGCTCGGGCTGCAACGAGATCGAGCGCCGCTTGGTGTTCACCCGCGAGAAGACGCCGATCGAAAATGTCCCGCCGGCAACGGCCGAGACGCCAACCGACAGCGCGGCGGTCCCGAGCGCGTGGGCGCGCGCGGTCGCCAAGCTGCGCGGGCGGCACCCCTCATGATCGCGTCCCCGCGCATTTGAAGCGGCCAGGGCGGCCGATCGTACCGGGCGGCGCGCCGCCGGAACCGGCGCAATTCACGCAATTCACATGGCGTGATCGCAGACGTCACAACACAGCCACATAGCTCGATCAAATCTGATTCGAATCACAAGACGCCAGGGCTCTCCTCGTGCCCGTTGCTTCGTCGAGTGCGCGTCATGCGTTGTATTTCGTGCGGCGGAGAAATGCAGGTCGTGCAGGCGGAGCATGACGATACCATGACGGTGCCGGGCTACGAGCGGCAGACCCTGCAATGCGTGGGCTGCAACGAAACCGAGCGGCGAACGGTATTCGTCGGGGAGCCTGCATTGCGTCCTGCCGAGCCCGCCCCGGCCTCGATCGCGCCATCCTCGCCGGCGACGCTTGCCGCGTCGATCGTGTGGGAAGCCGACAGGGAGCTCGACGAGAGCGAAGCGCTGCTGCGGCGGGCGATCGAGATGGTCCGCGGCTCGATCCGAAGCGCAGCCGCCGGCAAGGCACCCGCTGACCGGTCGATGCGGGCCAAGAAGCCGCCCGGCCGGATCGTCCAAATTCGTCACGACCCGGGCGAGGAGCCCCAATACGCCGCGGCGGATACAACCTCCGGCCTCGTCCTGCTTCGGCATCAGGACAGTGCCCATCTGCGGGCGATGTGCGACCGGCTGGGGTGGGAGGTGGTGGAGGAGCGGGTGCCGAGCGCGGGCGAGTAGGAGCCCGTGCGTGCTCACCCACCGACGCGGATCACCACCTTGCCGAAATGCCGGGCCGATTGCAGGTGGCGATAGGCCGCCGGCGCGTCCTCGAACGAAAAGACCTTGTCGATGACCGGCTTGAGCCCGCTTGCCGCAATGGCGCGGTTCATGGTCTCGAACATCTGCGTCGAGCCGACCGAGATGCCCTGCAGATTGGCGCGGCGCGCGAAGATCAGCATCGGGTTGATCTCGGCGGCGCCCGCGAGCACGCCGATCAAGGTGATCTTGCCGCCGACGCGAATCGCGCGCAGCGACTGCCCCAACGTTCCCGGCCCGCCGACCTCGACGACGTGATCCACGCCGCCGCCGGTGAGCTCGACGACGGCCTTGTCCCATTCGGGAACGGATTTGTAGTTGACGCCGTGCGTTGCACCCAATTGCTTGGCGCGGGCAAGCTTCTGGTCGCTCGACGAGGTGACGACGACCTGCGCGCCCATCAGGCGCGCCAATTGCAGCGCGAAGATCGAGACCCCGCCCGTGCCCTGCACCAGCACGGTCTGCCCGGCGAGGATGCGGGCATGCTCGGCAAGCGCGTGCCAGGCCGTCACCGCGGCGCAGGGGAGCGCGGCGCCTTCCTCGAACGACAGGTGGGGCGGCAGCCCGACCACGCCGTCCTCCTCGAGCACGGCATACTCCCGGAGCATGCCGTCGATGCCGCCGCCGAGCGCGCTCGCGTGCGTATCGGCTTGCGGCGGGCCGCCGATCCAGCGCTGGAAGAAGCAGCCCGCCACGCGATCGCCGACCTTGACGCGGGTGACGCCGGCGCCCACCTCGACCACCTCGCCGGCGCCGTCGGAGAGCGGAACGAGGTTCGGCTTCACCGGCATCCGATAGCTGCCGAGCGCGATCGCAAGGTCGCGGTAATTGAGCGAGCAGGCGGCGACCTTCACCAGCACCTGGCGCCGTCCCGGCGGCGCCGCGGGAACATCGACGGCGGCGAGAGCGTCGATCGCGCCGGCTTGCGGTAGCTGATAGGCACGCATCGTGGTCCTCATCGGGGTGTGAAGCCTCGGCTCGGCATCTTGGCTGCCTAGAGCATTTTCAGGAAAAGTGGAAACCGGTTTTCCGTCCGAAAATGCGACCACGCAAAAAACCAGAGCGCCATTCAACCGCGACGCCGAGCCGGCCGTGCCGGTGGCGGCGGGCGCCCGCCGACGCGGCTGCGCCGCGCCTCCTCGCGCAACATCTCCCGGCGCAGCGCGAGCGTCTTGCGGCGATGCTGGCGCGCCAGCGTTTCCGCCAGATCGCCGTCGCGCTTCTCGATGGCGCGCAGCAGGTTGCGGTGCTCGTCGACCGCGGCCGCCGGTCGCCCCTGCAGGTAGAGGGTGCTCGATTGCGCTTGCCGGACGTGATCCAGCAGGGCCTCGAGCGATTGCACCAGCCTGCTGTTGCGCGAGGCCCGACAAATCAGGCGATGGAATTCGCCGGTGAGCTCGCGCAGCAGCGCGGTATCGCCGCGCGCGGCCACCGCCCCCATGTCCTCGACCAGCGCGTGGAGCTCGTCGATCTCGGCCGGAGTGGCGTTCTCGGCCGCAAGCCGGGCAGCCATGCCTTCGAGGGCTTCGCGCAAATAGAAGATCTCGGTGAGGTCAGCTTCGGTCAGTTGGCGCACCACCAGACCGGACGGCGCGGCGTCGACCAGGCCTTCGGCCTCGAGCTTGCGCAGCGCTTCGCGCACCGGCGTGCGGCTGACGTTAAGATCGTGAGCCAGCGCGTCGCTACGCAGCCGGTGGCCTGGGGGAAGCTCGCCGTCGAGGATGCTTCGCCGCAGCGCTCCGTAGACCGCGTCGGCCGTGGTGCCGACGTTCCCGGAGCCTTTCAATTGAGCGCGACGTGACATGTTTGCCTCATGCCAGGATGGAGACGGCCGCTGGCGCACCTGAACGCCGATCGCGACCATGGAGTCGACGTTGTCGCTACTTGAGCTGCATGAAGCTGTCGACATGGGCGATCTTCTTCGCGGCCTGGATCGCAATGAAGATCAGCATGGTCTGCAGAACCGAGAACGCGCTGAGCGCCGGATAGGCGCCGGTCTCGTAGAGCTCGTAGATGACCACCGGCATGACGACGCTCTCGGGCGTGTAGAGCAGGATCGACAGGCTGAGCGACCGGATGAACTCGACGAAGAGGAGGATCCAGCCGACGGTCAGGGCCGGCTTGAGCAGCGGGACGACGATTCTCCGCATCGTGCCGGCCCAGCCCTCGCCGTGGACGCGAGAGCTCTCTTCCAGCTCGACGCCGATTTGCGCAAGTCCGGACGTGGTCGCCCGCACGCCGAACGGAATGTAGTGCGCGATATAGGCGATCAGCAGCATCCAGATCGTGCCGTAGATCGGGACCGGCAGGAAGATGTAGCCCCACAGCAGACCGACCGCAAAGACCACGGCCGGCACCGCGGCCGGCAGGGTCGCGAGATAATCGAGCAGGGCGCGCCCCTTCACGCGGGTGCGCTGCACGATGTAGCTGATGATCAGCGAAAACAGGATCGTCAGCGTCGCGCCGGCCGCGCCGAGAAAGAGACTATTGACGGTTGCCCGCGCCGTGAGCGGGTTGTTGAAGAGCACTTCGGCGTATTGCTTGAGCGTCCACGCGCCCGGCTCGAACGCGAACGTCAGGTAGGGCTGGAAGGACGTGAAGATGAGCGCCCCGTACGGCAACACGATGCTCAGCAGGAAATAGAGGATGCAGGCGGCGAGGGCGAGGTAGCGCAGCCGGCCGAGGCTCGCGACCGCGGGTCTGAATCCCTTGCCGGTCACGGTGACGTAGCTCCGGTTCGCGAGCATGCGGTGCTGGACGAACACGATGGCGCCGGAGATCGCGAGCAGCACCATGGCGAACGCGGCAGCCTCGGTATATTTCGGCGGGAAATAGCCGAGCCCGATCCAGATGCGCGTCGTGACGACGTCGTAATGCATGGGAATGCCGATCACCGCGGGAATCCCGAACTGTCCCGCGGCATTGAGGAACACCAGCAGCGCCGACGACGTGATGGCCGGGGCCACGACCGGCAGCGTCACCCGCAGCGTGGTCGCGAGCGCGCCGACGCCGTGGATGCGCGACGCTTCCTCGAGCGCCGGATCCATCGAGCGCAGCGCGCCGGCCGTGAACAGGAATACGATCGGCGAGTAGTAGAGCGCCATCACGAAGACGAGGCCGGGAAGGCTGTAGATGTTGATCGGCGCGTCCTCGAAACCCAACGTGGCGGTGAAGAAGTTGTTGACGAATCCGATGCGCGGGTTGGCAAGAATGGTCCATGCGATCGCGCCGACGAATGGAGAGAGATAGTAGGGGATGACGAAGACGTTATCGAAGAAACGCCGAGCCGGCGTGTCGGTCCGGCTCGTCACCCAGGCGAGCGATACGCCGATCACGACCGCCGCGACGGTGGCGCAGGTCGAGCTCACGACGGTGTTCACGATGGCGTCGAGGTTCTCCGAATTCGCGAATATCGCCGCGAAATTCGCCAGCGTGAAGGTGCCCGGGCGCATCGGCAGGTCGGTGCGCACGCTGCCGATCAGCAGCACCAGCAAGGGATAGAGCACGAGCCAGACGAGGAGGATGGCGGCGGCTGCGCAGGCGATCGCCTCGGCCGTCATGGCGCGAGTAAGCCGGTTCACGAAACGCGTGCTCAGCGTGGAGGCGCCGCCGGTGGTTCCGGCGACTGTCGCGGACGCAAGGGGACGCACGGCATCATCTCGGCGGACCGCCGCCGAGCCCCCACAACCGCTTCCATCTCGCGACGTAGTCGTCGCGGGCCTGCAGCGCTTCGTCCAGCGACAGGCCGGCGCTGATCGTCTTTATGTCCGCCGGCGCCTCCTTGATTTCGGGGGCGGGCACGTCCGGGCGAGCCGAGCTCCATCCCATCAACTTGACGTAGATCGCCTGCCCCTCCTGCGAGAGAAGAAAGTCCATGAACAGCCTGGCGGCGTTCGGATGCGGCGCGCGCCTGAGAATGCCGGCCGTCCACGGCTCGCGCGGCACGCCTTCCTTCGGCCACACCCCGCGAACCGGGACCGACGGCGCGGCGTTGCGGATATTCTTGAGATGGAAGTCTGCCATCTCCACGGCGCCGGCATATTCGCCGGCCGCGACCTTCTGCGCCATGCCGGCATGACCGCGCTCGAGGGCGGGTTTGTTGCGGCCGAGCTCCTCGATGAATTTCCAGCCGAGGCGATCGTCGTTCACGACGGCGAGGAGCCAATTGTATCCGGTGCCCGAAACTTCGAGGTTGTCGATGGTAAGCTTGTTCTTCCAATAGGGCTTGGCAAGGTCCCACCAGCTTTGCGGGACGTCGGCCTCGCCGACCTTGCGGGTGTTGAGAAGAATGATGATGCTGCTCACGCCCGTCGCCGCCCAGTATCCGCGATCGGCATAGCCGGCGGGGTAGTGCGCATATTCCGGAGAATCATATTCGAGAATCTCGCCGCGCTTGCGCAGCGACGTCGTCAGATAGGGCAGCGAGAACTCGAAGACGTCGCCCTGAACGCGGTCCGCCTCGACCTCTGCATCGAGCCGGGTCGCGAGCTTCGAGGAGGAAGCCCGCACGGTTTCGGCCGCGATGAACGGATATCTCTTCGAAAAGGCGGCGACCAGCGCCTGCGCGCCGGCGCGATCGACGCCGGTGTAGACGACGACCTTTCCCTCTTTCCTGGCGCCGTCGACGACCGCATCGATGGCGCCCGCGCGATCGGCCAGCGGGCCCGTGGCCGCGGCCGCGCCCAGCGCAAGCGCCGTCAGGAACCGGCCGATGCGCATGTTTCCTCCCGCGCAGCGCGGGTTCGTTGCCGTTGCAAGGTCGCGTCTTACGATTGCCGCACGATCCTTCGCGTCACCGGACGATAGCTGAACGAGGTCGGCACGAACAGCGAGTGAATGCCGGCACCGCCCGCGACGATGACGCTCACGTCCTGCGGCCGGTCGGCGACGCCGATGTGCCGGGGGTCGCCGACCTCCGCGAACCAGCGCGATCGGCGGTGCTTAAGGCCCTCGACCGTGCGCCTGGCGAAGCGCGTCAGCGGAATGCGGGCGCGCTCGAACACCGCCTGCTGGATGTCCTTCTTGCCGATGCCGTCGCGCGCCAGCGTGCCGGCATGCTCCGGGCTCAGAACGAGCAGCGGGCCGGTCGGGAAGATGATGTTGTTGTGGCCGAGGCCCGTCATCGCGCCCACGAGGTGGGTGAGAATTTCCTCCCCGGTCTCGCAGCCATAGGTGAAGACGTTCTGCGGGGCGGAGGCGCCGATGACGGTGACGGCGCTGTCGCCGGCGGCGAGGCCGGCGTCGACGTGAAACGACGTCCACGGGCTGTTTCGTTCCGCTTCCGCGATGCAGAAGGTGAATTTGCCGGGCTGGCCGTGGGTCGCCATGTCGGTCTCGCCGGCGACGTCGCCGCCGATATTGCGCAGCACCAGCTGGACGGCGCGGCCGATGGTCGCGTTCGCGCGGCAGCCGCCGCCGAACAGGTTGCCGCCCGAGTTGATATCGAGCTCCTCCGCGATCGGACCGTTGACGATGAGCAGCGGCGTGGTCGTGTTGGTCGCGGTCTGGATGCCGTGCAGCTGGCAGGCCGGATCGAGCAGGGCGTCGATCGCCGTGAGCACGACCGGAAAATATTCCGGGCGGCAGCCCGCCATGACCGCGTTGATCGCGATCTTCTCGATCGTCGCCTTGCGCCAGCGCGGCGGGATCGGACCGACGACGGCGTCGGCCGGGCGGCCGGCGGCCGCGACCATGCGCGCGACCTTCGCGGCGGTCGGCGTCACGACCGGAAGCCCGTCGGTCCAGCCGCGCTCGAAGGCGAGCTCCTGGTCGTCGCCGGCGGCCGCCGTTGCTGCGGCGGCCGTCGGTCCGGTCGCTTCCTCGACGGCCGCGCGGGTCAGTCGATCGACGACGACCTCGACGGCGTGGTCGGCGCGCTCGGTCACGACCGCGCGCGGCGCCGTATGCATGGGGTGGGGGACCTTCACGAGACGAAGCCCGCGCATGCCGCGTCCCGCTGCCTGGTTGCACGCGGCTTTCGCGAAGGCGGTGCTGAACACCGTGACGGTTGGGACGCCGCGGCGCTCGAGCTCGACCGCGTCGGCGACGCTGACCGAGGTCGACGTTCCGCAATCCCCGAAGCACTGCACGACAGCGTCGCATTCGGCGAGCTCGGCGAGCTCGCCTTCGCCGAGGTGGTCCTTGGGCGCGTTCTTGCGGACGACGGGCCCGATGACGGCGCCGAACCGGCCCGCGAGCTCCCCGGTCAGACGCGACAGGAAGAGATCCGCGTTGAGCTTGCTGTTGTCGACGAAGCCGAGGCGCTTGCCGCCGAGTCCGGCGAGCCCGGCGGCGGCCGGGATCGGCGAGGCTTCCTCGGCGACGACCGGATCGAGGAGGGGAGGCATCTTGGTTCGGCTCCGCTGATTGGATATTGCTGGATCCAAATTAATCCAAAAGGCCGATCGGCCGCAAGCGGCGGCCAGAGAGGCGCGTTCCCCGTACGCACCTCGAGGCGGGCAGGGGAGCAAAGTCCGCGCGTGGGGCTTGACCCCGGATCCTCTTCGCAATGGATTGTGCATCGCAGGGTCGATACCCCGGCAATGAGGAGGGACGCCGTGAGCACACGCCTGCTGCTCTGTTGCGGCCTGCTGGCGCTCGCCGCGCCCGCGCTCGCGGAGACATTCCCGAGCCGTCCGGTCAAGCTGATCGTTCCGACCGGGCCGGGCGCGGCGACGGACGTCATGGCGCGGCTCTTGGGCGAGGGCGTGTCGCGCGGCCTCGGCCAGCCGCTGGTGGTGGAGAACATGCCCGGCGCGTCGGGCATCGTGGCGCACCAGTCGGCCGCGCGCGCGCCGGCCGATGGCTACACCTTCCTGTTCACCAACACGTCGGGCATGGCGATCAATCTCGTTTCCTTCAAGCAGCTTCCCTACGACCCGACGCGCGATTTCACCCCGGTCGCGATGGTGTGCAGTCTCGGGCCGCAGATGCTGTCGGCGAACGCCGAATTGCCGGTCAGGACGCTTCCCGAGCTCATCGCCCACGCCAGGAGCAACCGCGGCAGGCTCTCGATCGCCTTCGATACCACCGCAGGTGCCGCGGCGTTCGCCGCCAAGCTCGTCAACAAGCGCGCCGATCTCGGCCTGATCGAGGTGCCTTATCGGTCGGCGGCACAGATGACCCAGGACGTCGCGAGCGGCGTGAACCAGGTGATGATGAGCTCGGTCGCCGCCGCCAATGCCGTCGTCCAGGCGGGAAAGGTTCGCCGCATCGCGATCACGTCGGAAAAGCGGTTTCCCGGACTGCCCGATCTGCCTTCGATCAGCGAGACCGTGCCCGGCCTGGTCATGAACGGCTGGTTCGCGGTCGTCGCGCCCGCCGGCACTCCGGCCGATATCGTTGCTCGGCTCAATCGGGAGATCGGGCACTATCTCGAAGGACCGGATGTCCGGCAGCGGCTTCTCTCGTTCGGCCTCGCAACCGAGGGCGCCGGTACCCCCGACGCCACCGGCCGGTTCATCCGGCAGGAGCAGGAACGCTGGCGGGCGCTGGCAAAGGAGCTCGACGTCGAGCCGCAGTGACGCGGGCCTCGTGATCGGTGAACGGGCTGATTAGCATTTCCTTTGCCGCAAGCGGGCAAGAACCATGATGGGGCGCGTACGTGCAAGGTCGGGCCCTCCCTTGAGTGACGTGCAAAGATGACCACCATCTCCGGCAGTTTGGGCGCTTCGCTTTGGCTTGCGGATGCCTGGGCGTCGTTGCAATCGTCGCGATAATCGTTATCAAGGGGGCCCAGCATCCAAGACTTTCTCGACCAGGATGCGGCCCTCGCCGACGCGTTCGCCACCATCTCGCAAAACGCAACGACCGGCTTCGCGTCGCTGGCGGCGCAAGCCGCACAGGACCGCGTTCAGGCCGAGATTGCGGAGCTGAAACAACAGATTGCGCTGGTGGCGCGGGCACGGCTGCCGGATCGTCGGTCGACATAAAGGCCTGAAGTTCCTCCGGCGAACGGTCGCGACGGTGGCCCAGCCGCTCGCGACGGGTTCCGACGGTGCAACCGGAACGAACGCGTGCCGTCACGGTTATACGCACGTCGGGGGCTGCCCGTCAGCGACGAAGGTCAGCCCCAATGTCGAAGCAAGAAGACTACCGGCGATACGCCGCACAGGCGGTCAAGCTCGCGCAGGGCGCGAGCACCGCGGACGCCAAGGCGCACTTGCTTGCCGTGGCCGAGGCTTGGGTCGATCTCGGGGATCTCGCGGCCAGGATCAAGCAGGCGGCGGGCGCGCGGCCGGGCCGCCTCGACCAGCGGCCTGATCAGGGGGCCGCGGACGAGGGGCACACGGCGCTCGAGATATTGCCGCAGGGGACATGGCCCGACGACGTGCGTGTGGTGGCACTCATCGGCCGTGCACGACCGTGGTAGTCCCGGTCGATCGCAGCTTAGGCTTGCCGCGCCTTGCCTTCTCTTCTGCCCGATCGGCTTTCTGGAATCGCCGAGCGAACGGAGCGCCCGCTTACGTCGTTTGGTCGCCATTCGGCTCCTCGCGTCACCTGCTCGTCAGTGGATTGAGGCCGTGTCTCGCGATGCCATTTTGGCGTGGAGGCGGCCGATCGCTTCGGCCTGCTTGGCCAGATCCTCTTCGCTCAAAAACGGCCTCTCCTGAGCCAGGGCGATCCAGAACTCCCGGATATTGGCCAGAATTTCGCGGTGCACCGGATCGAGCGAGATCCGCAGTGCCCGCTCGCAGTCCGCCGCCTTTTCCCATGGGTCCACTTGGAACATTGCCTCCTCCAAAGCGAGCGCCGACCCCGCACGCAAACCGGCGCCACGCCGTTCAAGGTCCCGAGGAACGAGAGTTTTGCCGTTCGTGCAAGACTCGCGCCTCGCGCTCGCGCCGATCATCCCCGACATTCACAGCACCGGCCCGTGACGCGATCAGCGCGCCGGCTCCGATTGCTCGGCAGGCGCCGTCCTCGCCGCGAGTAATCTCTCGGCGGTGATCAGATGCTCGCGGGCTTTCGCGACCCGGTCGGGAATCGGCGTCGGCTGTGCGTTGGTGAAGTAGTTTTCGACCATTCTCCGCCACAGCGGCTTTTGAAGCTCGGCGGCCTTCGACAGGACGTCCATCAAGCCCTCAATGGCCGCGGCTGCGTCGCGGCAAGGGCGGTGCGGCGCGTCGAGCAGCGCCGCGACGACCTTGCGGGCCTCATCCGCGGCGAGCGCCAGGTCCGCGACCAGCGCGCTGCCGTTCTCATCGGGGTATTTCTGCAAATAATCCTCGATCCGCCGGTCGAATTCCTCATGCGCGCCGGCGAGCTCGCTCGCCAAACGGCTTACGACCAATCCGTCGAACAGATATTGTGGAATATACCGACCCATCGGATTGCCTCCGAAGGCGGCAACGCCGATCCTCGGTTTCCGTTCCGCACGGCGTGGTCTGGAAATGCGAAGCCCCTTCCCGGCGGACGCCGGGAAAGGGGCCAATCGCAAACGAGACGAGATGTATCGCAATGATACGTCGGCGGCCGGCTGCACGCAATGCTACGCAGGTACCGCGCCGGTAGCGGGCTGCGGTCGGGGAGGCGGCGCCGCCGAACGAAAGGCTTCGCTCTCCTCGCTTGCAATATGCTCTAAAACGGGGCCTCGTCTCGTCCGACCGACATCTCGACAATGAGCGATCTCCGGAATGCTTCCTTCGTCGGCCGCTCTCTGCCTCGGCGCGAGGACCGGCGCCTGTTGACCGGCCGCGGACAGTTCATCGCCGACCTCGAGCTGCCGCACATGCTGCACGCGGTGTTCGTCAGGAGCCCGGTGGCGCATGCGCGCATCGAGGCCGTCGATCTGTCGCGCGCCGCCGTGATGCCGGGCGTCGCCTATGTGCTGAGCGGCGTCGAGCTCGCGCGGCTGCTGCCGCCGGTTCCGGACACGCAGCTCGCGCTGCCGAGCAAATGGACGGCGCTGGTGCAGCACAAGTTCATCAACCCTCAGCAGCCGCTCCTCGCCCACGACAAGGTCCGGCACGTCGGCGAGGCGGTCGCGGTCGTCGTGGCGGAGGGCCGCTACGCGGCCGAGGACGCGGCGCAAACGGTGACCCTCGATCTCGATCCCCTTCCGGCGGTGCTCGATCCGGAATCCGCGCTGCGTCCGGGCGCAACCATCGTGCACGATCGATTCGGGACCAACCTGATCGGCGCCTTCACGATCGGCAAGGGCGACGTCGATGCCGCGCTCGCGCGCTCCCCGCGCCGGCTCGAGCGGCGTTTTCATCATCACCGCTACGCCGCCATGCCCATGGAATGCCGCGGCGTGGTCGGCCTCCATGACCCGCGCACGGATTCGGTGACGATCTGGTCGGCCACCCAGGTCGTGCACTGGGTGCGGCGCGAGGCGGCCGCGATGCTGCAGATTCCAGAAGGTCGCGTGCGCTGCCTCGCGCTCGACGTCGGGGGCGGCTTCGGCGTCAAGGGCCACGTCTATCCGGAAGACCTGCTGATCCCGTTCCTGGCGCGCAAGCTGGGCCGTCCCGTGCAATGGATCGAGGACCGCCGCGAGCACCTGGTGTGCTCCTGCCACTCGCGCGACCAGATCCATGACGTGGAGGTCGGCTTCGACGAGACCGGCCGCATCCTGGCGTTGCGCGACCGGTTCCTCGTCGATTGCGGAGCCTGGAACCCGATCGGCGCCGGCGTGGTCTACAACACCGCCGTGCATCTGCCGGGCCCCTACAAGATCGAGGCCATCGCGGTCGACGCCCGCATCGCCGCCACCAACAAGGTCCCGAACGCGCCCTATCGCGGAGCCGGGCGGCCGGAAGCCGCCTTCGCCATGGAGCGGATCATCGACCTCGTCGCCGGCGCGCTCGGCATCGAGCCCGCCGAGGTGCGCCTGCGCAACATGGTCCGCGCCGACGAGATGCCCTACCGTGTCGGCATCCCCTACCGCGACGGCGAGCCCATCGTCTATGACGGCGGCGACTATCCGGGGGCGCTGCAGAAGGCGCTGGCCGCGATCGGCGGGCTAGCGGCGTTTCGCGAGCGCCAGCGCGCGGCCTGCGAGGAGGGGCGCTACCTCGGCCTCGGCTTCGGCTGCTATGTCGAGGGAACCGGCGTCGGGCCGTTCGAGAGCGCGACCGTCCGGATCGATCCTTCCGGCAAGATCTTCGTATCGTCCGGCGCCTGCCCGCAGGGCCAGGGCATGGAGACGATCTTTGCCCAGGTGGTGGCCGATGCCTGGCGCGTCGCGCCCGACGACGTCACCCTGTCGCTCGCCGATACGGCGGGGATCGCCACCGGGTTCGGGACCATCGCCAGCCGGACCACGGTCACCCTGTCAGCGGCCATTCATGGGGCGAGCGAGCGGCTGCGCGCGAAGGTCTTCGCCATCGCCGCCAACCTCCTGGAATGCGCCGCCGCCGACCTCGAGCTGCGCAACGGCGGCGTCGGCATCGTCGGCGTGCCGGGCACCGACCTGCCGCTCGCCAAGGTGGCGCGCGCGGCGCGGCCGGGCTGGGACCACGGCCGTCCGGCGGGCGTCGACGCCGGCCTCGAGGAGACCTGCTACTTCGAGCCCCCCACGGTGACATGGTCCTATGCGGTGCACGCGGCGGTGTTGGAGGTCGATATCGAGCTCGGGCGCGTGCGGATCGAGAACTACGTCGTCGCGCACGACTGCGGCGTGCTGGTCAATCCGATGCTGGTCGAGGGGCAGATCGTCGGCGGTGCCGCGCAGGGCATCGGCGGCGCGCTGCTCGAGGAGGTCAGCTACGATTCCGCGGGACAGCCGCTTGCGGGCTCGCTCATGGATTACATGCTGCCGACCGCCTGCGAAATCCCGGGCATGCACCTCATCCACCAGCATTCGCCTTCGCCGCTCAATCCGCTCGGCGTCAAGGGCGTCGGCGAGGGCGGCCCGATCGGGCCGCCGGCCGCGATCGCCAACGCCGTCTGCGATGCGCTCCGCCCGTTCAAGGTCGAGTTCGATCGCACGCCGATAAAGCCCCAGCACATCGAGGCGGCCGTTCGGGCGGCCTCGCGCGCCCGCTAACGCGGGTTTCCGAGGCGCCGTGGTGCATCAAGCCGACCGGGACATGCGCGGTGGCCGGCTTCGCGCGCGTCATCGGAAATCTTTTGCCCCGCGCTCTAGTCTTTATTGCGTGGTCGCATTTTCGGACGGAACACCGGTTCCCACTTTTCCTGAAAATGCTCTAACGCTGCGGGCTGCCGGCGCCGTTGTAGCGCCGGTCCCGCGTCGGCGAGCTGCCGAAGCCTCTGCCGAAATTCGTGCCGGGGAATGGATTAGGTTGGCAGTTTGCCTCCAGCCCGGAAGCGGAAGCCCGGCACTGCTCGTAAGACGAGTAGCCGCAGTTTTCCGAGCCAGTGGTGTACATCACGCACCACTCGCCGGTGGCGCCGGCATCGTTGATCATCGAGGTGATCGCAGCCACGGCTAGGGCAAAGCAAGCGCTGTTTCGCATGCGACGGCTCCTTGCCACGAAAATGCAAAAACCGACGTAACCGGCCTACGCAAATCCTTATTCGAATCCAGCGGGGAACGCGAGATATTCCCGGGTGGGCGCGGCCATGCGCCCCGCGATGAAGACGACACCCGCCCGGCCGCGTGCTAGTCTCTGCGCCGTTCATGCAGATCGAGGGGTGTTCCATGTCGGGCGAAAGTCTCCTTGTCATTCTCGTCGTCGGCATCATCGCCGGATGGCTCGCCGGCCATTTCGTGCGCGGTACCGGCTTTGGTCTCGTTGCCGATCTCTGCATCGGGATCATTGGTGCGCTCATCGGCAATTGGCTGCTGCCGCGGCTCGGCATCCATCTCGGCGCCGGCATCGTCTCCGCCATCGTCTCGGCGACGATCGGCGCGATCATTCTCCTGCTTGTCCTCGGGCTCGTCCGCCGTCGCGGCCGCTGGTGAGCCTATTCGCCTGCAAGCATCCGCGGTGGCACGGCAGCCGCCGACAACCTACGGCGAGCCCCTGAACGCTAAATAGAGCAGCATCACGCAAATCGCGAAGGTAGCGACCCAAATCAGAATAGCGCGGATGCTCACGGTGATCGCCCCTTTTGGGGGCGCCGCTAACACATCTTGCGCGCAAGCTGTGTGAGCCAACTCACACATGGCTTGGCCGTGGCCAAAGAAAAGCCCGCCGATGACCATCGGCGGTTAAGGTTCTCGGCTGTCAGAGTCCGCGTAAGCGGACGATCCAGTAACCACCGAGCGCGGGTCATGGGAGCGCTTCGCACGGCGTTGCGCTGGGGGAGACGCCGATCCCTCGCCGCCGCCGGACCGCGGAGTGGTATGCTCGGCAAATGCGGGCTGCCGCGTTGATTCAGAAGGATTCAGGTCGCCCCAAGGACTTGCCGGCGGCCGTATGACAGGTGAGCATGCGGCAAACCGACTGCACGGGCCGTCGCCGTCGGCGCCGGCCACGCCAGGCGGGTGGGAGAAAGCCCCATGTCGGAGATGCGGCGACGCGAGTTCATCACGCTCCTCGGCGCCGCGGCGGCCGCATGCGGCGGATCAGCGTGCTCTTGCCGCTGCCGCCGAATATCATGGCAGGGTTCTTTGTCGAGCTGCGCCAGCTCGGCTTCGTCGAGGGCGAGAACCTGATCGTCGATCGCAGGGGTTTCTCCGCACGCTACGAGCAGTATCCGGTTCTGGCGGCGGAGCTGGTCGAGGCCAAGGTGGATGCGATCATGTGCGGCGGAGAGGCCGCCGTTCGAGCCGCCCAGGCGGCGACGCGAACGATTCCCATCCTCGCGATCGCCGACGACATGATCGGAACGGGGTTGGTCCCTTCGCTCGCGCGCCCGGGCGGTAACACCACTGGCATCAGCATCCTCGCCGGCGACCTCGACGGCAAACGGCAGGAAATTCTGATCGATCTCATCCCCGGCGTGCGCCGGATCGCCGCGCTCTCCGATGCCCATACCAACACGCCGGGCCAGCTGCGGGCGCTGCAGGAGGCGGCCGGCACGCGCGCGGTCGAGCTCTCGATCCATCCGGTCGACCGACCGCAGGAGATCGCGCCGGCCGTTGCGGCAGCCAAGGCCGCCGGCGCCGCCGCGCTCAACGTGCTCGCCTCGCCGCTCCTCCACGACAACGTTCCGACGATTTTGGCGAAGACCGCGGAGTTGCGTCTGCCGGCCGTGTACCAATGGCCGGAGATCGCCGAACAGGGCGGGCTCGTCGGCTATGGCCCGCGCTTTTCCGAGGTCTTTCGGCAATGGGCCCGCCAGCTCCAGAAGGTGCTCGCAGGCGCCACGCCAGCCGACCTGCCGGTCGAGCAGCCGACCAAGTTCGAGCTCGTCATCAATCTCAAGACCGCCGCGGCGCTCGGCCTCGAGGTGCCGCCGACGCTCCTCGTCCGCGCCGACCAGGTGATCGAGTGACCGCGCCTGATTCGATCCGAGCCCTAGGTTTCAGGCGGGACAACGACGCAGTAGAGGTGATCGGGTTGTCCATCGAATTTGAAAGGAGCGCAGACGTGAAAGCCTAGGTCCGGCGCCGACTGTCTCAAGATTTTGCCCGCAGGAACGGATACCCACGCGCCGTTGACCTTCACCTCGTAGTGGCCCCCGACCTGTCTCCCCGAGGTAGGGCGACAATCGGTAAGATTGCAGCAAGGGCTTTTGGTATCGGGGCGTTCGAGGGTTTGGTAGAAGCCGTGATGCCACGCGTCATGGTCGTGGCCGAGATAGCCTTCCTGCGCTGCCGCATGAGACCACAGCACCGCAAGCACAAAACCCACCGTCGCGATGAAGCTCATGGTGGGGCTCCTTCTGAAATGAGCCCGCTCCCAAGCAAATGAACGATCGGCGGTCGGATCGGTTCCTCGAAGGCCCACTTGCGATGCCGGGGTCAAGCCTGGTCAAACGTGGGCGTGACAGGTCGCGAGGCAGTGCCGTTGGTATGAGTCGTCACCAAAATGGAAATGGCCACGATGGAGGCGAGCATGGAAGCGAACAAGGTCTATTTCATGGTTCGAGCCGAGGTGGCAAACGAGCTTGACCGCCGGAAATTCGATCAATGGTATGGGACGCACCATTTGCCCTTGGCGATGGACAAGTTTCACGCCGAGAAGGGCTGGCGCTTCTGGAGCCGCAGCGACCCGTCGGTCCACTATGCGCTCTACCAGTTCAGTGATATGGCGACGCTGCGCAACCGCCTCGAGTCCCCGGATTTCAAGATGCTCGTTGCCGACTTCGATCAGGCATGGCCGCAGGTGACGCGCAGCCGCGACCTGATCGAGGCCGTGCAAGAGAGCTAACGCCCCGGGCGAAGCACCCGTGCTCATGCCCTATCCACGCGCGCCCGCCCTGCGGGCCCTATCGTGCCGGGCGCGGAGGCTGAGTGGGGGCGCCGCCGTCGGCGCGCCGGTAGACCACGCGAAAACGACGGCCCGGTTGAGGCGCGCTCCGACGCAAGCCAAACCACCCCCGTCCCCGACGGACCGGGGTCACTCAATAACGGAAAACGCGGCGCCGTTCGTCTGTGCGATTCGCTGCGATCCTACCGGACTTCGACGTCGACCCCGGGGCGTCGCGTTCTGAATTCAATCCCCGGTTCTCGTCGTTCCCGGCGCTCTTCGATTATTACGTCTCGGTCGCGTCGGCTCCGACCGATCGTGATGTCGCGGTCGCCCCTCTCGACGCAGCGTTCCCGGCACACCGGTCCGACGCAATCCTGGCGACACACGCGCTCGGCGCTCGCTGGCTGCGAAAGCAATGTGGTGCCAACGATGGTAGCGGCCGCCGCGACGGCGTAGAGTGTTCGCATCTTGGGTTCCTTTCGGTTGTTGGCGATCGATAACTCCTCTCTCCCCGTGTCGGTTCCTTTAGCGGGACGGTTGCTCCCACTCTTCCTCATTCACGGGTGGGCAGGGGATGGAGTATGATTCCCGGTGAGTATCCCTGCCCCGGCGTCGGCTGTGGGAACAGCCGTGAAGGAGAGAACCATGAAGCGCGCTTTTCTCGCCGTCTTGCTGTCGGTCTTCGCGCTTGGCTCGGCAATCGCACAGCCCGGAACCTGCGAGAGCAAAGCGATAGGGAAGGACGGAAAACCCCTTGCCGGTGCCGCGAAGGCGAGCTTCATGCAAAAATGCAAGCGGGAGACCTGCGAAGCCAAAGCAGTGGGCAGCGACGGCAGGAAGCTGTCAGGTGCCGCAAAGGCCGGCTTCATGAAGAAATGCGAGGCCGAGCAGGCATGAAGCGAACGTGCGCTGAATGACCCCGCGCGAGACATTCGCGCCTGTCACGCTCGGCCACATCCGCTCGCGCGGCTGCCGTGATCTTCTGGTCTACTGCGAGTCCGGCCACTGCCATCACAGCGCGCTCATGAACGGGGATTGGTTGCCGGACGAGACGCCGGTGCGGTCGCTGTGCTCGCGCATGGTGTGCTGCGGCTTGATCGGCGCCGACGTGCGACCGGACTGGTCGCCGCATACGAATCACGTTTAACCCGCTCGCCACGGCCCAAGCCGCCCGGAGCAACGGTGAGCCCTTCGGCCGCGGCCCCGCCGGTCGCGACGTGATCAGTGCCGCTGCCGCGGGCGCGGGGAACGACGTCGTGCAGCCGCGGCTCCCACTCGGTGCGGTGCAGCCCCATGGATGTGGTATGGTTGCGATATATGAGGGCCGGGCGGCGCCGCGGTTCAGAACGTTTCAGCTTTGCCTCAAAGGACTTGCCGGCCGCCGCGTGGCAGGTTGAGCGTGCGGGAGATCGACCGCCCGGGCATTCGCCGGCCGAGTGCGAGGCGACGCCTCGTCACGCGCGCTCCTCAGGATGAGGTCGGAATGAAGGCCGCGCTTTCGGCCGACGAGGTGACTAAATGAGGCGCCGCGCATTCATCACACTCCTCGGCGGCGCGGCTGCTTGGCCGGTCGCGGCTCGCGCGCAGCAGCCGATTGGCCAAGCCGGGAAGATGCCCCGGGTAGGCCTCTTGATGCCCGGCCCCGCTGCGCATTCGGCAACCATTCTCGAGCCATTCTACCAAGGCCTGCACGAGCTCGGATACATCGAGGGGCAGAACCTGGCCCTCGAGCGCCGGGATGCGGAGTGGAAGTCGGATCGGCTTCCCGAGCTCGCGGCCGAGTTGGTGGCGCTCAAGGTTGACGTCATTGTCGCGTGGAGCACGCCCGCAGCCCGTGCCGCCAAGCAAGCCACCAACACGCTCCCCATCATCGCGGCGGTGATGGCCGATCCCGTCGGCGACGAGCTGGTCGCCAGCCTGGCACGGCCGGGTGGAAATATCACCGGGACGACCTTTCTCGGCCCGGAGCTGGTCGCCAAACGCCTGCAGTTGCTCAGGGAGATCGTTCCCGGACTCTCTCGTGTGGCTGCCCTCTGGCATCCCCGTGCGTACGGCGAACGCACGATGGCAGGCGTATTGAAGGAAATCGAGGTTGCCGCCAGGACCTTGGGAATGCAGCTTCAACTCGTGCCCGCGGCTGGCCCCGACGAAATCGCCGGCGCATTTTCCGCCATGACCGGAGAGCGCGCCGAGGCTTTCATCGTCTTGCCCAGCCCGATGTTGTTCGGCGAGCACAGGCGCATCGTGAACCTCGCGGCCGACAACCGACTGCCGGCGATGTACCAGGCGCGCGAGTTCGTCGACGCCGGAGGCCTCGTGTCCTACGGAACGAACCTGAACGACCTGTTCCGGCGGACCGCCGCGTATGTGGACAAGATCCTCAAGGGGGCGAAGCCGGCGGACTTGCCCGTGGAACAACCGACCAACTTCGAGCTCGTCGTCAATCTGAAGACTGCGAGAGCGTTGAGCCTGACGATTAGTCGCGAATTCCAGTTGATTGCCGACGAGGTGATCGAGTGACACGGCGCAAGGTCATCGCGCTTCTCGGCAGCGCCGCGGCCGCCTGGCCGCTCGCGGCGCGCGCGCAACCGGCGGGGAAGCCGCCGACCATCGGGTACCTCGGCGGCGGCACGCCGACAAGCCAGCGCGCATGGGTCGACGCCTTTGTCCAGCGGCTGCGCGAGCTCGGCTGGATCGAGGGCCGCACCGTCGCGATCGAGTACCGCTGGGGGGAGGGACGCGCCGAGCGCTACGCCGAGATCGCGGCCGAGTTCGTCCGGCTCAAGGTCGATGTCGTTCTCGCAGGCGGAACCGAAGCGGCGATCGCGGCACGGCAGGCGACATCGGTCATCCCGATCGTCTTCCCGACGGCAGGAGACCCGGTCGGCAGCCGCCTGGTCGCTTCCCTGGCCCGACCGGGCGGCAACGTCACCGGTCTGTCAAACCTGGGAAGTGACCTCGCTACCAAACGCCTCGAGATTCTGCGTGAGGTTTTCCCAGGACTGCGTCGGTTGGCCACCATGGCCAATGCCGAATATTCAGGCGGCGTGACGGAGATTGCTGAGATTCGCGCGGGGGCGCGCACACTCGGCCTTGAGGTCGTCCCATTGCCAGTCCGGCGCGTGGAGGATATCGCGTCCGCCTTCGAGGGGCTCAAGGACCGCGCGGAGGCGCTTTATGTTGTCGGCGACCCGTTCATGAACACGCACCGGGTCCGCATCAACACCTTTGCGCTCGCCGCACGCCTGCCGACGATGTTCCCGCAACAGGAGTACGTCGAAGCGGCCGGTCTGATGTCCTATGGCGCGAACTTCCCCGACCTGAACCGGCGCGCCGCCGACTATGTCGACAAGATCCTACGCGGCGCGAAGCCGGCCGACCTTCCGGTCGAGCAGTCGACCAAGTTCGATCTCGTCATCAACCTGATCACGGCAAAGGCTCTCGGCCTCGAAATTCCGCCGACGCTGCTCGCCCGCGCGGACGAGGTGATAGAGTGAACCGGCGCGAGCTCGTCACGCTCGCCGGTGCCGCGGTCGCCTGGCCGCGCGCGGCGCGCGCAATAGGGCGACCAGGGACCTGGGTCAGTCCGGCTTGGCGCCGGCGAACTTGATGACCTTCGCCCACTTCTCGGTTTCTTCCGCGATGCGCTTTGCGTACTCGGTGGGCGAAAGGGGGAGCACCATGCCGCCAAGGTCGGCAAAGCGTGCCTTCGTCTTGGGCTCGGCGAGGGTGGCGTTGATCTCCCGGTTGAGCGTGTCGATGATCTCGGCCGGCGTGTTCTTCGGCGCGCCGATGCCGGCCCACGCGCTCGTCTCGAAACCCGGCACGAAATCGGCCACGGTCGGGATGTCGGGGAGCCCCTCCCAGCGCGTCGCGGCGGTCACCGCCAATGGGCGCAGCCTGCCGGCCCTGATGTGCTCGATCGACGAGGGCATGTTGTCGAACATGACATGGACCTGTCCGCCGATCAGGTCGGTCAGCGCCGGCGGCGCCCCCCGATAAGGGACATGCAGCATGTTGACGCCGCTCATCATCTTGAACAGCTCGCCGGTCACGTGGGCGACCGACCCGTTCCCCGCCGAAGCGAAGCTGATCTTGCCCGGATTGGCTTTGGCGTAGGCGATGAACTCGGGAACCGTCTTGGCCGGAAATGAGGGATTCACCTCCATGACTTGAGGCACGCGGTAGATACTCGCGACCGGCACGATATCGCGGATGAAATCGTAACTGAGCTTCTCGTAGAGCGTGGCGTTGATCATGTTGTTGGAGCCGACGGCGAGCAGCGTATAGCCGTCCGGGGGCGCACGCACGACGACCTCGGTAGCGATGTTGCCGCCGGCGCCCGGCCGATTCTCGACGATGAATTGCTGGCCGAGCCGCTCGGACAGCCGTTGACCGATCAGGCGCGTGACGATGTCGATCGCCTGGCCGGGGGCAAATCCGACCATCAAGCGCACCGGCCGCGACGGATAGGATTGCGCCGGCGCGCCCCGTGGCAATATCGGCAGGGTGATGGCGCCCGCGGCCAGGCGCAGAAATTGACGGCGTCGAAGCTTCATGGCGTTGCCCAGGTCCTGTCCGGGCGGCAGACTATCACACCGTTGCATCCGCCACGAGATGGAAACCCCGGCGTTGGTACCGCCGTAGCGTGCTCGGTGCGGTAGCGGCCCCTGGATGTGTTATGGTCGGCACGACTGGAAGGCCGGGCCACGCTTCGGTTATGTGGATTACTCAGGAGGGGGAAGACATGGTCACGCCGGTTGTGCCGAGTCAGTTTGAGCTTGGCAAAAACAAGATCGTTCACAAACCGACGCGGGCGACGTTTAACTTCGACACAGGCCACACCACCTTCAAGAGCGTCAATTGGGGACGTGCGGGTGAGCAATTATCGACTGGCCAAGATTACCGAAAAGACGACGTCATGCGGGTTGCTCAGCAGTTGTTGAGCAAGTTGCCCAGGTAGACGTCGGGGTTGGCAGCGTACTCAAAGGCGAAAGGCCCGCTGCTCGGCCGGACGCATTTTGGCTTACGTGGAATCACCTCCTGAACGGCACTGGGACCGATTCAATTTCCTGCAGACGCACCGCGGCAGACAGAGAAGCCGGTACGGCGTCGCCTGATCCACCGCGACAAAGACGAGATCGCCCGAGGCCTAGGTTTCAGCCGGACGATGGGCTATCGGTGGAATTCCCGGAGAGTCTCCCGACCGATCAACCCGAACGGTCCAATATTCCCAGGCGCGCGACAGCGGAACGGGCGTCAGGTTTATCGCCGCGGCGAGCTTCGTCTCGCCTCGTGTCAACGGGCCGAGGGTCCCGATCGCGAGCGCGCGCATTTGGTATTCAGCGTTTTGGCACATCGCGATCGAGCGGAAAACGAGCTCGCGCAGATCGCGACCGACCACGGACGCACCGTGACGTCTCATCAGCACCGCCGAATTGGTGCCGAGCGAGCGCGCCAGGGAGCGGCCCTCTTCCGGCTTCATCACCAGAAGATTACTGTCGCCGAAATCGTCGCGCTGATCCCAGAACGGCACGCTCTCCCCCATGACTGCGGCCACGTGGAACACCGGAACAATTTCGATACCCGCAATGCAGAACGGCATTACCGCCGGCGCATGGTGATGGCAGACCGCCATCACGTCGGGCCGCGCCTGGTAGATGCAGCCATGGATGACCCGCTCCGCATAGAGCTGGACCGTCGGCGGCTCAATTGGCTCGGAATCGAGCGTGAACTCCAAGATATCGGTCGCATCGATCAGGCCGGGCGAGCGGGAGCGCGAGAGCAGATAGCGGCCCGGATTCGTCGGGTGACGCGTGCTGACATGGCCGAAGGCGTCGAGGACGCCTTCGTTCGCCAGGATGCGGTTGGCAAGCACGAGTTGATGGCGAATATCAACGAGTTCATCGGACACGGGTCATTTCCTGCTGTTCAATTGCAATGTTTCGTCGGTCGGCCTTTGCCGAAGCGGAGCCGAAGTGCCCCCGGCAGCTTGCCGCGTAGCGGCGGGCAGTTATTATCTCCGGGCTCCGAGGATTCTGCCGCTCTTTGAACCCGCCGCGCAGCAAGCGCGATGAGGTCACGGCGCGCGGATGGTCGGACATACGGCTGACGCGGCGGCAAGCATGCGGCTGCATGCCAGCCAGGCCTGGACGTCTCTTCGGGCCGTGAATGGCATGTCGGAAAACCCGCGGGTGCATGGCAGCATGGATCAGACCAGCAGATGAGGGCGACGAAAGCAAGCTCCGGAATCGCCGCCTGCTCACACCAGGGGATGCGCTGGCGCGCCCGAGCCTACCGCTTTGGCGTCTTCGGCTTTAAAGGGAGAGGGGCGTTGGAGATCGTGCCGTGCATTCGAGCCCCCTTCGGAACACGAGTGGATCGCGGATTTTAGCCGGCGCGATCCCGACCGCCTCGTCTGATGAGCCCTGCAGAGCGCGGCGGGCAGAGGTTTCCCTCGCTATGATGCAAAGGCACGGAAATGACATCGGCGGGAAGCTGAATACGGTCACCGAATTGCTTGGCGCAGAAGTTGCGATTACGATCATATTTCTTGTGGGTCGCCGCCTGACGCACTCACTCCTGGTCAACGCGCCGTCGCTCGGTCCGCCGGCCAAACCCGTGTTCGAAGAGGCAGCATGATGGCAGGTGCCCCCCGCTGGATCACCGAGGCGGACGTCGTCCGGTTGATGCACCTGGGCGACGCGATCGAAGCACTTACGCGCGGCCTGCTCGAGGAGGCCGCCGGGTCTGCGCGCAATATGGAGAAAACCGCAGCGCACTGGGGCCAGAGCAGCAATATGCATGCGATCGGCGCGGTTTTCGAAGGTGCCAATGTGTTCGGGACCAAGACCTGGGGGAACACGCCGGAAGGCGGCTCGACCCCTCTTCTCGTCTTGTGGGATGCAACCACCGCCAAGCTTTGGGCGATCATCGAGGCACGCGCGCTCGGGCAGATGCGAACCGGCGCGATGTCGGCAATCGCGACGCGATGGATGAGCGAGCGCGATGCGGATGACCTTGCCATCATCGGCAGCGGGAAGCAGGCACTGACGCAAGCCGCGGCGGTAGCCGCGGTCCGGCGGTTGCGGCGCGTCCGGGTGTTCAGCCCCACTCCGGCAAAGCGCAGCGCTTTCGCGGAGAAACTGCGAAGCGCCTTTCCCGGCGCCGAGATCAGAGTGGCGGACGACGCGGCGAGTGCGGCCGACGGCGCTTCAATCATCACGTTGATTACGCGCGCCCGGGACCCCGTTATCACCTCATCCATGGTCGCGCGGGGCGCGCACGTGAACGCAGCCGGCGCTATCACGCAGGAGCGCAGGGAGTTTTCCCAAGATCTGTTTCCGCGGGCGACGCTTGTGGCGGTCGATACGCTGCCGGCAACCCGTCAGCTCAGTGCGGAGTTCATCGACTGGTACGACGGCACGTGCGGGGGTGATTGGACGCGCGTACAGCCGATCTCGGCAATCGTCGCCGCGGCCCGGCCGCGCCCCGGGAGCACGGACCTGTCGCTATTCAAGCCGATGGGAATGGGGATTTCCGATGTCTCGCTTGCAATCGAGATCGTCCGGCGCGCGGAAGCGTCCGGAATCGGCCGGACGATGCCGCATCCCGGCATCGCCACCCCTCGCATTTCTACCGCTTCGAAAGAGGAGTCTGCAGCATGACCCAAGCCATCCTTCGCGACATCAGCGGCGCCGTCGCTGCTCCGTCGCTTGAGCTCTGGGAGCCAGTCATCATCACGGGCGAACAGATTTCTGCCGAGGTCGAAAGGCTGGCCTCGCTTCCGCGCCCGGCGAACGGGCGACGCGAGTCGATATGCATTCATCCGCGTGCGACCGCTCCGGGCAACGGTCTGACCCCCGGCATACGGGTAGTGCTGAGCGTGCTCAAGCCCGGCGAAGAAACGGCACCGATACGGCACAACTCGACGCAAGTGAACTTCTGTATCAGGGGCTCCGGGTGCGCGGATATCGGCGGGACGGGGGTGCGATACGGCAAGTATGATGTCTGGAACACGCCTTCGTTCCGTTTCTACACGCACCGTAACGACGGGAACGATCTTCAAGTGCGTTTGACTTATTCCAATGCCCCGGTCCTGGAAATGCTCAATATCCACATCGTCGAAGAGAATCCGACGGTGGTGGCGGAGCCGGAACACGCGAAGGCGGAGGACGAGCGAGAAGACCCGCGGCGCAAGAGCCCCTACGGCATCGTGACGCTCGAGAATGGCTCGCGGCTGATGCCCTATGAGATTTTGATAAATCCGCCCACGGTCGAATCGAACGTGCTTCATTGGCCCTGGTCACAGGTGAAGACTCATCTCGACAAATTGGAGTCGCTCGGAAAGAACTACATCGGCCGCCGCTTGTATATGATGTACAATCCCATGACCGGACGCACGAACGGCTGCACGCCCTCGTTCTTTGCCACGATTACCATTCGGCCGCCAAAAATCGTGGATCGTCCGCACCGGCACACCTCCGCTGCCATCAACTATTATTTCCACGGGCGCGGTCGCAGCACCGTGGAGGGCAAAGTGTATGAATGGAAGGCCGGCGATCTGATGCTCTCGGCACCCGGATGGGGAGTGCACAATCACGCTTCGTACGATGAGCCCGTATACGAGCTCACCGTGCAAGATCAACCTCTCAACATCTATATGGAGTCACTGCTCTGGCAGGAAGATCTCAAGCACCCCGCCGCGCTTCTGGGCTCCGAGGCCGGTTTTGACACGAACCGCACCCGGATCGCCGCTGCGGAATAGCGGCAATGGTTTATGGGACCGTGCGCCAGCGCGCAGTTCCCGGCAGAATAATCTTCAAATGTCGGGAACTCGACTCATCGTCCGGGCGTTGGCGTTCGATTGGGGAGGCATGAATGAAGTGGCTTGCCCTTGCCGCCATGACGCTTGCCCCAGCGAGCGTTTTAACCGGTCGTTGGCTCAAATGGGGCCGCCCTCGATACTCGAAAGCGAGGGCCGTATGCGTGCATCCGAACGCCGTGACCTGCTGGCGGGACGGAAATGCCTTCTGGCAATCGGGCAGCAGCTGCGGGCGGAGTATCCCGCCGTCGAGGAACCGGTGCCGGAACGTCTCGCCGCGCTCCTCCACAAGGTTGAAATGCCGGCAACTGTTGTGGTCCGCCGCCAACGTGCTGCCGATCGTATGCGCGAGCGCCGCGTCCCTGCCGGCCATCGCTGAGCAGGGCTGAATGCGCGTGGCGTGCGGCGCGGGTACGCCCATGACCGTGCGCAGCCCAAAGCCGCTTTGCCCATCGCACGGGACTCGCAGCCCCGAAAGCGGATACAGTTGGCCATCACCGGCAGCGACCCCTGCGTCAGGCGCCGGTGGCTGAGAGAGCCGGTCTCGCCCTCCCGCCTGTAGGAACGAGGGAGACGGCGCCGTGCCGGACATTCAATCATTGGCCGAACTGCACGAGCGCTTGGAGCGCGCACACGAGGCAGCTGAGGAGGCAATCGCTCAGAGCCGTTCGTTGCGACTCAATTGCGCGAGCTTCGTGAGCATGTCCGTGGCAGCCGGGAAGCGTAGCGAGACCGCGAGACAGGCCCCGGTCACTTCGCAATAGGTGATACCCCCCAGCCGCGGCCCCGCCGATCGCGACGTTCGCTCGATGCGGTGCCGGCCCGTCAATGTGGTATGCTGCCACGTGAGGGCCGGCGGCGCCTCGGTTCAGAACAATTCAGGTCTGCCCCGGGACTTGCCGGCCGCTGCGTGGCAGGTTGAACGTGCGAAAAACCGACCGCGCACGGGTCGGACCGGCCGGCGTCGGCACCATGCGGGAGGGGACGTGAAGCGGCGCGAGTTCATCACCGTTCTCGGCGGCGCCGCGGCCGCTTGCCGCTGGCGGCGCGCGCGCAGCAGCCGGCCAAGGTTCGGCGGGTCGGAATGCTGATTGGCTACGCCGAGAACGATCCGGAGACACAGGCCCGTCTCTTGGCGTTCCGGCAGGGGCTCGATCACCTCGGCTGGAAGGAAGGCAGCAGCGTCGTCATCGACTATCGCTTTGCACCTGCGAGCCCCGATCAGGCCCAGCACTTCGCGAAAGCGCTGGTCGCCTTGCGACCCGATGTCCTCGTTGGCAATTCGACGCCTGCCACCGCCGCTCTGCTGCGTGAAACACGCACCATCCCGATTGTGTTCGTGGGGGTGTCCGATCCCTTGGGTAGCGGCTTCGTCGCCAGCATCGCGCGGCCGGGCGGTAACACCACCGGGTTCACCAATTTCGAGTCATCGCTCACCGGGAAGTGGCTCGAAATGCTCAAGGAGATCGCACCCGCCATCGTGCGCGTTGCGGTGATATTCAATCCCAAGACGGCGCCCGACGGAGGATCATTTTTCCTGAGTCCATTTGAGCGAATTGCTCGGTCGCTTGCGATCGAACCGATCGCAGCCCGCGTCAGCGACGCCGCGGAGATCGAAAACACTTTCGCCGAGATGGGGCGTGAGCCCGGTGGCAGCGTGATCGTGATGCCGGATGCTTTCACCACGGTCCATCGTCAATTGATCATCCTCTTGGCGGCTCGGCATGGGTTACCCGCAATCTACCCTTACCGTTACCAGGCCGTCGATGGCGGCTTGCTTTCCTATGGCGTCGACACCGTCGATCTGCTTCGGCGAGCGGCACCCTATGTTGATCGCATCCTCAAGGGCGAGAAGCCGGCCGATCTTCCCGTGCAAGCGCCGACCAAGTTCGAGCTGGTTATCAATCTCAGAGCCGCCAGGGCGATCGGGCTGACGATCCCGGAATCATTCCTACTGCGCGTCGATGCGGTGATTGAATGAATCGCCGCGATTTCATCACCCTCATCGGCGGCGCGGCGGTCGCGTGGCCGCTGGCGGCGCGCGCGCAGCAGGCCGAGCGCGTGCGGCGCGTCGGTGTGCTCCTGCCCGCGGGCGCGGACGATCCGGAATATCAGGCCCGCGTCGGGGCGTTCCTGCAGGCGCTGGCGCTATTGGGCTGGACCATCGGCCGCAACGTGCGGATCGACACCCGCTGGGCCACAGCCACTGCCGCCGACATTCGCAGACACGCGGCGGAATTGGCCGCGCTCGCGCCGGATGTCATCCTGGCCCATGGCGCCTCGACCGTGGGGCCGTTGCTGCAGGCGACCCGCACCGTGCCGATCGTGTTCCCGGTCGTCACCGATCCGGTCGGAGCCGGCTTCGTCGACAGCTTGGCGCGGCCGGGCGGCAACGTCACCGGTTTCATGGCGTTCGAATACAGTCTGAGCGGGAAAAGGCTGGAGCTGCTCAAGCAAATCGCGCCCGGCGTGACGCGAGTGGCGGTCCTTCGGGATCCCACCCAAGGCTCCGGAACCAGCGAGTTTGCCGTCATCCAGGCCGTGGCGCCGTCGCTCAGGGTGGAGGTAAACCCGGTCAACATGCACGACGCCAGCGAGATCGAGGGCGCCGTCGCGGCCTTCGCACGCTCTCCGAATGGCGGTCTGATCGTGACGACGGGCGGCGCCGCGACGCTTCATCGCAATCTGATCATCACTCTGGCGGCTCGGCACAAGCTGCCCGCAGTCTACTACGAACGCTTCTTCATCGCCGCCGGCGGCCTGATCTCCTATGGGCCTGATTACGTCGACCAGTATCGCCGCGCCGCCGGCTAATATCGATCGCATCCTCAAGGGCGAGAAACCGGCCGACCTGCCGGTGCAGGCGCCGACGAAGTACGAGCTGGTCGTCAACCTCAAGACCGCGAAGGCGCTCGGCCTCGACGTGCCGGCGAGCGTGCTCGCCCGCGCCGACGAGGTGATCGAATGAGAAGACGCGTGTTCATCACGCTGCTCGGCGGCGCGGCGGCGTGGCCGGTTGAAGCGATGGCACCTCTACAAATGGGGCGTGGGGAAGTTTGGCCCTGGAACGTATCCCCACCACAGCAGGAGCAGCATGAACAGAATTGAGTAGATAAAAACCCACATGCGGTCCCAGGTCCAACCCTGTGTCGTCTCTTTGTTTATGCTCATAATGTGTTCGTTTTCCAAAAGCATACGCTTGCTCCCGTGGGGTTCTTGGGTGGATCGGCAAATCGGCATCTCCGATGTCCAGGGAGGTTAATGCGGGGACGATTCAAGCGATGTGACAGCCGTCACAAAATGTTTGATCTCGGCCCGTCGCGTGTCATCCTACCCACGAGCCTGGGAGCCCCCAGCAAATCCTCAGCACGCCCTGATGTGGTATCCTCACGCTCGCGACCGGCCGCCGATGCCTGGGATCCAGAACGATTCAGGCCGGCAACAAGGACCTGCCGGCCACTCCGCGGTAGGCCGACCGTGGACCCCGCGGGCCGTCGATTGCTGGTGGTCATTCGAGGGCGGGAGGGAGCCCCATGTTCGACATGCGACGGCGCGCGTTCATCACGCTCATCGGTGGGGCGGCGGCCGCGTGGCCGCTCGCGGCGCGTGCGCAGAGGTGGCCCAGCCAGGTGGTGCGCATCATCTGCCCGATCGCAGCCGGTGGAGGAATCGACGCGACTGCCCGGATCGTCGCCGCCCGGCTATCGGAGATTTGGGGCCAGCAGGTCGTGGTCGAGAACAAGACCGGCGCCAGCGGCAACATCGCGGCCGAATTCGTCGCGCGGTCCGACCCCGACGGCTACACCATCTATATCGCCGCTTTCCCGCACGCGACCAGTCGCTATCTCTATCCCTCGCTCGGCTACGACCCGGTCGCCGACTTCGCCCCCGTCACGCTGATCGGTGTCTACCCCCTCATCATGGTCGTGCCGAGCTCCTCGCCGGCGCACTCGGTCAAGGAGTTCATTGCCTATGCGAAAGCGAGCAAGCTCAGCTATGCCTCCTCCGGCCATGGTACGTCGCTGCATCTCGCCGGCGAGCTGTTCAAGCGCAGGGCCGGCATCGAGATGACGCACGTGCCCTATCGCGGGGCCGGACCGGCCTTCAACGACCTCATCCCCGGCCGCATCGATGCGATGATCAACTTCGCGTCGTCGAGCCTGCCGCTGGTGCGCCAAGGCCAACTGCGCGCCCTCGCGGTAGCCAGCGCCAAACGGCTGTCGGTCGCGCCTGATCTGCCGACCATGGCGGAGGCCGGTGTTGCGGGAGTGGAGGTTTCTTCATGGGCGGCATTCTTGGTTCCGGCCAAAACGCCCCGAGAGATCATCACGAAAATTCACGCCGATACAGTTGTAGCCCTCGCAGAGCCGGCGGTCAGGGCGAAGCTCGAACAGGGTGGTGTCGTGGTGATCGGCTCCCCGCCGGATGAGCTTGCCACGTTTCTCAGCTCCGAGATGGATAGATGGGGACAGGTCATCAAAGAGGCGAACATCAAGGTCCAGTGAAATGGCCGATCTCGGCGCGCGGGTGGCCTCGACAGTTCGAATTGAGTGGCGGGGCCAGCGCGTCCTTATCTCCTCGCCAGTACGTATCGGATCGCACGGCCGACAAGCCAAACAAGCACCGCCAGGAGGGCTAAGCTGCTTGCGTGCAGCCACGCGTCCAGCTCCTTTGTGCGTTCCAGGTAAATAGCGCCAAACAGGAAAAAGGCTGTCACCACGAGTATGAACGCCGCGATACCGCAAGCCGTCCAATATAAAATCTTGCCCAATCGAGCGCGCATGATGCCCTCCAACCGGGAAGCATCGTATCAGGGTCGTGGGCGAGGCGCTGGCCAAGCTTCAACGAATCGAGGTCGAGACGCTCACGCAGCGCGCGGAAGGACTCTATCTCGCAAGCGAATTGCTCGCGGATTCCACTTCGCGTCGTTCGCTGCGGCGCACACAATTCGGGAGCAATCGGAGCCAAGCGGACATGGAGCGCCACCGCCAATCCGATCGAGAGATCAGCGTTTGACGAGGGGGCGACGGTGCGTCTCCCACTCTCATGCTCGCGTCGTCATTCTCACCAGCAGCTTGCCGAAGTTCTTGCCCTGCAACAGACCAAGGAAGGAAGCGGGCGCCTTCTCCAGGCCGTCAACAATGTCCTCGCGATACTTGAGGCGACCCGCGCGCACCCACTCGCTGACATCGCGCAGGAAATCAGCTTGCTTCGCGGCCAAATCCGAGACGATGAAGCCACGCAGGAGGAGGCGCTTGCGCAACACCGAGAACATGTCGGGACCGGGCATCGGGGTTTTTGCGTTGTACTGCGCGATGAGCCCACAGACGGGGATGCGCGCAAAATCGTTGAGCAGCGGCCACACCGTCTGTTGCACGGCGCCGCCGACGTTCTCGAAATAAACGTCGATGCCCTTGGGACAAGCCGCCTCGAGCAGTTTTGCAAAATCGGGCGCGCGATGATCGACACAAGCATCGAAGCCCAGCTCGCCGGCCACGAAGTGGCACTTCTCAGTGCCGCCGGCGATCCCAACCGCATGACATCCTTTGGTTTTGGCGATCTGCCCGACTACCGACCCGACGGCGCCGGAGGCCGTCGGTAGTCGTCGAACTCGCCCGCACCTTCTCCAATGCTGACGCCTGCTCGGCCATCCGCTTCGACATCGCGACGAGGCCGGTAACGAGATCGTCGGCCGATCATCCGCCGCCTGCGCTTGCTGCCACCACCGCTCGGCCAGGGATTCCGTCTTCGCCACGATGTCTTGCAGCGTAGCGATTTGGGCTTCCAGGGCTTCTTGCGCCGCATAAGACATTGCCTTATATGACCCGCTGATGAGGGTCGTCGCAACCCGCGGCTACGACGGTAGGGCGCGAAAACTGTTCACGCCCGCCGAGCAGGCAGCGGCCGAGCTGGAAATTGCGCTCGCACCAACCGCATGGCCAGTCATCCCCGGTACTGGGGGCGCTCGCAAAGCGCGAGTGCCCGCGGCGGGCGCGGTAAGAGCGGCGGCGCGCGCATCATTTACTGCGTCGTTGCCCGCAGCGGCGTGCTCTACTTGCTGGACGTGTATGCCAAGAGCGCGAAGGAGGATTTGACCGATGCCAAGAACCGTGAAATCCGCAAGCTTGTCGCGGCGCTCCAAGCCGAGGGCTAGCGCCTTGGGTCGCCGCCTAGTGGCCGGGCTCAATGACGCGCTCGCCCATGCGCGTGGCGAGCTGGTATTGCCGAGTTACACCGTCACCGTGCCTGAGACGGTGGACGTAGCCAAGCTGCGCCACCGGCTCGGCTTGTCGCAGGCGGCCTTCGCGCGCACCTTCGGGCTCGACGTGACGGCGCTGCATGCCTGGGAGCAGGGCCGACGTCGCCCGGATCGCGCGGCGCGCGTGTTGCTCGCGGTCATCGCCAAGGAGCCACAGGCGGTGTTGCGGGCTCTCACAGACCGATAAGGGTTGCAGCTGGTCGGAGCGCCGAGATTTGAACTCGGGACCCCCAGTCCCCCAGACTGGTGCGCTAACCGGGCTGCGCTACGCTCCGCCGACGCTGATCTACGCTGGCGAAGGCGAAGGCGCAAGGGCGCCGCCCTCGCGGCGCCTCGCTCACGCCGGAACGGCGTCGGCGCGGGCCGGCGCCGCCGCCCGATAGGAGCGCGAGGCCGCCATCAGGCCCCACAGCACGCCGAGCAGCAGGAAATAGTGGCGCCAGTGGTCGATGTCGATGACGGCGCTCTCCGCCACGGTGCCGACATAGGCGGCGTAGACCGCGTGATAGATCGGCTGCCACGGCGTGCGCACGAAGATGAAGCGCGTGCTCGTCGCCACCGTCACGACGCAGAGCGTGAGATAGCCGAAGCCGGTGAGCCAGCCGCCGGACATGAAGGCGTTGAGGAAGGTGTTGTGCGGGTCCTCGACGAAGCGGCTGGAGAACTGCAGCGGGCCGATCCCGAACGGCTGCTCGAGCGCGAGGTCGGCGCCGAGCGCATAGCGCCCGAAGCGGCCATAGCGGCCGACGTCGTAGCTCTGCTCGAACGCCGCCCGCTCCTTGAGCAGGTCGGCGACCTCGCCGACCGACAGCAGCGCCGCGATCAGCACGACGACGGCAACGAGGCCGGCGATCACGACCAGGACGATGCGCAGCCGCTCGCGGCCCGATCGGCTGGTGAAGAAGGTCAATGCCATCAGCACCGCCGCCGCGGCGACGAACTGGCCCCAGGCGCCGCGCGAGAACGACAGCAGCAGCGCCGCCAGCATCAGCAGCAGCGTCAGCATGCCGCGCACGACGCGCCGCCCGGCCAGCATCCGCTGGAGCACCAGCAGGGCCGGCAGCACCAGGAACGCGCCGAGCACGTTCGGGTCGTTGAACGTGCCGCGCGCGCGCTCGTTGAGCACGAGCAAGTCCGACACGCCGCCGAGGAGGTGGAAGTAGCCGGCGAGCGCCGCCAGCGCGGCGACGATCGCCGCCGCAAGATAGCCGCGCATGAGCAGCTCGAGCCGCCGCTGCGTATTGCCGCCGAGCATCGCGGCGTAGAACACGGCGGTGGCGGCAAGAAACGCCGATATCATGACCCAGAGCACCGGCTTTCCCTGGTCGCTCACCTGCACCACCGCGGCGGCATAGCCGACCTCGAGGAGAGCGAGGAGGAGGACGAGCGGCACGAGCGGCGCGCGCAGCGAGAGCCCGGTCGCGGCAAACAGCAGCATCCCGACGACGCCGACGATCTCGTAGGGGCTCGGCTCGATGAACACGAACGCGCCGGAAAAGCCGATCAGCCAGAGCAGCGCGCCGCGCAGCGATTCGACATCGAGCCGCGGGCCGGCGACCGCACCGACCGATGCTGCGGCAGAAGTCATCGCCACGCGTCGCCCGCTGCGAGTGCAGCAAGCGCAGGCGCCGATACCGTTGCCCTCTCCCCTTGTGGGAGAGGGCAGCGACGCGTTGGCAGCAGACTCCGATGGGTGAGGGGGGTGGTCCCCTCACCCATTCTTTCTGTTGCACTATCGGAGTCGCCCTCTCCCACCGCAAGTCGGGCTTGCCCGACTTGCGCAGTGCAATGCGCATCCCGGGCAGGCCCGGGATGCGTGGGAGAGGGCAAATCTTTCGACGGCGCGTTCGCGGCTCGACTCGGCACCACAAGCGCGAAAGGCGCGAGCAGAGCGAGCCTAGGGTGGCGGTTGGAGAGGGCGAGACGCTCGGACATCAGTAGGCGTTCTCGGTTCGCGCCAGCGCCAGCGGCGTCTTCGCCAGGATGAACAGGTCGAGCAACACCGACCAGTTCTCGATGTAGTAGAGGTCGTGCTCGACGCGGCGCTGGATCTTCTCGTGGGTGTCGGTCTCCCCGCGCCAGCCGCTGATCTGCGCCCATCCGGTGATGCCGGGCTTGACGCGGTGGCGGGCGAAATAGCCGTCGACCGCCTCGTCGTAGAGGCGGTTCTCCGCCTTGGCGTGGACGGCGTGCGGACGCGGCCCGACCAGCGACAGGTTGCCCTTGAACACGACGTTGATCAGCTGCGGCAATTCGTCGATCGAGGTCTTGCGGATGAAGGCGCCGACCGGGGTGACGCGCGGGTCGCCCTTCTGCACCAGCCGCGCGGCGGTGGCGTCGCACAGCTCCACGTACATCGAGCGGAACTTGTAGACCTCGATCAGCTCGTTGTTGAACCCGTAGCGCCGCTGCTTGAAGAACACGGGACCGCGGCTGTCGAGCTTGATCGCGATCGCGGTGACGAGCATCAGCGGGGAGGCCGCCAGCAGGATCAGGCCGCCGACGATCCGGTCGAACAGCCATTTCATCACCACGTCCCAGTCGGCGATCGGCTTGTCGGACACGTCGAACACCGGGACGTTGCCGACATAGGAATAAGCGCGCGGCCGGAACCGCAACTTGTTCGAATGCGCGGCCAGCCGGATGTCGACCGGCAGCACCCACAGCTTCTTGAGCATCTGCAGGATTCGGCCCTCGGCCGAGATCGGCAGCGCGAAGATCACGAGGTCGATGCGGGTCTTGCGCGCGAACTCGACGAGGTCGTCGACGGTGCCGAGCTTTTGCTGGCCGGCGATCATGGTCGGGGCGCGATCGTCGCCGCGGTCGTCGAACACGCCGACGATGTGGACGTCCGAATCGCGCTGGACGGAGAGCGCCTGGACCAGCGCGTCGCCGCGCTCGTCGGCGCCGACCACGACGGTGCGGCGGGCGAGCCGGCCCTCCCGCGTCCAGCGGCGCACCATCACGAACAGGCTGCGCCGGAACGCGATCAGGACGACGAGCCCGACGACGTAGAAGCTGCCGAGCCAGACGCGCGAGTAATGGTCGCCCATCTTGGCGAAGAAGGTCACACCGATGGCGATCAGGAACACCACCGACCACGCCGAAGCGAGCCGGAAATACTGCTTCTCGTAGCCGCGGAACGCCTGCACCTGATAGATGTCGGCGGTCTGGAACGCGAGCATCGCCAGCCCGGCGATGCCGAGAACGGCGCCGACATAGCGCCAGGCGAATCCCTCGATTGGAACGACATATCCGAGATAGACCGCAAGCCCAACGAGCGTGGTGAGCCCGAATTCGATCATGCGCACGGTGCCGGCGACGACGATCGGGGACCAGGCCGGCGCGGTCGGCTCGGCCGCGGCGTCGAGCGCCGCGCGGGACAGGACTTTGGGCTCGGCCGGCGCGGCGTCACGCTTTGCCGCCGCGTGGAGCGCGGTGGCGGCATTCATGAGCTTGCGCGCGTCGAATTCGAGCATTGGTGCGCCTGGACGGATGCATGGGCCGCGGCGATGGCCGCCCCCTTCGATTAGGTAGAGGAAAAGTTTCAAGAAATGCTTAGGCGGGCCCGGAAAATCCGGTGATTTTTTAACCATGCCGGCGCGTCAGCGCCGCCTCATAGGCGGCGAGCACGGCGTCGGTCATGGCCTCGGCGGAAAAGTCCGCGCGGATGTGGCCCTGCAGGCGCCGCGCCGCCCCGCCTTTCGCGGCCGGATCGGTGAGCGCGGCGCCGATGGCGCGGGCGAGCGCCGCCGGATCGCCGGGGGCGACGAGATCGGCGGCATCGGCGCCGAGAATCTCGGGAATTCCGCCGACCTCTGTCGCGATCAGGGGAACGCCGGCGGCCGCCGCCTCGAGCACGATGTAAGGCAGCGACTCCGCGCGCGAAGGGACGACCAGGAGCCGCCCGAGCGCGAAAGCCTCGCGCGCGGGCCTTGCTCCCACGAACCGGATCGCCTCGCCGAGGCTCTCGGCCGCGACCAAGGCCTCGAACGCCGGCCGGTCGGGGCCGTCGCCGACGATCGTGGCGGTGACGCGCCGGCCGTCGCGCGCCAGCAGCGCAACGGCCTTGATCAGCACGTCGACGCCCTTGAGCATGCGCAATTCGCCGACGAAGACGAGGTTGGTCGCCTGCGCGTCGACGGCGATGGGCGTGAATTCGGCGGCGGCGACGCCGTTGTGCACGACGCGGGCGCGCGCGCCGGGGTCGCCGATCTTGGCGCGGAAGACATCGCTGCCGTAGCGGCTCTCGAACAGGAACAGGTCGGTCGTCCGCATCAGCACCCGCTCGGTATCGAGATAGAGAAAGCCGGTCGGCGAGTTCCAGTTGAAGTGCAGGCTGCCGCCGTGCGGCGTATAGACGCGGATCGCCTGGCCCGCGCGCGCCAGCCGCGCATAGGCGCCGCCCTTGGCGCCGTGGCCGTGCAGCACGTCGGCGCGCGTCTCGGACGCGCGCCACCCGACATGCGCGCGGGCGGTGACGTCGCGCAGCCCGACTTGCCGGCTCATCGGGACCCGGCTCAGGCCGAGCGCGAGCTGCGGCGCCAATGCCGTGAGCGTCGCCTCGGCCTGCGCGCCGCCGGTCGAGGCATCCGCGATCAGCCCGACGCGGTGTCCGCGCGCGATCTGGCCGCGCGCGAGGTCGACCACGTGGCGGAACAGTCCGCCGACCGGAGCGCGAAAGACATGCAGGATGTTGAGGGGGCGCGCGTGCGACGTGTCGCATTCACGCTCCGTTAACGATCCGCGCGCCAGAACTTGCACGGGCCGCATCCCCGCTTGTCCGATTGCCGAAGGCGGGGCGATTAGGCGCTTCCCGTGGTTAACAAAGCCAAAACCTCTCCGTTGTCATGCCCGCGTAGGCGGGCATCCGGTAACCCCGAATGCGAGCGATCGAGGCGAAGCCAGTGCTACTACGCTGGTTTCCCGGATTACTGGATCGTCCGCCTGAGCTTGCCCTCGGGCCGGCCGCAGGCCGGACCCGGGGGAGGACGATGACAGCCGCGAGAGCTTGAACTCGACGCCTATGGGGACAAGCCCGGCCATGACGACGCGAAAAACGGGGAAACGCGCCTTTAACGTGACGTCAACCATGTTCGTTTGGAATTGGGTTACGAGTCGCGCGTGGTGCGCGTTGGTGTGAGATGGTCATGCAAGCGAGTGCGCAGTCGAACGGTCGGCTTGGTCCGGGGCCGGTCGCCACCGATATCGATCTCGGACTTCTGGGCCGGGCGCTCTGGCGCAAGAAAGTCCTGATCGCCGGCCTCACCCTTCTCGCCGCGGCGCTCGCATTCGCCGCCGTCAATGCCATCACCCCGCGATACAAATCGGAAGCGCGGGTCCTGATCGAGACTCGCGAGAACGCCTTTTTCCGCCCGGATGCGGAAAAGATGAGCGAGCGCAGCACCGTCGATCAGGAAGCGGTGACCAGCCAGGTCCAGCTCATCCTGTCGCGCGACCTCGCGCGCGAGATCATCAAGAAGCTCAAGCTCGGCGAACGCGCGGAGTTCGATCCGATCCTCGACGGCCCGAGCCTTCCCCGCACGCTGCTGAGCCTCGTCGGCATCATCAAGGATCCGATGGACATGTCGCCCGAGGAGCGGGTGCTCAAGAGCTATTATGACCGGCTGTCCGCCTTCCAGGTGGAAAAGTCCCGCGTCATCGCCATCGAATTCGAGTCGCAGGATCCGGAGCTTGCGGCGCAGGCCACGAACGCGATCGCCGAGGCCTACCTCGTCCTTCAGCAATCCGCCAAGCAGGGGCAGACCCGCGCCGCCGGCGTCTGGCTCTCCGGCGAGATCGAGCGGCTGCGCGCCAACGTCGCGCAGGCGGAAGCCAAGGTCGAGGAGTACCGCGCCAAGACCAATCTCTTCATCGGCAACAACAACACCACGCTGTCGAGCCAGCAGCTCGGCGATTTCAACGCTCAGCTCGCCGCCGCGCGCGGGCAGAAATCGGACTCCGAGGCAAAGGCCAGGATGATCCGCGATGCGCTCAAGACCGGCGCGCCGCTCGAGTTCTCCGACATCGTCAATTCCGAGCTGCTGCGGCGCCTGTCCGAGCAGCGCGTGATCCTGCGCGCGCAGCTCGCCGAGCAGTCGTCGACGCTGCTCGACCAGCATCCCCGCATCAAGGAATTGCGCGCGCAG
>WNFC01000413.1_pt1 | contig 42272 bp, 12 predicted proteins | sample 5400541 | NCBI WGS metagenome assembly WNFC01 (sample SAMN13153342, study PRJNA577476) | soil metagenome | isolation source: 120 cm saprolite under Douglas fir tree site 2 hole 2 replicate 1 | place: USA:California | collected 2015-04-18 | reverse complement strand
CGAGGCGACCGGAGCCGGCGGGCTTCTGATCCACAGCGACGTCATCAATACCGGCTCGTTGTGGGCCAATGGCGGCAATGTCACGGTCGACGGCAATGTCAGCGGCAACGGTTCGGCGCTGATCAGTGGGGCTGCTACGCTGGAATTTGCCCACGCGTCGGCTGAAAACACAGCTTTTGACCTGGGGTCGACCGGAAGCCTCGTTGTCGGAGATTCGTTCAATTTCTCAGGCGTTGTGTCAGGGATGACAACCAGCAATCATATCGACCTTCTCGATTTCAACTTCGCCAATGGAACGACGGTGAGTTACGCTGCCAATGCAAACAACACCGGCGGGACCTTGAGTGTCACCGACGGAGCTCATACCGCCAATATTGCGTTGTTAGGCCAGTACGACCCCGCCGGCTTCCAGACCGAGGCGGACAAGACCACGGGAACGCTGATCAGCTACCACGATCTCCATCTGGCCTGATGCGTCGCCAAGGCTTGAAATGGATCGGGGCCTTTGCGGCCCCGATTTCCATCTTTGCAGAGCACCGCGTCACGATTCGCGCTCCGCCTGGAGGGGGCGGGAAGCCCCTAGCCTTGTGGCCTGCCACAGCCCTGCGCCATAGGCAGCGCCACAAGCCTGCACGCCAGCGATTTCATCGTCCATGCCTAGTGCCCGACTCGGAGAATCGCCAGAATCGTCCGTTTCAGTCGAACTTTCATGCCATCTAGCTCTCCCGAGATTCGGTTGAGCCTCTGATAATTGGCTTCGATTCGCGAATTCACGGATTGTCACCGCGCCGGTGGAGCTCGCAGTGGTGTGCAAAATAGAACAGTGACCCTAATTCGCTTTGCGCTCGAGCACGCTTGCCGTTTCTTTGATTGAAATTTAATTCGAGAGCCTCAGAGCGAAGCCAGTTTCCGATAGTGGGCTCAGTTTCCTGAAAGATTTCAACGCCGCTGGCCACGCGGTCTGGCCTACAGCGTCACACGCAGCGAAACGTGCATCTTCAAAAAATCTGAAAAACCTATCGAGAATTTTTCTTTTTTTTTCTTTCACAAAATTTCCGTTGCCGACGGGGTGTTTTCATGTCAGGTTTCGAATTGTTAACTTTTGAAGAGAACGTCGATGACGACCGATATCAAATTGGTGCATCGGAGTTCATCGATCCCGTCTAAATTGCTCTGCTAAAATTTTCTGCCTGTTTCACGCTGCTACTTGATGCGTTCGCGGGCCTATTTATTAGCTGTTTCTGGCACCATTGAATTCATAAAGAGCCGCCTGAACCGCTTTAAATGTGGGTACGGCTGCCATGTCGGAAATCGTTGAGCACACTCCGACCCGACGCCGCTTTGGCAAATATTTATTCACCCGGCTCTCCAACTCGTTGCCACGCGTGCGGCGGTCGCGACGGATCGCGGACTCGAAACCCGTGCCGCGCGTGCGAGCTTTCGAGCCCGCGCGAGTGCTATTCGAGCAACTTGAGCCGCGTTATCTGCTCTCGGCCGACATTTCACCGTTTGTCATCGCGATGGCGGACGCAGGGCATGACCTCACGCTCCAGTTCGATAGCAGCAGCGATATGCTGCAGGTCATCAACGATCAGTCCGGCCAAACCGTCGGCGAGCAGCAGGCGAGCCGAACCAGCCAGATTCAGATCATCGGGACGAACGAGAATGATCGGCTAACGATCAATCTCACAGCTGGTTTCGCCTTGCCATTGGGGATCAACTTTGATGCCGCAGGCGGACAGGATCAGCTGATCCTGGGCGGTTCTGCTGACGCTGTGATGCATCGGATCGACAGTAACGGCAGTGGAAAGGTGTTGTTCGAGACCGGCAATGTCGGCGGCAATCTGTCTTACAGTGGCATTGAGCAACTTACTGATTCCGCTCTGGCGCAGAACCGCTCGATCGCGGTTACCGACGCCGGCAACAATGTGTCGCTGATTTCTAACGTCGATGGCATCACGGCGCTGACCACTTCTCAGGGCGAAAAGCTCGGATTTGGCACCAGCGCAAAATCGTTGAGTATCGACGCCGAAGCTGCAAATCTGGATAACCAAGCCACCCTTCAGGCCGATCATATTGCATTGCACGGGCTTGCGCTGAGTATCGGCGGTACGCTCGATGCGCACGGCATCATCGGTGGCATGATTGATCTGACCGGCAACCAGATCGACGTCCACAATAGCGCTGTCATCGATGCGACCGGCCTTGCTGGCGGCGGCAACGTGCATGTCGGCGGCGACCTGCATGGCTCAGGCGCGCTGCCGAACGCCGAGACCACCCTCGTTGAGCGCGGTGCAGCCATTAACGTCAGTGCGATCCAGAGCGGGCAGGGTGGCAGCGCGGTGATCTGGGCCGACGGCAACACGTTCTTCGCGGGCTCGATCCTCGCGCGTGGTGGCAGCACCGGCGGCGACGGTGGATTCGCGGAAGTTTCTGGCAAGGGTGAGCTCGGGTTCTACGGAAGTGTCGACCTGTCCGCGCCGCAAGGCGCCGCCGGCACGTTGCTGCTCGATCCGAACACCGCAGAGGTCACCGACGCCCCCTCGGCTACCAACGACGGCTCTCTACCGAGCGTGACCGCCAGTGGGGCGTACGTGATCTCGGTGCAGGCCATCGAAGCTAGTTCCGCCAGCAACAACATCTCGATCGCCGCTGCCGACGGCATCACGATCGACGATCTCACCGCAAGCCCCGGCAATAACGTGCTCGCCATCGGGGGAGGGCATTCGATCACGTTCAACGCAGGCGCCGGCACGTTCAGCTTCGCCAACGCGGCCAACGAGATCACGACCGCGGGCGGGACAGTGTCGATTACCGCAGCGACGATCGGAACGCTCGGCGTCTTTGACGTTGGCAGCGGGACGCTCACGCTCGATGCGACTAGCAGCGGCATTAAACTCAATTCGATCAATGCCGGAACGCTGAACGTCACCGCCGCCGGCAATATCACGGAAGCCATCGGCAGCAATGTCACGGTTTCCGGCACAGCTATATTCGGCGCCGCGACATTCGATGTCGACCTGACTGGCGCTACGACGAACAAATTCAGTACGCTCGACATCACCGCGGCCAAGGTCAGCCTCAGCGGCAACATTACCTATACCACGTTGAACCTGACGGGAACGACCGACATCGCGGTTTCGGACGACGCCAATATCACGCTGACCGACACCAGTCTGAAAATCGGCTCGCTGCCGACAATCATCCTGAGCGGCATCACCAGCGCTGAGCTTACTGACACCGGCAGCACGGGCCGCACTCTCGACGTCAAGGGTTTTACGGGCACGACGACGCTGACCGGCGGTACTGGCGGCGACACCTATGTCTTTGGGAACAAGTTCGACGCTACGATCATCGCCGGGATCGGCAACAACGATCTACTCGATTTTACCAACAATTCCGACCCGCTCAGCGGCTTCACGGTGAGCGCCACCAACACAATCACCGATGGTACTAACACCATACAACAAACGTTAGCGCCAGTCGCGCATATCGACGTCAATCTGACCAGTACTATGGTGAACGCGGCGTTCGTCGCCTTCTTGGCCGATCTCGTCGCGATGGTGGGGAAGATCGAAGCGACTCCCCAGGTCGCGGAGCTCACAAACCAGCTGCCGCTGCTCAGCCGCCTGAAGAACTTGACCGGCCGCAATGCCAATTTGCTGAGTGTGCTGGGTCTTTCCGACGTGTTCACTAAGCTCCAGACCGAGTACGGCCCGCCGAACCCGACGACGCTCTCAGCCCTGCTTGCGAAGTTGGAAGGTCTGGCGACGTCGACTGCATCGAGCGATGATGTGCTCGGCTTCAATATCGGCGGCAACGCGAGCGCCGGGTATCGAGGCGGGAGCGGGAGCGGCGGGGCGCTCGAGCTGCTTCCCAGCTTCACCGTCAACGCCGAGCGCAAGGAAAGCTTCGCGATCGATCTCGGCGACAAGGCACAGCTCCTTGGCATCGGCGTTACCGGTAACCTCGACCTCGACGCGACGCTGGCGGCAACCCTGACGGCCGCGCTCGACCCGAGTTCGTCGACGCCCTCATTGCCCAATGCTACCTTCGATTTCCACGTCTCGGCGTCCAATCCCACCGCAGCGACGCCGACCTTAGGCTTCCTCGACTCCACCATCGTGGTCGGGAGAACCTGGTTCAGCGGCGATCTCGACGTCTCGGTGACCAACACCGATTTCACAACCAATCCGACAGTGACGCTCGGAACCAGCAGCTCGACCATGGGCCCGGTCCCGCTGACCGTGACCTCGCTTGGAACTTTCGACTTAACCACACAGGGATTGCTGTCTAGCGCCAATCTCACCTTCTCTTTCGCAAACGGCACCTTGTTCGGCGACACCAGCCACGCTCCCGCGGTCCCGGCGGTCGACGTGCCGGCGGCGGGAGCCGACCTCGCCGACTTCGCCAATGTCACGCCGAGCGGCGTGCTCGGCATGCTCACCACCCTCGTCACGAATTTTACCAGCCTGTCGCAGAGCAGCGCGTTACAGACCCAGATCCCACTCACCGGGAAGAACCTCAGCGACGAGGTGAATTTCGCCAAGAGTTTCATCCAGGAGGTGATGAATCCGCTGTTCATCTCTCCCGCGAACTTCGGTAACCAGGATGCCAACGGCGACGGCAAGCCCGACATCAACTTCAGCAGCATCCAGACCCTGATCCAGCACCTGAACACCGCGCTGGGGACGTCCATCACGGCGAAATACTCCCCCGTCTCGATGACCCAGCCCGGGGTGCTGACCTTCAGGATCGACACACCGGACGCCGTGACAATCGCGCAATCACACCTCGGGGGCGTCGGCCAGGACGAGGTACTGATCGTCACGATCGACGATGCGATCAACGGCAGCAGCGGGGGCAGCGACCCCACGAACAGCTTCCGCCTTGGCTTCCAGGACGCGAACGGCGTCTACCATTTCACCGACCCTCTCCTCGACACCACCGAGAGCGCGGCGGATTTACAGACGAGGCTCGAGGCGCTCGCCGGCCTCGGCACCGGCAATGTCAAGGTTACCGGCGGCTCGGGTGGTCCCTTCACGATCGAATTCCAGGGAGCTCTGGCGAACACGCCCGAGAAGCTGCGCGGCGTTGCCAGCAGCGACCAGCTGGCGTCGATCCCGCTCAACCTCGGGCTCAACTTTGGCAACCTCGCCAACATCTCGATCACAGCGGGCGGCAATCTCGATGTCTTTGCGGGGATCGATGCAGGGCTGACCTTCGGCATCAACCTGACGCCGACGACGCAGCTCGCGGTGGCGCCGTCAGCCTTCACGCCCTCGACCGGCGTCTCGGTCATGACCCTGCAGGACGGCGGCGGCGGCGTCAACGAGAAGCAGCAGATCACCGTCCATGACGCCAACAAGGGATATTATCAGCTCACCTTCGCCGACAACAGCGGCAACGCGCTACAAACCGGGGATATCGCGTTCGATGCCGGGGCGGCGAGCGTGCAGAGCACGCTTGAGAACACTGTAGCCACGCCCAGCAGCACCAAGATTCTTTCCGGCAAGATCTCGGTCACCGGCGGCACGTTGAACTCGCTTGGCGACCGCGTCTTCACGGTCGAGTTCATCGGCGGCCTCGCGAACACCAATGTGAACTCGATTGGTGCGGTCGCGACGCCGCCCCACGCGGCGACGACCCACACGAGCATCCCGGTCGCGGTGATAACCCCCGGCGACGCTACCCACAACCAAGTGGACACGGTGGCCGTGACGGCCACAGGCGGTACCTTCACCCTGACCGTGAAGGGCGCCCAGACGACCGGCGCCATCGCCTGGAACGCGCCCGCGACCGGATCGAACAGCGTGCAGTCGGCGTTGGAGGCGCTGTCCAATGTCGGCACCGGCAATGTCTCGGTCAGCGCAAGCGTTGCGACCGGCAATCCGGACACAATCACCTACACGATCACCTTCCAGGGTAGCCTCGGCAATCAGGCCGTCACCCTGACCGCCGCCGGTTCGGGCCTCACCGCCGGCGTGGTCGGGCCGGGCAGCGACGGCGTGCTCCTCGGCGGCGGTGCCGGCGCTAGCGCCACTTTCGATGTGCAATTGCTCAATACGCCGAGCGTCAGCCCGGCGGTCCGTGTGATCGGGGTCGCGCCGACGGTCACAACGGCGACGCAGACCCAGGGCAGCGCGTTACAGAACGAGGTCCAGACGGTCAACGTGGGGAATGCGACCGGCGGTAGCTTTACGCTGACCTTCGGCGGCCAAACGACCGTCGCCATCCCCTACAATGCGGTGGGCGGCCCGACCGCGACATTGACGAGCGCGCAGCTCGGCGTGCTTGGCACGACATCGCAGATCGAACACCTCGTGCTCAACGCCGACGGCGGTACCTTCAGCCTGACCTTCAGGCCCGACCCCGCCATCAACCTCATATCCCCCCCGCCGAGTCAGACCCTCAGCGGGCTCAGCAACGCCATCACCGCAGCGACCCTCCTAACGAATATCCAAGCGCTTCCGGGGTTCAGCGCCACCACGGTCAGCGGTAGCGGGACGAACGCCGATCCGTTCATCATCACCTTCGCCAGCTCCCTGGGGCTCGTCGCCTCGTCGGCGAGCGCCACCGGACTGTCGCAGAGCGGCAGCGTGCAGGCCGCGCTCGACGCGCTGAGCACGATCGGCGGCGCCGGCGGCAACGTCACCGTCACTTCGACCGTGCCTGGCACCTATGGCATTACCTTCGGCGGCAACTTGGCGCACACGGATGTCGGCCAGATCACCGCCAATGGTAGCGCGCTGATCGGCACCAATGCGGTACAGACCGTCACCGTGCTAAACGCCGATGGTGGCACTTATCAGCTGACGTTCACCGACCCCAGCGGCAACACGATACAAACCGGCGATATCGCGCCCGGCGCCCCGGCGACCGGGGTGGGGAGTGTTGATGCCGCGCTCGAGAACGCCGTGGCCACGCCCAGCGCCACCAACATCCTTTTCGGCAATATCTCGGTGACGTCGAAGTCGATCCCCGGCGGCACGGAATACATCATCACCTTCGTCGGCAGCCTCGCCAGCAAAAACGTCTCGCTGATCGCCTTGCCCGTCGACCCTGTGACGAAGATCCCGATTCTGAACCTGACCAACGCCACCGCGCTGTTCGACAGCGGTACGCTGACGGTGACGGCGGCCAGCACCAGCAACAACACCATGCTCGCGCAGCTCGCCGGCCAGGTCCAGGACCAGATCGACACTGCGCTGAACAACCAGGGCTATGGGCTCGGCTTCCTGCACACCGGCACGTTTACCAACGGCAGCCCCTTCGTCGCCACGAACACCACTGCCTACAGCACCTCGCTGGCGAGCGATATCCCGCTCACCTTGACGGCCACGGCCAACGGCAAGACGACGATCGTTAACACCACGTTGCGCGAGAAGGACGTGACGAGCGCCGGGATCGCGCTCAACACGACGCAAAAGGGCGTTCTGAATACGACGTCGCAAGTCGAGTCGCTGACCGTCAAGGCCGGCAGCGGTACCTTTACGCTGACCTTCAATGGCGAGACCACCGCGCCGATCGCCTACAACGCGTCGGCAACCGGGCTGAACAGCGTACAAAGCCTGATCGGAAATCTGTCGGGCTTCAGCGGCAAGGTCACCGTCACCGGCAGCGGCACGGCACTCGACCCGTTCATCATCACCTTCAACAATTCCCTCGGCAGCGTGAGTTCCGGCGCCAATGGCAGCGGCCTGTTCAGCAACACCGACGTTGCCTCGGCCCTGGCCGTCGTCCTCAACACGGCGCTCAACGGCACCGGGGTCAGCGTCAGTGTCTCCAGTGTCGGCGGGCATATCGGCATCACGCCGGCCGTCGGAGGTACCCTCGAGGTCGATTACGGCGACGGGCAGTCGGTCTACCACGGCGGCACGATCGACCCGGTGAACGGCGTGACCTCGCCGATCATGGCGGCGGCGAGCGGCGGGCGGATCACATTGCGCGCGCCATCGGTCACCGCCCAGGGCGACGCGTTGGCCCCGCCGCTCACCGTCACGCGCTTGCTGCAAACATCTGTCGGCGGCTTCACCGACCCCGCCTATCAGGAAATGGGGCTGCTGAGCACGCCGACCGCATTCAACGGCAGGCTTTCCCACGACATTCCGGCACCGAGCGGATCAAACCCCGCCGGCCTGACCCTGGTCGTCAACGGCGTCGATGTGCCGGTTTCCCTGTTGGCCAGCGCGACCGCCGCCAACACCAGCATCAGCCAGCTCATCGGCGAACTCCAAGGAGCGGTTGATAGCGCGCTGGCGGCGCTGCCGGGCAACCCATTCGCCGCCCAGATCTTTGAAGTGGCGAATACAGCGCATCCGTATCTCATACAGGTTCAGTTGGTGTCGCCGACCGGCGGCGGCAATGCGATCGAGTTCGTCGGAAGACCGACTGACGTCACCAGCCTGTCGATCAAAGTGCCAACGTCGAGCCCTGACCCGCTGACGAACGGCGCGGTCACCGATCTCGGCTTCACCCCCGGTAACAGCGGTCCGCAGAAATCCACCGCCGGCGGCGCCTTCATCAAGGATGCCAGCCTCGCCGCCCATCTCACCGTTTTTACCCCGAACACGGTCATGACCTCGGCCTCGCTGGGCTTTATCGCCGTCAACGCGAATGGTACTGGTTCGTTCGTTGCCGATTCGGCATTGTCGCTGCTCAACCCGGTCGACGGCACCACCACAATTCCGATCGCGACCCTGGCGCATGCGCTCGGCGAGGGCAATTTCCTCTTCGGCACCGCGGGCGGCACCGACCAGAGCCCGGCCACCGGTCCGGTCGAAGGCACATTCGGCGGTCAAGGTAGCCTAGAGCTGACGGTCAGCGCCACCCCGAACGGCGCACCGGCGAGCATTCAGGGCCTGAGCGCCGAACTGGTGCTCAGCCTCGAGGTGCCCGATTTCCTGACCGCGGTGCCGCGGTTATTTAGCTACGACGACCCGCTTGGGCTTGGGCACAGCACGTTTGGCTTCAACGGCGGGACCATCACTCTCGGCGCGGCGGCGCAGTCGCAGTTAACCAACGACCTCTATTTCATCCTCGACGGTGGCAACAAGCCCGTGCTCGGGGTGCTGAAGGCTAGCGACACGAACGGCACGCTGAGCACGCTCGAGACCGCGTTGCGGACGGCCCTCAATGCGGCGGCAAACGATGCGGGCGATCCGAGCGAGCCGTTTACGGTCGGCGACAATGGCGACGGCGTCCTGACGGTCAGCAGCACTAATGTCGCCCTTAAATTGCACGGCAACACCTTCCAGTTCGCGTTCGTCGGCCCGGACAACAACAACGCGTTCGAGATCTTCAACCAACTCGGCAACGGCTTCACCTTCGGCAACGTGGCCGAGGGTCTGCAAAACGTTGTCGGTTTCCTCCAAGGCGTGGCGGCCAACGCCGGCACCGACATGGTGAGCGAGGCGCTCAACAACAAGCTGCCGCTGATCAACAAGAGTGTCGACGACCTCGTCAATATGGCGACGTCGTTTGCCAGCCTGCTCAATCAGCTGACCAGAAACCCGGCGACCTCGATCCAAGCGCTCGAGACGTTGCTCGAAAACGCGCTGGGCCTGCCGGCCGGCAGCAACATCCTGTCCTATGATCCGAACGCATTAGCCGGCGATGCGCTGAAATTCAATTTCCCGTTCGCCACCAAGTTCAACGAATCGCTGCCGTTCAACCTCGACCTGTCGGATCCGGCTCTGGGGTTACCCACCTTCCTGCAGAGCCTGGTCGGGGTCAGCGCGTCGGGGGATCTCGGCGTGTCGGTGTCGGCAAATTTGGCTCTCGTCCTCGGCATCGGCCTCACCGGCAACGACAAGGGGAAGGTATTCCTCTATACCGCGGGAGGCGGGTCGGCCTCGGTGACGACGCAGACCCCGGGCGACGCTACCCATAACGAAGTGCAGGCCGTGGCGATCAGCGCGACCGGCGGCACCTTCACCCTTACCTTTGACGGCCAAACGACCGGCGCTATCGATGCCAACGCAAGCGCCAGCACCGTGCAGAGCGACCTGGCGGGCCTATCAAACATCCTCAGCGGCAATGTCGCCGTGCAGCAGCTGGGCCGCCAGTATACCGTCACCTTCCAAGGCACCCTCGCGCACACGAATGTCGACCAGCTCACCGCCGATTCGACGCTCCTGACCAGCGCGACCGGGATCGCCGACCACGCCGGCGCTTCCGGCAGCAACCTCAACTTCAGCGCGAATTTCGGCACCTTCAACGTCTTCGTCGTCGACGGCGACGGCAACCTTTCCAGCGATGTCAAGCTCGCGCTCACCGACACGAGCGACCACCGCTTGACGATCTTCGATGGCAGCAATCCGACGCCGGTGCCGCACAGCGCCATCCTACCGACGCTGACCGGACAGGCCAGCGCCGACCTTCCGCTGTTTGTCGGCAGCCAGAATGCGCCGATCCCGATCGACGCGATGAGTCTGATCCCCGGCACCAACAACACCCTATCGATCTCAGTGCCGATCGCGAATTTCAACAGCTTCGTCACCACCGGACAGGTCGTGAAGCTGGTGGGCGGCGCTCCGGTCGCCGGCGCCAATTACTTCGTCACGCTGCCCGATTTCTCGGGATTGACCGATCCCGTCGCGCCGACCCTTCTCTCGATGCTCAGCAACCCGTCGATGGTGGTGGACGGGCTCGATACCGTATTACAGCAACTGCAGAATGCGGTCAGCGGCGAAATCCTCGGGGTCAAGATACCGTTCATCGGCGACGCGCTCACCAACAACCCGGCGGCGAAGTTCATTGACAATTTCCGCACCCAGATCCTGGGGCCGCTCGCTACCACCTTGCGCAGCAACAATGTCGGCCTCGACGGGCTGATCGGGCTCGTGCAGAACGAGCTGTTCAGCCTGTTCCAGAGTATCGGCGGGGCGAACCTTTTCCCGGACGGCGGCTTGGGCGGCGCCAGCAACGATGTAAAAGTCACCGATGACCTCAGCGGCACCGGCACTTTCGTCCAATTCGACCTGATGCTCGGCCACACCGAGACGATCAGCACCGGCGTCAAATTCGATCTCGGCATCCCGGCCCTCAACATTTCGGCCGATCTGCATCCGACGATCACCTTCCAGTGGGCGCTCCATCTCGGCTTCGGCTTGGATGTCAACAAAGGCTTCTATTTCGTCGCCGACCCGAAGGCGCTGTTTGCCGGGATCAGCGTCAGTCTCGGCAGCACCGTGGCGATGCCCGCGCAAGCTGGCGGCCAGATCGTGTTCCTGTCGCTCGACCTGACCGACCAGCAGCACGATTTCAGCGGCCTCGATCCCAACGACACCGGCAGCCATTTCAGCCAGGTTGCGCTCGACGGCATGGTCGCGCTCGTGGGCAATACAACCCTTCCGGATAATGGGGGCGAGAGCATCCTGACGCTCGCCGGCCTCAGTGGGGCCAAACTGTCCGACATATTGCAGCCGAAGCTGATCGGCGATGCCGACCTGGCGGCAAAGATCAGGGTCGATTTCGGTGCGCTCGCCGCGCTCGTCGGCGATCCCAGCCTCGCCAACATACTGCCGGCGGTTCAGGCCGATTTGATCGCGCATTGGGGGTTGTCGATCACGCCGGGTAACGGCGCGGACTTCGGCGACCCCTATCTCGCCTTCGAAAACATCTCGCTTGATCTAGGCTCCTTCATCTCCGGTTTTGCCGGCCAGATTCTGACCACGATCCACAACATCCTGAGCCCACTCGACTGGCTGATCGGGCCGAGCGGCCTGTTGAATATGCGTCTGCCGCTGTTGTCCGACCTCGCCGGAAAAACGATCACGCTAACCGATTTGATCCCGCTCTTCGACCCGACTGACGGGCCCGGCGTCGTCAAGTTCATCAAGGCGATCGAGCAGCTCGACTACATCAGCGGCCTGGTTGCCCAGGCGGGACAAGACGCCGCCAATGGCGGCCTCCTGCTGAATTTCGGCAGCTTGGCGATATCCAATCCGGGCAATCTTACCGATACCGGCTTCGGTATGTCGTTCCTCGGCGGCGCGCTGATCAATGGCGGCGGCCTGCAGTCGATGACGGATTTGAGCGGAATCGCCAGCAAAGCTCTCGCCAGCCTGCCGAGCAGCGGCACCACGTCGGGCACCGGGAGCAGCTTCACGTCGAGCTTCATGTCCGATGCCAACGACCAGTCCGATTCCGGCGGCCTGAGCTTCCCGATCTTGAAGCCGGAGAGCGTCTTCAAGCTGCTGCTCGGCCAGTCCGACGTAACGCTGTTCGAGTACAAGCTGCCGGCGCTCAATTTCAAGTTCCCGTTCGAGGCCGATTTCCCGATCTTCGGGCCATTGCAGGCTTTCTTCAAGGGCGTCATCCAGGGCAACCTCTCGCTCACTTTCGGCTACGACGCTACCGGGCTGTTCGAATTCTTCAAAGACAAGAACCCGGTCGATCTAGCCGACGGGTTCTTCATCGACGTGCTCGACCCGAAGACCGGACAGCTGGTGCCGCAGGCGTCCTTCTATGCCGAGCTCGATGTCGGTGCGCAAATCAACCTCGGGATCGCCAAGGCCGGGGTCGAGGGCGGCATCAGTGCCACCATCAACTTCTTCCTCGATGACCTGGACAACCAGGGCAAGGTCCGCCTGAGCGACCTGGCCACCAATCTTGAGGCCAACAGCTTCGACCCGCTCGCGATCTTCGACATCTCGGGCGAGATGGATCTGTTTTTGAAGGCGTTCGTCTCGGTCGATCTCGGCTTCTTCAGCTTCGAGTACGATTACACCTTTGCCCAGCTGACGCTGTTCAAGTTCTCGAGCGACTTCCATCGGCCGGCGACGCTGGGCAGCGTCGACGCCAACGGCGTGCTCACGCTCAATATCGGACCCGATGCAGCGACCCGCTTGCACGGGGACCTCAATAATCAAAACGAGGACATGATCGTCTCGTCGGACACCAGCGGGAACGTTACGCTCAGCCTCAACGTCGACGGAAGCGACGTCGAGAACGGGTTCTCCGGGGCCGGGTTCACCACGTTCTCTGGCGTGAAGAAGATCGTCGCGACAATGGGCGACGGCACCGAAACGCTCGATCTCTCCCACGTCATCGATCCCGGTATTGCGGAGGTGATCACCGGCGGATCGGGCACCGACACGTTCCTGGCCGGCAACGGCATCGTCACGTTCAACGGCAGCGCCGGCAGCGACACGATCTATGGCTTCAGAACCGATAACCAATTTGGTTATGGAAATACCGGTACCCCATCCGGCTACCAGACTCTGGCCGGCGGGACCGGCAACGACATCTTCATCGCCGGCGCGGTTGATGCGACAATGATCGGCGGGCAGGGCGTTAATAGGTTCACCGGCGGAACCGGTAACGACACCTACATCGTCGGCTCGGCGCTCGACATTATTACCGGCGGCAGCGGCTTCAACGACTTCAAGGTGCCGGGCAGCGGCCCTCTCGTCGAGATCCTCGCCGGTGGCACCCCCGGCATCTTCGATTTCGGCGGCTTCACCGACAACGTCACCTTCTGGATCGAACACGGCCAGGTGCTCGCCGGCTGGGGCTCGCAAACCAAGGGCGTCAAAACCGTAAACACGGGAATTGGGTTCGACGACGTCGACGACTACGAGCACGAGGCCTACGGACAGCTCGGCGCGTTTTCGGCGATCCTCGGCGGCAAGGGCGGTGACGTCTACAATGTCTGGGAAGGTGGAAAGTCCGGCAGCCCGCTGGTGCTGGATGGCCAGCAAGGCTCGGATGTCTACAACATCCTCGGCTACGATCCGAGCCACGCGAGCTCGACGGACCTCAACGTCTTGATCAACGACGCCGATCTCACCACCACCGGCAGCACGCACACAAGCGCGACGATCGATGGCCTCAGCAGCGCCGTCACCCAAAGTTTGTTCATTGGCGAGGCGGTCAGCGGCGCCGGCATCGCCGGCGGTACCGTCATCAAGAGCATCGCCGCCGGTTCGATCACCCTCAACCAGGCGACCACGTCGAGCGTCAGCGGGACGACGCTGACCTTCAACCAGAGCAACCCCTGGGACCACGACCAGGCCAACGTCTACGGTGCCAACGGCCAGAGCAACGCCATCACGCTCAACTTCGACGGCTCGACCGCGGATTACCGGGTCCTGTCGCATTGGGGCGCAAATCCCGATGAAGTCATCGAATACGTTGCGCCGACGGTTGGCGCGAACCTCATGCAGCTCGCCGTGTTCGGCGGCACCGGCTACACCGACAACAGCAGCGTGTTCCACCCGAGCAACAACACCATCAATGTCATTGACACCGCCGCAACGGTGCCGACCCTAGTGGACGGCGCGCTGCCGGGCGCGCTGGAGACGTCCGCGATCGCGACGGCCGACGGCGTCGCGAGCTTCGCTGACGGCAACAACATCGTTACGATCGGTGGCAGCAGCGTCGTCAGCGGCATCACCGAGCATACGCTGCCCGGAATATTCCTCGGCCCGCTCGTTCTGTTTGGTGGCAAGGGCTACAACACCCTGATCGTCGACGACAGCGGCGACACCAGCTTCCGCACCGGCGTCATGGACCTGCTTGATCCGTCGGTCGAGCCGCCCCCGCCCGGCACGCCGTTCCTGCCCGGAACGACGAAATTTGTCGAGGTCGGCAAGATCATCGGCCTCGGCATGAGCGACACCACGGCCGTTAACGGCACCGGGAACACCCACAGCTCGATCAAGATCGACAGTCTCAGCCTTAGTGCCGCCGATCAGGCCAAGCTTTTTATCGGCGAGGTCGTCTACGGTTCGGGCATCGCCGCCGGCACGGTCATCGCCAATATCAGCATAAACGCCGACCCGACGAAGTCTTTCATCACGCTCAGCAAGCCGACCCTGACGAGCCTCACCGCGACCCCGCTGACCTTCGGCGACGGCGAGATCGAGTTCGAGCAGTTCGCCGCGGCGCAAGTCAAGCTCGGCATGGCGCCCGACCATTTCACGGTCAACAACACGATCACCGGAATGACGGTCGTCACGGGCAGTCCGGTGTTGAACTTGCAGGGCAACACTACCAACAACTCGAAAACGGTAACCGGCCTAGGCAGCACCAGCGAGCTACATCCCGGCGACGTCGTCACCGGCCCTGGGATTCCGGACGGCACGACCATTGCCAGCGTCGACACCCCGACGCAGCTCACGCTGAGCCAGAAGGCCAGCGCGACCGGCACGAACACGGCGCTGGCCTTCGGCCGCGGGGCGCTGATTTTACAGGGCAGCACGACCAACAATTCGACGACGATAACGGGCCTCAGCGGCACCGCCGGCCTGGTCGCTGGCGACACCGTCACCGGCGCCGGGATTCCGGACGGCACAGCCATCGCAAGCGTCGACAGTGCGACACAGATCACGCTGAGCCAGAAGGCCAGCGCAACCGGCGCGAATGTGCCGCTGACCTTCGGTGGCACTGTCATCGATGTGGTCAGCACCAACACGACCTCACGGAGCAATCCGCAGCTCGGCAACATCCTCACCGTGCCGCAGCTCGCCAACATCGTCACCGTGACGCAAAACTCGACAGGCGGTGCGGTGACGATCAATGCCCCGGCCGGGGCGATCACCGCGGGCGCCGGCGCCTTCACGCTGACCTTCGACGACGGCGTCAACGGGCCACGCGAAACCGGCGCGATCCCGTTCGGTGCGCCGGCCGATTCGGCGAACTATCCGGGCGGCGTGAAGCAGGCGCTGGAGAAGCTGTCGACGATCGGAACCGACAACGTCACCGTCACCGGCAGCGGCACCAACGCAGACCCGTATGTCATTACTTTCACGGGCTTGCTCGCCGGCAAGACCTTCGCCTCGCTGACTGCGCAGTTCACGCCGCTGTTGATCCAGGGAGGCCAAGCCTCCAACACGATCAACATTCGGTCGATCACGCAAGCGACCTGGGTGCAGGGTGGTCCCGCCAGCGATACGATCAACGTCAACGTCCAGATCCCGACCGACCCGCCGGATACGCTGGTGCCGAATACCGCGAACGGCGTCAACGCGTTCCTGTCGATTGACAGCATGGGCGGCCCTGGCCCGGCAAGCGATGACGATACCGAGAATATCTATTACATCGGCGGGTTCACCAATTCGCTGATGAACGTCACCGATAGCAAATTCAATGGCGCCGACACCAATACGCTCAATGTCTTCGGCGCGCCCGAAATCAAGAATACCTTCCTGCTGCGGGCTGGCACCGGGGACACGGATCTCGCCTTTATCGCCTCGATCAACCTCGCGGCTAACATCGAGCGCATCAACTACGACCGCTCGCTCGACAAGATCCGGCTCTACGGCGGCCAGCAGGGTGATCAATACTTCATCGACGACACGAAGGCACAGATCGACATCCACGCTGGCGGCGCCGACAACAGCAACGCGCACAACTTCTTCCAGATCGGCCAGCTTTACCAGTCGCAGCGCGATGGCCTGGAGGGCGTCGCAAATGCCGATCAGTTTAGCACGCTCCTGACCACCAAGGGCTGGCTCAGCAACGGCATCTCCGAGACGATGTCGATCTATGGCGGCAATGCCGGCGATAATTTCGTCGTATTCCATAACAAGGCCGAATTGAGCCTGTTCGGTGGCGACGGCAACGATTCGTTCATCATCCAGGCCTTTGCGCTCGCCGGTTCGCAGGACGACGTGCGCAAGACCACCAGCGTGCACGGCGGCGCTGGAAACTCGCTGATCCAATATGCAGTGAATGCGCCGGTCAATATCGATGGTGGCGGCGGCTTCAACACCGTCATCATCATAGGCACCGAATTCAACGACGACTTCGTGGTCACTCCCGACGGCGTGTTCGGGGCCGGTGAGTTCGTACATTTCGTCAACATTCAAGCCCTCGAGATCGACGGCGCCGAGGGCGATAACCGTTTCTTCGTGCAGGGCACCAGCCCCAATTTCACGACCACGATCATCGGCGGCCTCGGCAGCGCCGCGATCAACGTCAACGGGCCGACGCCGCTCAATGGCGTGATCAGCAACTCATTGCAAGGTCACAGCGGCCTGATCGATAATTTGGTAACGGCCCTGGGCACCGTTTACGACGGGCTGAAAACCGCCGGCGTCTCGGCCAATGTCGCCGACCAAGATGAGCCGGGGGTCAGGGTGACCCCGTCGGCCAGCCAAGGCGCCTTGCCATACATGCAGGTGACCGAGGGGAATATGGGAACGACCGGGGACGTGACGTTCACGGTGGTGCTGACCCGCGATCCCGGCACGGACCACAACGTCTTCATCACCGCGACGCCGCCGGACGGCCTGGTCTTCCTCGATCCCACCAATTTCTTCAACCCGAAGGTGGACGCCCACGGCAACCCAGCGCCGATCAAGGTGCATTTCGACAGCAGCGACTGGTACCAGCCGCAAACGTTCTATGTCCAGGCGTTCAATTCCACCGCAGAAGGGTCGCGCGACGCGCAAATCGGCCTCTCGGTGGACGTCAGGAGCATCGCGATGCCGTCGGTTATGAACGCCGACACGATCGATTTCTTCGCCAATGGCTACGACGCCACTACCGATCTGTTGACTGCGGCGACGATCAAGGTCGGCGCACAGACGGTTGGCACGTTTGACAATGCCTACATCAACGCGCCGCTGGCGCCGTTCGACCCATTTGGTCAGGGCCTGTTGGGCGAGACGATATCGATCGTCGAAGGCACCGGAAAGGGGCAGTACCGGCTCATAGCGAGCAATACCCTGACGACAATCACGACCGACCAGCCGTGGGCCACCGCCCCGGACAGCACAAGCAAGTTCGAGATCCAGCGCTACCAGGGTGTCGACGGAGGGCTCGGACTGCCGACGGTCAAAGTGCATATCAACGATAAGGATACCGCCGGCCTAATCGTCAGCCGGCCCGACGCGAACGCGCAGTTGCGTGAGAGTTCGTCCGGCGATAACGCCGCGGGGTTGGCGGCGGCGCAGGCATACGGTCTGACCGATACGTTCAACGTGTCATTGACCAAACAGCCGACCGCCGACGTCACGGTCAGCCTGGCCAGCAGTGTTAATCCGGAGGATGCGGTCAACGGCAAGCAGATCGAGTTCTTTGTGAACGGCGTCAGGACCAATACGCTGACATTCACGAACTTGACCTACCAAACGGCGCAAACCGTTACGATGCTGATCCTCAAGGACGGCGTGGTGGAGGGGCCGTATCACGAGACCGTGACGCTGACCACGAGTTCGCTCGATCAGAGCTATAACGGAACGGTAACGAGCAGCTTCCTCGTCAACATCGCCGACGCCGATTCGCCGCAGGTTGTCGTGCTGCAGCAGCCGCAGGGATCGACCAACGTCATCGAGGGCAGTTCGCTCAGCGGCGTCTACATCGCGGCGGTGGGTACCGGCAACCAGCAGATCACGGTCGACCAGACGACCGGCTTCACCCTGAGCTTCAAGGGGCAGACCACTGGAACGCTGTCGTACACGAGTACCGACATCCAGGTCGCGGCCGCCCTCAATGCGCTGAGCACGATCAATGGCAGCGTCAGCGTCGCTACGGAGTGGCAGACCACCACCGGGGCCAGCTATCTGGTCACGTTCGGTGGCACCCTGGCCGGCGCTATCCAGCCTCTGATTACAACCTCGACCCCTGCGACGGGAACTTCCACGGCGCCGTTCGTCGACAGCTACGAGCTGGTTCTGAGCGAGGCGCCGACGGCCACTGTCAAGGTCCTGCTTTCGGCCGATCCGACGCGCACCACGCGCGGCGACGTCATTATCAGCTACCAGCCGCAGCTGGCTTTTGATCCGTCGCTGCCGATCGACGGCGTCACCGGTCTGCGTTATGTGACATTCACCACGAGCAACTGGTTCGTCCCGCAGATCGTCGGCGTACAGGGGATCAACAACGACCATGTTATCGAGGGTGGCGACACCCTGGTGTTCCCTCAGCAGCTCGACCTCGCCAGCAACGTCCAGGGGCCGTTAATCGTGCAGGGCGGGCCGGGACCCGACCATTCTGAGCTGACCTCGCGCGAGCCGGTCATTCTGCCGGGCGAGACCAATTTCGCGCCGTTGGCGAACGCCGGAATCGTTAAGGGCGAAGTGGCCCAGCTGGCGCCGCCGGCCGTGATCGGCCAAGCGTCGGACATCACCGATCTCACCACCGGCCTCACCATGGGCACGATGACGATCACGGCGGCCGATGCGCTCAATGCGGTCGGGCTCAAGGACTATCTTGGTGACCTGATCGGGCTGCCACTGGGCACGAACCAGAGTAACCTCGCCACCAGCATCATCGGCATGTCGGTCGAGATCACGCACGGCACGGGCAAGAACCAGGTGCGCTTCGTCACTGGCGTGCTCAACGAAACCGATCCCGGCCAGCTCGATGACCAGCTGACCCTGGCGCTGAACAAGCCGTGGGAAATTGTGTCGACCGAGCAGGACCCGAAGGCCGCAGCGGTGTTCACGAGCCTCGCCATCCCCGACCAGGCGAGCGTCAATATCAGCCGCCCGGTGCAGGGTGGCAGCGGCGTCGCCAGCATCACCATCGGCGGGACCGCGACGGCGACCGACGTCCTGAGCCTCAGCTTCAGCAACGGCGCCACCATTAAATTCGACACCTATACCGTCCAGCCGGGCGACACGACGGCGACGATTGCGCAGGGCCTCCTCACCGCGCTGCAGAAGGATGCGTTCCTCATCAATGCCGGCTTTGGTTTTTCGCTGGTCAATACGACGCTAACAGTTGGTCTGCCCAGCGGTTACTCGGCGACGGGCAGCGTGACCAATGCGAAGACCGAGAGTATCGGCATCGTCGAGTCGGTCAACAACGAGACCGACGTCGTCACCGTCACCGCGACCGGCGGAAACTACGATCTGTCGCTCAGCGACCACGCCATGATCCCGGCCGCCCACTTGACTGCGCCGATCGCCTACAACGCCCCGGATACCGGCCCCGGCAGCGTGCAGGCGGCGCTGGTCGCATTGAACCTGCCCGGCACGGCGTCGCTTTCCGGCAACGGCACAGTCGAGACGCTGACGGTCGGTTCGAGCACCGGTACCTTCACGCTGACCTTCAACGGGAAGACGACCAGTGATTTGAGCGCGAAGATCACAGCCTCTGCTCTGCAAACCGCGATCGGCAATCTTAGCAGCATCGGCGCCAACAAGGTGACCGTCACCGGCACTGCCGGCGGGCCTTATACGATCACCTTCGATTCGTCGCTCGGCGCGGTCGCTTCGTTGGTCGACTACAGCAAGCTTGGTTATCTCGATGCCGACCACATCCAGGTGGTGAAGACGGTGCAGGGCGACCAGGCGATCTATACGATCAGCTTCCTGACCGGCCGCCCAGAGGCGTTGTCGGTATTGGTCCCGGATATTAGCCTCGACCAGAGCGCCGGGGCCGGCAGCGTCCTGCTCAACGTGACGCAGATCGGCCAGACCAACGTAAAACCCCAGATCGATACACTTGAGGTCAACGGCAACGCCGGCACGTTCGCGCTCGGCTTTAATGGCAATTGGACCGCGCCGCTCGCCAACAACATCAACGCCTTCGATTTGCAGAATGCGATCGGCGATCTGTCCGGCATCGGCCTGACGAACGTCACGGTCAGCGGCAACGCGAACGGCCCGTACACGATCACTTTTGCCAGCCAGCTCGGCAACGTGGTTTTGACGACTGACACTACGGTGCATTCCAATTTGTTGCGTAACGAGGTGCAGGTCCTGACGGTCCGGCAGACGAGCGGCAGCTACACGCTGACCGACGGCACGCACACGACCGGCGCGATCCAGTTCAACGCCAGCGCCGGCGATGTGGTCAGCGCACTGGCAACTGCGCTCGGGCTCAGCCAGAGCCAGATCAGCGTCGTCGAGACGGTGAAGCCGGACCCGGCCAGTCTCGTCGCGCCGTTGGTCGGCGTCGAGGAAGTCTATACGATCACCTTCCTCGGCAGCATCAGCGAGAACCTGCTGGTCGCCAACGTGTCGACCCTGGTCGACGCCGGCACATTCACGTTAACGCAGACCAACCCAAACCTGCTGGTCGACCCGGCGGCGCAGGTCAACATCCTGACGGTTTCGGACGGCGACAACCCATCGAACGTAACGGGTTCGTTGACCATGCTGGACCCGAGCACCTATCCCGACCTCGTCCCGACCCAGGTTTACGGCAGCATCACAGGTCTCGGCATAGGCGGCGGCCCCTTCATCTTCGGCGGGCATGTGGAGCCGGCCGGCATCACCTTCGCCAACATGCAAGAGGTCAACGTCAACCTCGGCAGCGGCCTGAAGAATACCTTTACGATCGACACCAACCCCGGCACGTTCAACGCCAAGACGGGCGTGCCCGACGCCTATACCGGCAAGACCGTGCTCAACACCGGCAACGGTAATGCGACGGTCAACCTGATCAGCGTCGGCGGCCACACTTCGGTCAACAGCACCGGCGGCAGCGATACGATCACGCTGGACGACAACCTCGCGCATACGCTGCAGCACGATCAGGGGCTGTTGACGGTCGGCAGCGACATCCCGCAGGCGGTGGTGACGGACCTCGCCGACGGCTCGCCCGCCGGGGTCTCGCTTGGCGTCGGCACGCTCGGTACGATCCAGCTGGAGATCCTGGCGGCCGGCGGCACATTCGGGCTGAGCTTCAACGGTGGATCACCGACCGGCGATCTCGCCTTCAATATCCCGGGTGGCCCGACCGCGACGCTCGTCACCACGACAACCGGCGTCAAGGGGACGACATCGCAGGTCGACCGGTTGACGCTCGGCGCCAATGGCGGCCAATTCGAATTGATCCTCAATATCGACCACGGCCCGGAAACGACGGTGGCGATCAGCTGGGGCGATACCCCCGCCACCGCCGCTAGCATCAAGAGCGCGATCGAGGGGCTGAACGGGTTTGCCGGCAAGGTCACCAGCGTCACCGGCACCGGCACGACCGCCGACCCATTCATCATCACGCTCGACAACTCGCTGGGTAATCCGGGGATACAGGTCAACGGCGGCGTGGTTAATGACGGCGTCAGGCCCGCTTCGACCGGGCTGACCCTGAGCGGCACCCTGCAGACGGCGCTCAATGCGCTGGCCTCGGTACAGAATTTCATAAAGAACACCGACCCCATGGGCGGCAGCGTCACGGTCGCCAAGCTCGGCACGAGCTATCGGATCAATTTCCTCGATCACAAGGGGAATCCGCTCGTCAGTCAGAGCGGCGAACCGGTGCTGCCGGTCGATGACAACGGCAATTCGCTGTTGCAGCCGGCCAACGACCACTTGAGCCCGGTCTATCTCGATGCCGTCAACGCGATTCAGGAGCTCGTCGTCAACGCGACGGCCGGCACCTTCACGTTGAGTTTCAATGGCCAGCCGACGACGACCATGGATGGCGTGAACCCGGGCCCACTGCCGTACAATGTCACCGGCGCCCACCTGCAGGCGGCCTTGAACCAGCTGAGTTCGATAGGCGGCGTCGGAGGAAGCGTATCGGTCGTTCAGTCCGGTGATGTCTACCGCATCACCTTCGGCGGCACGCTCGCCGGCACGGCTGAACCGTTGATTGAGGCACACGATTTCGGGCTGACCAACGGGTCAGGCCAGACCAATACGATCACCATCAACGACAGCGGGTTTACCTCACCGGAAACCGCGGTACTGACCCCGACGACGCTGACGCTCGCCGGTACCACCCTCGCCTCGGCCACCGTCGGCGGTACGATGCCGACGGCGGGCGACGTCATCACGTTCGTCTTCACCACCGGCATCAATGCCACGGAAAAAGTCAGCTACGCCGTAAAGGCGGGCGACACGACCAGCACCATCGCTGCGGGTCTGTTCGGCGCCTTCAATGCCGATGCGGTGCTGACCGGCAAAGGCTACAGCTTCTCGGTCAATGGTAGCACCGTGGCGATCACGCCTGCTGCCACGGGACCCTACTTCCCGTGGCAGGTGCAGATCACCGGCAAGCAGACGGAAACCGTGACGGCCAATGCAGCTGCGGACTGGGTGCAACCGAACTCGATCCAGGAGATTCATCTCGATGCGACCGGCGGCGCCTTTGCTCTGAAGTTCAACGGCTTCAGCACCGGCCAGCTCCCCTGGAACATCAGCGCCGCCGGCATGCAGACGGCGTTGGAAGGTTTGGCCTCCGTCGGCAAGGGCAATGTCGCGGTCAGCAAGAACGACGACGTCTACGTTTTGCGCTTCCAAGGCACGCTGACCGACCGGGCTGTATCGCCAGTGACCGTGGACAGCAGCAGCCTCGTCAAGGTCAGCGAGAACGCAGACGGCACACTGATCACAACAAATGATACTGCTCCTAACGCGGCCGGCACAACCACGTTGCTCCAGATTTTCAGCCGGGTGACCGGTCAGCCGACGCCGGCGGTCAACGACGTGCAGACGTTAACGATGAATGCGACCGGCGGCACTTACACGTTGTCGCTGCCGGGCCGTGGCGGCGCGACGACACCGCTTCGCTACGACGCGAGCGCCGAGGATATCCGTTCAGCGCTGCAGTTCGCGCTCGAAGGCAACATTAACAAGACTGATCTCGAGGTCGCCAAATACGGTAACGTCTACATCATCTATTTCCAAGGGCAGCTCCGCGACCAGAACGGCGGCTATCCGATTCCGCTGCTGGTGGCGGATAGCACAAACTTGACCGGGGGCGGATTGACGATCGCCACCCGCATGGACGGGCTCAACTATTACGGCATCCAGGTCATGAACTTGATGCTCGGCTCGAGCACCGGCGACGTGCTCGATGTTCAGGGCACCGGCCAAGGCTGGCTGGGCTCGGGCGCCATTGTCCCAGGCGTTAATGATCCTAATGTGCATTCGGTAACCAACGTTACGTTCCGCGCTGGCAACAACCAGGCGTTCATCTCCTCGAACGCCGATGTTGATCAGTTCACCCAGCCCAGCTTCGACTTCCTGACCGGCAATCTCGACCAGCTCTACGGCTCGATCAACATCAACTTTGGCGCCGGCACCCACCGGCTGCTGGTCAGCGACGAGAGCGAGACGCGGGCTTCTACCAATGCTGCGATCACCGACCACACAACGGCGACGACGACGGCTGATGGCCTCAATCCGGCCCTGACGCCCGAAATCTTCATCACGGGTATGGGGCGGGGGGGCGGCGGCATCAGTTACCAAGGCGGCAATTACGACAGCGGCATTGAATACTGGTTCGGCTCGGGCAGCGACAATATCTATGTCGACGGCACGATGCCCGACAATCTGGACGGGATGGGCGGCCGCACCACGACCATGCTCAACACCGGTCTCGGCGACGATTACGTCAAGGTCGATCTGAGCACGATGGCCGGCGGCGCAAACGCCGACGGAATCGGAACGCACAAGGTTGACGGATTCTTCGTGCTCAATCTGCTGGGCGGCACTTATGCTCCCGGTCCCGGCGGCAGCGATCCCACTCAGCTAGTCGCGCTCACCAATCCGGCGACGCTGATGCCGTGGTCGACTTCTATTCTGCCGTCTGGTTGGACCAACAATTCCTATGTCGATGCCTCGACCTCGACCCTGCCAATCCTGGTTTTCGGCAATGCCGGCAACGACACGATCATCGGCGGCGCGGCGAGCGACTCCGACACGATCATCGCCGGCAATATCGTTCAAGGCGGCAACGTGATCTTCGGGCATTTCGGCCGAGTGCAGACCGTTGACGCCCATGGCAACCTCATCGCCACCTACGGCTATGGTGGGCGCGGCGATGTGATCAGCAGCCAGAACCTGCCGGCCGCGTACATCTCCTCGCGCGTGCTCGACAACGGCAACATCTCCAACGATCCGACCAAGGCGGTCGGTTCTATCATCATCGGCGCCCCATTCTCAGCCGACAACACCACGGCGCTCTACGAGGACGAAATCCTGATTGGCGGTGCCGGTAACAACATGATCAACGGCGGCATCGGCAGGGATCTGATCTTCGGGCACAACGTCACGCTGAAGGACGTATTCAGTTCCTGGGCGGTCGGCGCTCCGGTCCCGACCCAGAACATCGCCGACCCGCGCTTCCAGGCGCTGACCGGCACGCAGATCTATACCGACACCGCCACTACCGATACGGTCAACGTCGGAACGATCGACCCGACGACCGGTAAGCTGATCAATCAGAGCTACCTCGGTACCGGACTCGCATTCCGCACGCAGTCTGGCTACATCCCGGCCTGGGCGAGCTGGAACATCACGTTCCTCGACGAGTCGACCACGACCCCGACCTCGCATTTCGGCAACGATTACATCGCCGGCGGCCCGAACGATAAAATGATCTTCGGCGAGATGGGCGACAACGTGATCCAGGGCGGCGGCTCGATCGCGAGCGCGTTGATGCTCACCAACGGGTTACCGACGATCGGCACGCATCCCAGCAAGGTCAATGTCGACACCACCGACCCGGCAGCGCTCGGAATAACGCATTTTGTGACCGAAGTCGCCGGCAGCAATCCAGTCTACGCCTATCGCGACGCAGCCATCTCGCTGACAGTCGCGCCGAACCCCGTGACGGGTGTTGCGGAATCCGTGCCGGCGCTCGGGATGCTCCATGTCAGCCCGTCCTTCGAGTCGCCGACCGACGGCAACCACTATATTGAGGGTGGCGGCGGCAATGACGTGATCTTCGGCGATCTCGGCCAGAACGACATCATCGGCGGCTCTTCGGACCTGTTCAGCTTGGTGACACCGCAACAACGTCCGGTCACCGGCGATGCGATCATCTTCGCGGGCGCCGGCACCGAGACCGCGCGCAACGATCTCGAGGCGACGGCGACAATCGGCGGCACGCCTACGGTCGGCGACATCGTCACTCTCACTTTCACATTCGATTCGTCCTCGTCTTCGAGTGGCATCGCCAGCGAACCGGTCAGCTACAAGGTGGTGGCGGGCGATACACTTGCGAAGATTGCGGCGGGGCTGGTCGCCGCGGCGCAAGGCGACAGCAAGCTCACAGGACTTGGGTTCACCTTCGCGCAAAGCGGCAATCCATTGTTCGGCACGCCGCAAAACACCATCATCGTGAATGGGCCTGGGCCGTACTCGATCACTGGCTCGGTCGGCAAGACGGCGAGCGAGACAATTACGACGTCGGCGACCGGAACACCGCTCGGCACGGCCAATGGCGATGCGCATGCCCGCAACGCCTCGGTCATCGTCGCCAACAACGGCGACATCTTCGACCTCGTCGGCACCAACAAGACCGATAGCAACGGCTTCCTGACCTTCAACTACGATTCAGGTCAGAACAGCCTCATCTTTATGCCCGGAGGCAGCCACAACGGCACGAACTATTACGGCGGCACCCAGTTTGTGATCCCGCGGGCGATCAAGCTGCTCGACTACACGATCGGCGGCCCAGACTTTGCCGGAACACCCAACCTGGCGCAGGTGACGGGCGACATCGGTATGCCCGCCGAGATCCACGGCGAATCCGGTGACACGATCATCTATGGCGGGCCTGCGACGGATTATCTGTTCGGTGGCTCCGGCAACGATCAAATCATCGGCGGCTACGGCGGCAAGTGGATCTCCGGCGGCGACGGCATCATTGGTTCCCCCACCGGCACCTTCAACGTCTACGGGGATATGGTGGCCAACAGCACCGGCATTCTCGGCGCCGACGGGCGGCTCGACGTCAGCCGCAACAGCTTCACCGTGATGGTGAATGGCAAAGCCACCGACGTCACCTACGGCGAGCCGCTCTATGGTGTCGCCCCAATTCCGGTCGCCAACCTCAATCTCTACGTCAGCACGCCCGGCACCATCCAGCAGTCGACCATCAACCAGAGTAGGCAGCTCAAATACACTGCCGATTTGACGCCGTTCAACGTCGACCCGCTTGGCCTGACCGATTGGACCAATGGCACGCTGAACAGCATCGACAACAACTATCGCCCGCAGCATTACGACGACATCATCTATGGCGGCCTCGGCAATACCTTCATCCATGGCGGGCCCGGCGATGATGCCATCTCGGGCGCCCAGGCATTGCCGATCTTCTGGAACGATCCGATCGTCAATCCTTCCAACATCCTGCAGTTCAACACGCAGACCTTCCTGTTTGCGGCCTATGACGAGTTCAATCCACGACAGCTGATCGGCAGTCCGGTCGGGCCCGGCGCCACGCTCACGCTCAACGGCTTCTTCCTTAACTTCAACCAGAACGAAGGTGCGGTCGCCATCACGGGCACGACGCCGGTCTACAGCCTCGGCAACAAGGTCATTTTCGGCGATCTCGGCCACAACTGGATCGTCGGCGCCAACAGCATGAACGACCTCTACGGCGGCTTCGGCGACGACCTGCTCAACACCCAGCGCAACCTGACGATCGACAACGGGCTCAACGACCTGCCCGACAACGAAGTGCTCCCCAGCGGGGTCACGTTCCACGGCATCGCCTTCGGCGGCGCCGGACGCAGCACTCTGATCGCCGGCGGCGTCTACGACCGCCTGATCGACTGGAAGGGCGAGTTCAACCAATACGTCGTGCCATTCGCTCCCTACGGCGCCCCCACCGTCAGCCGCGATGTCGACCCGCAGCTGTTCCAATACCTCTATACTCTGTCCGCCGCGGACGGCGCCGATTCATCGATCGCATCGGACTGGTTGGGTCCCGGTGTCGATCCGACGCGCAACGGCGAGCCTTATGGCGAAATGGGCCTCGTCACCCATGTCGACCCGTTCTGGCAAGAGCAGGGCGGCTCTCCGAACCAGTCAGTGCCGCTCGGCCACATCCCGGGAGGCTCGCGTCAAGTGATCGGCTCGGCGGCCTTCGCCCGCGGCACTTTGGCCGGGGTGCTGCCGGTCGCCGGCACCTGGAACGTCGCGAACGGCTTGCTTAATGCTGCGCCGCCCAGCGTTGGCACCAACTCCTTCGCCGTGTTCGACCAGAACGACTACATACCCAATTATTTCGAGGTGACTTCGTCAGTGTCCGTCGGCAAGCCGACCGGTGGCCACAAGTCGAATGCCTACATCATCTACGACTATCTGAGCCCGACTAACTTCAAGTTCGCCGGTGTCGACGGTTCCACCCAGAAGATCGAACTCGGCCACTTCGACGGGACCAACTGGAACATCGATGCCCAGACCCCGGCCAACATCAATAATCAGGGCACGTTCTACGACCTGTTCCTGTCGGTCAACGGCACCGCGGCGACGCTCATCGTCAACAACACTTGGACGATCAACTATACCTATGCCGCGCACATCGTAAACGGCGTCAGCATCGGTCTCGACTACGGCATTGTCGGGCTCGGCGCCAACAACTCGACATCGAGCTTCAGCAACGTTGTCGTCCAAGCCTTGGCGCCGACGACCACCTTTACTTACAACGAAACCTTCAGCGGCGGCACCGCTAAATACTTCGATCCGCCGACCTCGGGCACTTGGGCGATCGGCTCCAGTGGTGATACAGGCACCGCGCTGTCTAGCGGCGCGGCGGTCCAGCTGATCGATCTTGGCCTTGCGATTGGCATGAAGGCCGGCACTTTCACGTTAAATCCCGACTCGACACTGGATCTCAAGGCGACCCTCCAGGTGGGATCGCGGGCGGGATTGGTGTACGCCTACTTTAATTCGGGCTACTACAAGTTCGCCGCGCTTCTCGCCGACACCCAGCAAGTCGTCCTCGGCCACTATACGACCAAGGGCGGCTACGTGCTCGACGCAACCGCGAGCTACGCGATCACAGCCGGAGCCAATTATACACTCGAGCTCACCGCCAACGGCAACACCGTCAGCCTGACCGTCAATGGTTCGCTGGCGCTGAGCCACACCTACAATTCGGTCGTCACCGGTGGGCATTTCGGCCTGATATCGATCAAGGGCAGCAACACCTTCTCACTCGCCTCCGTGCGAACCGACGATCCGAGCTTGCCGATCAATACGACTGTGCAGCACATGGACGCGGCGGCGGCGCCGACCGGCCCGGCGCTCGGGGAGACCTCGCTCACGACCGCCGAACTGAACTCGATCCTCAACGCGGCGATCGACCGCCTCTCGGCGGCTCTGGTACTGGGTGCCAGCTCGATCGCCGAATTGGGGGCGGCGACGATCGAGATCGGGGACCTGCCAGGGCTCGATCTCGGCATCACCATCGGTAATGCCATCACCATCTCGCGTAACGCCGCGGGCTGGGGCTGGTTCATCGATCCGACCCCGTACGACGACCGCGAGTTTCCGCGGCCGACCGGCAATGGTCTCGCGGCGCCTCCCGCCAGCCCAGCCTATGGCGAAATGGATCTGCTGACGGTCGTTACTCACGAACTCGGCCACGTTCTCGGACTCAATGACGTTAATACCGGTTTCATGTCAGAGTTGCTGGTTGCCGGCACACGTCTGGCCCCTTCCGTCAGCCCCAGCGTCCCCCACGTTTTTGACGAGACCAGCGGCAATTTCCTGAGCGTCCATGAAATGACCCAGTTGCGCACGCTGCAGAATGGTTTGATTAATGTGCCCAATACGAGCCAGTTGCCCGACTGGATCGTACGCGGCGTGGCAAATGATGGTGCAGCGCACCAAAGCCCAAGCTTCAGCCTCGATATGGCTTCCGGCTTGTTGGATGAGACTTCTAGCTGGAAACTATCCAAGCCGAACGTCTCAAACAGCGGAGCGGTTCATCCGGCCCAGGCCGGGAAGCTCACGGGAGGGCTCATCAGTTGGAACAAGGGCTTCATCGGTAGCAGTCTGAGCCGGCTGCACTCGTTACTATGAACTTGGTTCGGCGTCCTGAGCGATGGCGCTAACGTTGTAAATGCTGGAGATGGTTGCTACGCTCAGACATCGAACATAACCGAAGTTCATAGTGTGGAGTAAGTGATGGCCAATGAATCGGCGAAACCTTCCAAAGAAAAGGACAATGGCGGCACTACGGGCAATCCGATAGCACCGACTGTGAACTGGGACGATTCCGCTATGCGGACGTCGTACGCCAATGTTGTGAATGCCGCGAGTACCCGCGAAGAGGTGACATTATTCTTCGGTACCAATCTTACCTGGAACCCCAGCGAGGCCAGGGAATTTCATGTTCGCCTGAGCGATCGAATTGTCCTTAATCCGCATGCTGCGAAACGATTATGGATCCTGGTGGGCGCCATCCTGAAGGAGTACGAGAGCAGGTTCGGTCCGCTCAATATGGATAGCGGCGTTTCGGACGCGACGCTACGCGGTCGCAGCGGCTCGCCATCGTAACACCTGTGCGAGAGGAAGCCACTAGACGATAGCTGACCTGGGGGGTGAAGATTGTAATGGCGAACTTCGGCGGCGAATCGCCATTGGGTGCCGATGAGCGAAACGAGGCGAGTAGCCTCGGCCGCGTTTCGTTTCTGGAACAGGCGCTCTGGAAACAGTTCAACGACGCAACGACGCCCGAGGAATTCTCACGTGCTTGGCTCGGGTTGCAATGCGCGCTGATTGCAGGCGTAGAGCGCGGCGTCGTTGTGCTTGGAGAATCCGAGAACGGCCCGTTTGCTCCTGTTGCGTATTGGCCAATTGCAGGAGCCAGCAGCGCGGGTCTTACCGCCGCGGCGGAGCTCGCCCTCGCGGAGCAGCGCGGCGTCGCGCAGGGTCAGGATGAAGCCGGGCAGGCCGCGCCGTCGCAACCCTGGTGTGTTGCTTATCCTATCATTGTCGACGAAAAGCTGTTTGGTGTCGCGGCGGTCGAGATAGAAGCCGGCCGACGCGTTCAGCTGCGCAGTGTAATGCGACAGCTGCAGTGGGGCGTCGGCTGGATCGAAGTCCTGCTGCGGCGCGCGCAAATGCGCACTGAGAAGGTTACGCGCGACCGCGTCGCCGTCGCGTTCGATCTCGTGGCGGTCGCCCTCGAGAAGCATCGTTTTCAGGATGCCTGCAAGGCGACTGTTACCGAACTCGCCATGCGCCTTGATTGTGACCAGGTGAGTATCGGCTTCCTGAAGCGGCACAACATTGCGGTCGCCGCAGTCTCGCATCTCGCCCAATTCGGTCGTCGTATGAACCTCGTTCGTAGCATCGGCCGTGCAATGGATGAGGCGGTCGATCAGCGGGCGATCGTGTGCTCACCGGCGCCGCAGGAATGGGAATACCGCATTGACCGGGCGCACCGGGAGCTCGCTCGGATCAACGGCGACGGCGTGATCCTCACGGTGCCCCTGCATGCCGGCGGACGCTTCTTCGGCGCCCTCACATTCGAGCGTCCACCGGGGGAGGCATTCGATGGGGATGACGTCACGCTCTGCGATTGTGTGGCTAACATCATCGGTCCCGTGCTCGAAGAGAAGCGGCAAAACGACCGGCTGATCGTTGTCAAGCTCATCGAATCGCTCTGGACGCAGCTGCAGCGGCTGTTCGGCCCGCACTATGTCGGCCGCAAGTTGGCCACAGCATTGGCTGTCATGGCGATGGTCTTCTTCGCCGTTTTTAAAATGGACTATGCCGTTACTGCGCCGGCAGCACTTGAAGGCTCGGTACAGCGCGCGATCGTTGCCCCTTCGGAGGGCTATATCGCCTCGCAGAACGTGCGTGCCGGCGACGTGGTCCGTGCCGGGGACCTGATGGCAGCCCTTGACGATAAGGACCTCATCATTGAGCGCCTCAAGTGGTCGACCAAAAAGGGCGAGCAGGAAAAGGAATATGGCAAAGCGCTTGCCAAACAGGAGCGCGCGGACGCCTCGATTATTAGGGCACAGATTGAGCAAGCAGCCGCCCAGATCAGTCTTCTCGATGAGATGATCAAGCGCACCCGACTTATGGCACCGTTCGATGGTCTGATCATTTCGGGCGATCTCAGTCAATCGATTGGAGCGGCCGTCAAGCGTGGTGACGAGCTGTTGCAAATTGCTCCACTCGACTCCTACCGAGTTATTCTCAAAGTCGACGAGCGCGACATCGCGGATATCAAGCCTGGTCAAACCGGTAGCCTGCTCGTGACTTCGATCCCGCTTCAGCCGCTGCACTATGCAGTAACCCGGGTGACGCCGATTGCCGAGGCCGAGGAGGGCGTCAATAGCTTTCGCGTCGAGGCCTCGTTGGTCGAACTGTCGGAGCGCTTAAGGCCCGGAATGAAAGGCGTTGGAAAGACTACCATCGAACAGCGATTGCTGATCAACATCTGGACGCATCGGCTGGTCCATTGGCTGCGGATCACGCTGTGGAAATGGTTGTCTTAGCGGGTGCCATGGAAAAGTCGTTCTACAGTCCATCGTGGTATCGTGTTGCGAATATCAAGCCGCGGCTGCGCAGTCATGCGCGCATTCTCCGGCAGCACTTCCGCGGTCAACTCTGGTACGTGCTGCAGGACCCAGCCTCGGGGCGCTTTCATCGCTTCACGCCCGCGGCCTATCTGCTCATCAGCTTGATGAACGGGACCCGGACTGTGCGCCAGATCTGGGAGCTCGCTTGCAACCGGATCGGTGACGACGTCCTGACCCAGGACGAAATGATCCAGCTGCTCGGCCAACTTCACCAGGTGGATGTGCTTCACGCTGACGTTCCTCCGGATATCGAGGAAATGTCCGCACGAGCGGCCAAAGTGTCGCGGCGCAAGCTCATGATGAGCTTGGTGAATCCATTGGCGCTGCGGCTCCCACTAGTTGATCCGGATGCGTTTCTGACGGCAACGATGCCGGTGGTACGTCCGCTGTTTTCCAGGATCAGCGCACTCGTGATCACGGTTGTGGTCGGTTGCGCCATTGCGCTCGCGGCGGTGCATTGGTCAGAATTGTCTGCGAACGTTTTCGACCGAGTGTTGGTGTGGGAAAGCCTGGCTCTGCTGATCGTGACCTATCCCTTCGTCAAGATATTGCATGAACTGGGGCACGCCTACGCAGTCAAGTGCTGGGGCGGTGAGGTCCATGAACTTGGTTTGATGTTCCTCGTCTTCCTGCCGGTTCCTTACGTCGATGCGTCGAGCTCGGCGGCGTTCCAGGAGAAGTGGCGCCGCGCCTTGGTCGGCGCCGCCGGGATTATTGTAGAACTCGTACTGGCATCGTTCGCGTTATTTATTTGGCTCGATATTGAAGAGGGTCTCCTGCGCGCCTTTGCCTACAACATCATGCTGATCGGCGGTGTCTCCACCATTCTATTTAACGGGAATCCGCTGCTGCGTTTCGATGGCTATTACGTGCTCACCGATTTGTTAGAAATCCCGAATCTGGGAGATCGCGCGAAGCGGTTTATCAATCATCTCATCATTCGCCATATTTTCGGCGTGAAAGGTCTCACGTCGCCCGCGACTTCTCCGGGCGAGCCATTCTGGTTTATTGTCTATGGTGTTGCCTCATTTTGTTATCGCATCGTCATCGTGTGGGCGATCGTGCTGCTCGTCGCTGCCAAATTCTTCGTCATCGGGGCAATCCTAGCTGTCTGGTCGGCGATCATCATGGTCGGCGTGCCCTTGGGTAAAGCGGTCTGGTTTCTGTTTACGGCTCCTATCCTCGCCCGCCAGCGCCGCCGCGCTATCGGCATCAGCGCCAGCCTTGTGACGGCTTTAGCGCTCATACTCCTGTTGCTTCCTGTTCCCTATCGGACGGTTGCTGAAGGCATAATCTGGACTCCGGGTGAAGCCAGTGTCTTCGCTCGAACGGAAGGCACCGTTATTGCTCTGCTGAGTGAGCCGAACAGCCTCGTGTCTCGCGGCGACCCTCTCATCAGGTTGGAGGATCCATTACTGGACGCTCAGGTACGCGTCCTCGAGGCGTCGGTGCGAGAGCTGGAATTGCGGCGGATCGCGGTTGCCGGTAGCGATCCCTTGCAGAAACAGTTGTTCGAGGAACAGCTCGACCGCGCCAAGGGCGATCTCGATCTGCATCGCAAGCGCATGGCGGATCTCGTTGTCCGCAGTCCAGGTGATGGCCGTTTCGTTCTACGGCGTCCCAACGAGCTGTTGGGCAAATTTGCCCACAGGGGTGAAATTCTGGCCTTCGTGGCGGCTTTCGACAATCCGATCGTCAGGCTGATCGTTCCGGAAGATGCGTTGGATCTTGTTAGGAACCGTCCCGAATCCATTGAAATTCGGCTCGTTGACAAGATCGATGCCATCTATCCCGGTTTTATCCAGCGGCAGACCCCTAATGTCAGCGACCGTTTGCCGAGTCTTGCGCTCGGTACGCCTGGCGGGGGCGATGTTGTCATCGACCCACGTGATCCCAAGAATCCCAAGGCGCTCATCAAGCTCCTGCATCTGGAGCTCGGATTTCGCACGGCACTTTCGGTTTCACAGGTGGGTGGCAGGGTTTATGCTCGTTTCGACCATGGCAATGAGCCGCTGGCATCGCGACTTTATCGTGATCTACGACAGCTGTTCCTGAGGCGGTTCAATGTCTGAACCTGTTGCTGGCGCCCCGCTTTGGTTGTTACCCCCGCCGGTGTTGCTGCCGCAGCGTAGCGATAGCAAAGCGCATTGGCTCGATCGGATCGAGACGATTGTCACTGGCGTCCCGGCCTTGGTCTTGCCTCGCCTCTTGCGTGCGCGATTATCACGGATCATCGCCATGACCAATGCGCATGAAGCGGCGTTTCGCACGGCGACCGATCATTTCCTCATGGACGAGGCGCGGGAACTGCGCCGGCTGCTTCGCTTGCGGGGCATGCGTATCGAGCTGGTAGCAAGGACTTTTGCGCTGACACGCGAACTGGCCGATCGCACAGTGGGGCTTCGCCATTTTGATGTTCAACTGCTCGGCGGTTTCGTGCTCCTCAAAGGCATGCTTGCGGAGATGGAGACCGGAGAAGGCAAGACATTGACCGCCACCCTCACCGCCGGCACGGCTGCGCTGGCCGGTATTCCGGTTCATATCGTAACCGTAAATGACTATTTGGCCGCGCGCGACGCCGAGGCAATGAGCCCGATCTATCGCGCGCTCGGCCTTACGGTTGGCACCATTGTTCACGGAAAAACTGCGGGGGAGCGGCGCGCGGCATACGCTTGCGATATCACCTATGCCACCAACAAGGAGATTGCTTTTGATTATTTGCGCGACCGTCTCGCCTTAGGCAGTCACTCGGAAAATCTGCGGCTCAAGGTCGAACGGCTGTATGGCGAAGCGCCTCGCCTGGCCGGGGTGGTTATGCGCGGGCTCCATTTTGCCATCGTGGATGAAGCAGATAGCGTGCTGGTTGACGAAGCGCGCACTCCACTTATCATTTCGGGCAATCCGCAATCGAACGATGATCGCCGTTGGGCGAACGAGGCACTTACGTTAGCTCGCAGCCTCGAGATCGGCGCGCACTATCGGCTGTTTCTGGACGAGCGCCGGATTGAATTGACTGCGCTTGGTATCGATCGCATCGACGAGCTGGGGCAAGAGCTTGGTGGTCTGTGGTTGAGTCGAATCCGCCGCGAAGAATCCGTTCGTCAGGCTCTGACCGCAATTCATCTGTTCAGCAACTCTATTCAGTATATTGTCCGTGAGGAAAAAATCGAAATCGTCGACGAATATACCGGCCGCGTCATGCCCGACAGGAGCTGGAACGAAGGGCTTCATCAACTTATAGAGGCTAAAGAAGGTTGTGAGGTGACAGAACGCAAGGCTCCGCTGGCGCGTATTTCCTACCAGCGCTTCTTTCGGCGTTATCATCGGCTTGCTGGAATGACCGGAACCGCGCGCGAAGTCAGCGGCGAGCTATGGGCGGTCTATCGGTTGCCGGTGATCACAATCCCGACCAATCGCCCGGTCCGACGCCAGGATCGGCCGGCGGAGATCTGCGCGACCGCGGATGAGAAAATGGAGTGTATCGTTGCCAAGGCTGCTTTACTGCACAGCCAAGGCCGCCCCGTGCTGATCGGCACGCGCTCGGTCGCCTCATCGGAGGCTTTGAGCGAGCGCCTTAATCGCGCCGGGCTTGCGCATGTCGTTCTCAATGCCGCGCAGGATGAACACGAGGCTACCATCATCGCAGATGCTGGCAAGCCGGGTCGTATTACTGTTGCCACCAACATGGCGGGCCGCGGGGTCGACATCCAATTAGGGGAGGGCGTTGCTGCGCGCGGCGGTCTTCAAGTTATTCTATCGGAGCGCCATGAGGCGGGCCGCATCGACCGTCAACTGGTTGGGCGATGCGGTCGCCAGGGCGAGCCCGGCACCAGTGAGGCTGTTCTTTCGCTCGAGGACCCACTGCTCGGTGTGCTCGGTTGGCCGGGATTGCGCAACTGGACATGCCGCTCCGTTCCCTGGGGCAACGTTTTCGCGCGGTTCGTTTTTCGTCATGCGCAGCGGCGCGCCGAACGCGTGCATTCTAGGATGCGCCGTCACTTATTGGTGGCCGACCAAAGAGTCGGGTCAATGCTGGCATTTTCCGGTGAAATGGAATGATCCTACCTCAAGCAAGATTCGTTATCGCGATTGCCGTTCTGCTCGCCATGGCGTCTTACGCATCAGCACAGCAGCAACTCTCTGCGCCCACTCAGCAAATGGGTGAGTTCGACTGTGTGGTCGAGGCAAAGATGATGGCCAAGCTGGGCAGCCCTGATACTGGAATTATAGAGGCGCTAAAGGTTGACCGTGATACGACGATCAAGAAGGGCGATGTCGTCGCCCAACTTGATTCCAAGCTGCAACAAATTGCCCTGGAGCTTGCCCAATTAAAGGCTGATAACGAAGGCGATATAAATTCGGAGCGGACGCGGCTGGCCTTTCGCACCAGCGAGGCGGAACGCGCGGAAAATTTGAACAGCAAGCAGATTGTTACGGTCAAGGTGCGTGACGAAGCGGTGACGGAGAGGAATCTCGCGGCGCTCGCCCTCGCCAAGGCGGAACTAGAGCACAAGATGGCTCAGGTCGACCTGGAGCAGGCGCGCACTCGCCTCGATCGCAGATCGATTCGTAGCCCGATCAATGGCGTCGTCTCGGACGTGACGATCCGGCTGGGCGAATATGTCTATGAGCAGACGCCCCTGATGACGATCGCGGAGATCGATCCGCTCTATGTCAAAGTATTCGTTCCAGTCCGTCACTACCGCCATCTGCGTGTCGGGACAGATGCCGAGGTAATGCCGGAGGAACCGATTGGCGGGCTCTATAAGGCGAAGGTTACCGTCGTCGATCGCGTTTTCGACACCGCCAGCAGCACCTTCGGGGTAAGGCTTGAGCTTCCCAATCCCAATTACACTCTGCCAGCTGGAATGCGCTGCCGTATCCGATTTCCTGCTCAAGAGACCGGACAATAATTGATTTTGTCCGCTATCGGGTATGTCTTCCGTTGACCTTCTCGGGAGGATCAACCTCGCTTGAGCCATCCGTAACTTCTTGAACAATATGCGTTTTCTTCCAAAGTGCAGCAGCCACAACCAATGGCTCAATACCCTGCTTTTGCCACCATGCGCGTTCGTTTCCACGTCGATGGAGTTCGCGATGATGCAGCCTGCAAACGGGAACGGTAAATTTATCGCTTACCTTGCGTCCCATGGCCCGCTGCTCTGCGAACTTAATGTGGTGAGCGTCGGATGGTGTGCGACCGCAGACCAAACAAGATTGTGCAGCCACGAATTTAAGATGTTCGCGATCACGCTCTCGCACTGGCTTGCTGATGACAACCACCGCCTGCGCGCTTGGTTCGCTTCGCACTGATCCGCCGTCATTGTCCTGGGGCCTTTGGCTCCTCAATTCGACAGGCGGCGCTGCCTCACCGAGCTGACTTAGCTTGACATTAAAGGCGTCCTCGACGGCTTGGGCATCAGTGGTCGAGAGTTGGTTTTTGAGTGGTAGAGCCCGATGCGCCCATGCGGTGAGGGAACCAGGCTCCTTGAACTGCTCAAGTTCAGAGATCAGCTGATTTCGTAGAGCGATCGAACCTTCTGGAGGAAGCTTGGCGTGACGCGCCTGGACGGATCTTCGAGGATAAGAGCGAGCGGATTCCACGAGGGCTGCCCTGTCCGGTAAAGGAGCTATATCCTCAGCCTTCGAAATCGCTCCGTTGTCCGCAGACGCGCTTGCGACCTCGCCGTTTAGATCCGGGGCATCGAGATCATCTTCGCCGGCAATCCCGACCAGCGTAAACAGCGCATAGCGCCGGGCGTAGGTGAGGGCGGCTCCCATCCGATGCGGGGTTGCCGTCTCGCTGACCGGACAGACGGGCCAGTCCGAGGAGACCCATTCACCGGACGAATGCGCCAGGGTCGTGGTTAGTCGGATTAGCCCGGCCGTATCGTCGATCGAGGTGGTCTGCACCGTTGCAATCTCGTGCCGGCCCAGCGACTTACGCACCAGGTCTAACCCGCTGGATAAGGACGCGTAGCGGAAGCTGCGGTCGTTCTCTCGAGGGAAGGGAGATCGGATGGTCGCGGTCAGCGACTTCTCGGGGTTGGCAAGTTCGATCTGGGCCTTGGCCAGTGCGCCCGCAATCGCGCCTATCGATTCACTACAGCGCTGCATGACCGGCCTCCGCCACCTGGAGATCAAAGCTGATCGCGCCGGATTTGGAGCGCTTGGCCCGGATGCCGTGCCCGATCGCCTCCTTGGCATCCTCCGGCATCAGCTTCTTCAGCTCGACTTTCGCGGCTTCATGATTGAGGAAAGCTCCTCGGGTCTGGCAAAACACCCCGGCCAATTCCGCCCAGGAATTGGATGACGTCATATCGACGATCCGGACCGCCTCGATCCGAGGGCGGGGCGTCTCAACCCCGAACAAATGAGGGGCCTCGCCACTCTCGACGCAGCGCCAGAACTTCTTCTCTGCGGTAAGCAGCAGATGCTGGTAGAGCGGATCGGCCGGAATGGTCATCTCGATCCATTTGCCGCCACCGGTGATGATGGAAAGCACCGCGGAGCGCGACTGGATCACCCACATGTTGTGCTGAAGCTGGGCCATGTGCTTCTCGGCCGCCGCTTCCTCCGAGAATGACCACGGAAGCATGAATTTGGCTTCGAAGACGGCTCCGGTGCTCTCGACAATCCCGTCCAGGGTTGCCGCCATCCACCGGATCACCTGGTGCTGGGCGCGTCTCTGGATATCCTTGATGATCTGGCCGCTGTTAAGTTCGTACCACCGCCGATTGAGGTCTTCGGTCACGGTCCCAAGCTGGACGATGAGGTTGCCCGACAGATCCTCGGGCTCGCTCTCGCCACGCTTCTCCCGCCACAGGCGGACGAGCGCGGCATCGTCGCTTCCCATGATGGTTCGCGCGTCCGAGCCGCCGATGAAAGAGCGGCGCTCATGGTTCGATTTTGTCCACATCTTCGATTTCATGTCTTCCACCAGGTCTAAAAATGGCGTTTCCTAAGCGGCCGTGGATGAGAGGAAACGTATCTCATGCTATGAAACATAGCATAAGCGTTATAACATGTCAATATGAACCCCAAGCCTTTGAGTAGTGCCCAAATCAGAGCTGCTCGCTCACTCATTCGTTGGAGTGCGGAAGATCTTGCGGTGAAGGCGTCATTGAGCGTTGCGACGATCCGCCGTGCCGAACTAACCGATAATGAGACGTCCATGACTGCAGCGAATGATCTCGCCGTTCGCCGAGCCTTGGAGGTTGCCGGCGTCGAGTTCATCGACGAGAACGGGGGAGGCGCCGGCGTGCGCCTTCGAAAGCCCACAAAAGAAAAATTTCGGAAATGAAGGATTGAAGGATGGCCACAAGGCCAGGTCCTCGGTCCGGTTACCCAATTTCTCCCACATGATCGCGCTCGACGAATCTAGGCAGCCGGTGCTGGACATTCTTTTTGGGTCGCGGGCTGTTCCGCGATCAAACGGAGAATGCCATGAACGACGCTCCCCAAATCGACGAAACAACTGAGAAAACTGGCTTTGCCAAAGTTGAGGTCAGTTCAGAGAGTAGCTGGGTCACCATTCCGGAAACAATACGAGAGCTCCTGTCGTGTCCGCCGCTGCTCGACCACGAAAACGAAGCGCGGTTCTTGAAATTGTTCGAGAGCTTCAGGAGCTACGCAGAGCCGGAGAACATTGTTGAGTATCACCTCGTCTTCAATGCAACTGTCTGCAAATGGGAAACGATGCGCTATCGCTTCATGGCCACGGCGGTGACGTCAAATCAGCAACAGGCAGGGCTGAAATCCCTGTTTATGGAAACCCATAGCGCGGTTTTGATCCCGGGCGCGGAGAGGGCAGTAAGGATCGATGCGGCCAGAAACGCCAAGAGGTGCTTTGCCGATCCCGAATATCGCGAAGATGCTTACAGCGATTTGGAGTTGATGGGATATATCCCGGATGGCCAAGCGTTCTTGCTGTCGCTTCCGGCCCTCGCCACCATCGAGCGCCTGGCGGCTTCGGCGGAAAAGCGATATGCCGCATCCATAAAAGAGCTTGAGAAGCGTCGCGCAGATCGAGCGGCAAAGCGTCGCTTGGCTCTGGGTCAAGCAACCAACGGGGATTCGAAAGAAGCAAACAAGTAACGGAGCGGTATAGGTTCATCAACTCCGCTGTTGCCCATTTGATCGAAGTATGCGCCGCTCAAGCCGTGGACCGTCTTTCCAAATAGGCCGAAAATTCGCTATCAGTGCACCAGAGTATAATCGCCGGCGGTGCTTTGGACGGGCCTATTTTTGTATTCTTGGTGAGGTAAGTTGCTGAATCCGGTGGATAGGACACTCGGCATGCGTGATCTCGACGCTCTCTTGAACTCGATGGTCAACATCGATCGCAACAGCCTCATAGCAATTCTCACCTCAGAGGTCGAAGCCGCTCAACAGTTAGTGAACTCGGCTCGTCAGCGCACCGCTTCGCAGCGCGCAAAGCGACACGAGGCGGTTCAGCGTGCCGCTCGGATCGACCGTGCGACTTGAAAATGGCAAGTTTGGATCTTGCGCCAAAAGCCGTCCGGGCACTTGCGCTTCGCTAGACCTAACCGTAAATATGGGTTTATGGTTTTATGTCAAATGGAGGCGCACGCCATGAAGACGACTGTCGAGGTTTCGGATGATCTCTATCGCAGGGCCAAGGCAGAGGCGGCTCTGCGGGGCCGCAAGCTCAAGGACCTCGTCGCGGAGGGATTGCGGCTGGTGCTCGAAACCCCACGCGAAAAGCCTGGCCGTCGGAGCTTGACCGCTCTGATGAAGAGTGCGCGCGGAACAGTGGATTCTGGAGTTTCAGACCTGGCTTCGAATCCCAAGCATCTCACTGGTTTTGGCCGCGATGCGCGCCGCAATCGTTGATACGGGACCGCTCGTCGCTTTTCTCGATCGAGCGGAACAGAATCATCCTTGGGTAGTTGCGCGAATCGAAGAGCTGGACCCGCCCCTTCTCCTGTGTGAGCCGGTGCTGGCCGAAGCAATGCATCTGCTCGCCCGTTTCTCTGGGGCGCAGAATGCGTTGTTCGGGCTTCTTGAGAATGGTGCGCTCAGCATTGCATTCAGCATCGACGAGCATGTCCCCACCCTGCGCAAACTGCATCAGAAATATCGGGACAGACCGATGTCGCTGGCTGATGCGTGTATCGTGCGAATGGCCGAGATCTACGAGCAGCACGCCGTGCTGACGCTTGATTCCGATTTTTCGGTCTATCGCAAACACGGGCGCGTTCCACTCGCGCTCATTCACCCTGCGGAAGGTTAGACGATCGCGATCAGCAATAACGAGCGAGTCAGATGTGGCAATGTGAGCCGAAATTCACGCCAACAGCGCCGCTGCGCTCCGTCTGAGCCAACCATCGGAGGATGACATCAGGCGCATCAAGGCTCAACGCGCAGCTTAAAATCCACGCCTCCGTTGGTCGGAATGGGCGTGCCTTTGATCGGTGTGGCCTGCCACAGTCGTTGCGCCGCAGACATTGGATCGACATTGAGCTGTTAACGCAGCCGCTGCCATTATCGACCGACCGAGCGAGCATCATAGCAATCTCCCGGGGTCGAAGCGGCCCAATGGCTTAAAAACCCATTTGTGGAAAGCATTAAATTTCGTTCGCTTAGTTCGGGAAAATTAACGCTTATGGCCGAAGCAGATACCTACTGGCCCCCGGCTATTCTAAAAGGGTTGCGGCGCGGCTCCAGAACTTTTTGGAAGAGGATATTATGAGCGCTGCTATCGCAAGAATTCTCCCCGGGCATCGGCGGCATCTGTCGTCGAGATCGATACGTTCGTCCAGGTGGCATTGTTCAGCGGCGTCGGCCTACTGCTGTCGCTGTTGGTCTTGATCCTCGATCAAAATCTTCCCGGCGAATGGTTCTGAGATTTTGATCGGCTAGGCGGCGATGCCGTGCTTGGGCACGATCGAGACGACCCAGCTCGTCGGGGTGCTGGACCTATCTTCCCTAACTGAACGGACCATCCCTGTGACTGGCAAGCCCCGCAACATCACTGTCGCCCTCTCGCCCCGGTATTGGGCATAGCGGCAACGTCGGGCCTCTACTGGATCGGTAATTTCGATGGTTTGCATGCATCACC
>WNFC01003094.1_pt1 | contig 42321 bp, 35 predicted proteins | sample 5400541 | NCBI WGS metagenome assembly WNFC01 (sample SAMN13153342, study PRJNA577476) | soil metagenome | isolation source: 120 cm saprolite under Douglas fir tree site 2 hole 2 replicate 1 | place: USA:California | collected 2015-04-18 | reverse complement strand
TCCGCTGTCGAGCCCAGCGACCGTGCACTCGAGCGCGCGTGCCGGCCAGCTCTGACAGTTGCTCCGCCAGCGCCTGTGCCTCGTGCAAGATGGCGTCCTCGTCAACGCCGACGATGCGCCGGTTGTCGAGCACAGCTCGCCCGCCGACAACGGTCGTGCGCACGTTGACCTGGCCGCTCGAATAGACCAGCGTCGACACCGGATCGTGGACCGGGATCGACTTGGCATGGTGCTGATCGAAAATGAACAGGTCGGCGCGTTTGCCTGGCTCGAGTGAGCCAAAGTCGGCGCGACCCATAGCCGCCGCACCGCCGGAGGTCGCCACGCGCAATGCGTCGGCGGCAGTGAAGATCGCCGGATCGCGCGCCGCGACTTTCGGCAGCAAAGCGCCGACTTTGAGCGCTTCGAGCATGTCCTGGCTGTTGTTGCTAGCTGCTCCGTCGGCGCCGAGACTCACGGTCACGCCCAGATCGAGCAGGCGCGGGATGGGGGGCACACCGCTACCGAGATACATGTTGCTGACCGGGTTATACGAGACGGCCGCGTCGTTTCGAGCCAGAATGGCGCAGTCGTACTCGGTGAGCTGCACGCAGTGGGCGTGCAGGACGTCGGGACCGAGAAAGCCGATGCTGTCGAGGAAGGGCACGGTGCGCTGGCCGAAGCGGCGCATGCTTTCCTGGCTGTCAAAGAGCACTTCGTCGGTGTGCAGGCTCAGTCGGGTGCCGAGGTCGTTGGCCAGGCGACGGGTGGCGCGCAGGCTGTCGGCTTCCATGGCCCAGGTTGCCCCGGGGCTGATCCAGACGCGGCTCGGCCCGTAGGCCTTGACCAGACGAGCGCAGTCCGCGAGCTGCGCGTCTAAGGGTGGCAAGTCGAGCGGTACGTTCTCAGCCTGGCGGTCGCGCAGTCCTCGACCGAGCACGCCCTGGATCCCGACGTCGTCGAACGCCTGCAGGATCGCGTCGTACACCTCGGCATCAGCGTGGTCGACCATGTAGTCGAAGATGGTGGTGCAGCCCGACCGGAGCGAGTCGAGGCAGCCGAGCGCGGCGGCGACGTAGCACATCCGCGGCGTGAGGTGCGGGATGCTGGGCAGCGTGCAGGCATCCAGCCACTCCATGAGTGGCAGATCGTCGCCCAGGCCCTTGAGCAGGGTCTGGTACAGGTGGGTGTGCGTGTCAACCAGCCCGGGAAAGATCAACGTGCCGTCGGCGTCAATCGTGCGCGCCGCCTGATAGCGCCGATGGATCTCATCTCGCGCGTCGATCGCGACGATCGAATCACCGTCGATCGCAATCCCAGCGTCGGCCACGACCAGGCCGTCAGGACGTGCCGTGACCACTGTCCCGCCGAGAATGAGCAGGTCGACAGCTGTCACGTACCAACCCCCAAAGGCTCGGGGGCATGCATCAGGCGGGGAATGATGTCGCGCGCGAAACGCTCGATTTGTTCGATGGCTTGCTCGCGCACCATGCCCGGGAAGTGCGGAAAGATACTGAGATACTCGAGGCCAAGGTCGCGCTGCAGGTCGGCCAGCTGCTCACCGACGTCATCAGCCGTGCCGACGAGCCAGGCCCCCTGGGCAATCGATTCGTCGAGAGTCGGGATGCGCCCGTAGGCCCAGGGCCGGCCGGATTCATCCGCGTACGCTTTGCTCCAGCCGTACGGACCCAGGAACTTCCAGAACTCGTCATGGCCTGGCCTGGCGCGCTCGAGCGCCTCCTCGTGAGTGTCAGCGAGCACGAGGTTGATCACACTCTGACGATCCTCCCCGCGGCGCAAGCGTACGCCGTGATAACGCTCGACCAACTCGCCGTACTGCTGCCAGCCGCGTTTGAGCATCGCCCGATTCTGATACCAGAACACCGCTTTGTGGCGTTCGCGGGCCACGTACTGAGCCGTCGGCGGACTGGTGACGGGCTGCCAGATCTCGACAGGCGTATTCAGCGGCTTGGGGATCAGGGTCAGCGACTGGACACCGCGACCGCGGTCGTCGATTTTGTGCGGCGGCAACTGGAAGTGCTTGCCAGTGAATGCGAACGTCTCGTGGTGCCAGGCCAATTTGAGGATCTGGACCTGTTCTTCGAAGACTTCCCGGTTGTAGGTATCGTCTGGATCGCTGTTCCAGCCGACGCGGGTGCCCAGCGGTTCAGCTTCGCGCGGCACGGTACCGCGGCCGATGCCGCAGATCATTCGGCCGCCGGACATCACGTCGGCCAGCGCGAAGTCCTCGGCGAAGCGCAAGGGGTGCCACTGGGGCAGCACGTTGAACATCGCGCCGAACTTCAACTGGCGAGTGCGTTCGGCCAGGAACGCGGCCATCAGGATGGCGTTCGGCACGACCTCGTAGCCTTCGTGCTGAAAGTGGTGCTCGGCGAGCCACATGCTGCGGTACCCAAGGCGGTCGGCCGCCCGGGCGTAGGCCTCCAGGTCGGCGTAGACCCGCAGGTACTCAGCCTGGCCGTAGCGGCGGTCCTGGGACGGCGTCCCGCCAAGGCCCGCATCAGGCATGTCCACGCCGCAAAAAAAGAAGACGCCGAACTGCGGGGTCAACGCTGGGCATTAAACCCCACCCGTCGCGCATGGCGCATCCTGTCATCTGGCCAATTGCCGCGCGACTTCGATGTGCTATCTCCTGACGGCTCGACCATCGCCGCCAGGTACCCTGCTGGGCGCATGGTTACCTGGCGAGACGATCTCACCCTGAGTGAAGATCAGCTTGATCCTGAGCCACATCGCCAGTTCGCCGTATGGCTACGCGAAGCAGTTGAAGCCGGTGAGCCCATGCCCCATGCGATGGCCCTGGCGACGGCTGGCGCGGACGGCGTGCCATCAGTGCGCATGGTCCTGTTCGAAGACGTCGACGAACACGGCTTTACCTTCCAGACCAACCTCGAGAGTCCCAAGGCACTGGCCATGACCGCGGTTCCACGTGCCGCGCTGGCGTTCTTCTGGCCGCTACTTGTCCGCCAGGTGCGGGTAACAGGCCCAGTTACGCCGCTTGACCGCGATGAGGTGGCGGCGTACTTCGCGGCCGCGCCGTCGGCGATCCAGACCATGATCCGCGCCTGTCACCAGAGCACTGTGATCGCCAATCGTGACGAGCTCGAACGCGCCTACGCTGACGCCCAGGGTTCGGCTGAAGATGGCGTGCCCGCCCATTGGGGCGGCTACCGCGTGCACATCGAGACGATCGAGTTCTGGCAAGGCCGCCAGAACTGGCTCCAGGATCGCCTCCGCTACACACGTGAAAGCGACGCTTGGCGTATCGAACGCCTGGTGCCATGAGACGTCACGCTACGCGTGGGACCTCCTCACGGGCGTCAGGATGACAGGCGCCTACTGAGGGATGCGGTCGCGGGAGCGCTCTGCGACGTCGGCTTCGGTTAGCAGACCGAGGCCGTTGGCGACGCGATTGGTGTAGTTGAGATGGGCGCACTGATTGTTCGCGTCCAGGATGTCGAGATCGTCGAAGTCCTGCGCGCGCAGCGCGGCGATATCTGCTTCGACGATCTCACCTGGCCGCAGCGTGAGCTTTTCAACGTAGCGCGCCAGCGCCGCGTCGGGTCCATCCAGCGGGGCGTAATCACGCGCATCGAGCGCTTGCACCAACTCCGAGCCACCTGGAACGGCGCACAGTTGGGTGCGCGCCAGGGAAGCGCAATGCGGCGTCGCATTCAAAATGGATGTCAAATAGCTGATCAGCAGTTTTTGGCGCAGCGACAGCCGCGACGGTACGTTCTCGCTCGCCCGGTACAGTTCTAACCGCGCGAGAACCACCTCAGGATCAAGGCTGCCGAGCTGGGTGAACTCGGTCGGCCGACCGAGTTTGCGCGCCTGCCACTGGTATGCCTCAGCCAGGCGGCCGTCCGCGTCTTCAGGCTCGACGGTACGAATCCACGGCACGCTCCTCATTATGCGTGACGGCGCCCGCGTCCAGCGCAACGCCAGCCGCCTCTTCCAGAAACGCGACTGAGTAATCGTCGGCATCAAAGAGCAGCATCTCCGGCCGCACCAGTTCGCGCAGCTCGGCCAGGCGGGTAACGACCTGTGCGCGGGTGCCCGTCACCGCATAGCGCTCGAGGACGGCGTCAGGGATCAACGTGGCAGCGGCTTCGCGGCGATGGGCGTTGACCAGTTCGGTGAGCTGCGCGGTGCGATCGTCGTCCACTCCAAGAGCGACCCGTTCAATAGCGGGCATGTCGACGACCATGTAGGCAAAGTGAGCTCGGATCTGGTCCACCATCGGCTCGGTCCAGGCCGCGGTCGGGTTCCAGGCGATCGCCGCGGCCCGGCCTCGGGCACTGGTGCCGGTCGCCCGCATCTCGACGACCAGCGGCGCGACCTTGTCGACCGCCCGACCGGCGAGCAGGATCCAGTCGGCGCGCTCGGCGGCGAAGCGCTCGACCCGCGGACCACGTCCGGCGATCGCGATGGGCACTATTCCCTGGCTCCAGGGCAGTGACGCACTATGCACAACGAACTCGCCAGCGTGGTCGACCACCTGGCCGCGCCATAGCGCCTGGACCACGTCGACGCACTCGACGAGCGCAGTGAACGGTCGCCGCGGGCGCAGGCCCATCGGACCGAAGACACGGCTGCCCCCGGTGCCAAAGCCAGCCACGACGCGCCCGGGCGCCAGCTCGGCCAGCGTAGCGAACGCCGCTGCCGTCGCAACCGGATGACGACTGAAGGGATTGGTCACCGCGCCCACCAGCAGCACCCGTCGAGTCCGCAGCGCCAGCGCGGCCAGAGTGACGTACAGGTCGCGATCGGTGCCTTCGTCGGCCAGCAGCACCGCCGTCGCGCCGAGGTCCTCCGCCGCCGCGGCTAAATCCGCGAGCTCATTCGCCGGCCGAACGGCGTGCAGCCAGACGCCCCACCCCGTCCTAGACGACATGCGCGCGGACCTCGCTGGCCAACAGCTCCAGGCCACGCCGGCGATCGGGCCCGATGACGTGCCAGGCCAGTACACCGCGCAGGCCAGCGCTGACATACTCCTGGAGTCGAGCCGCGACATGTTCTGGGGTGCCCGCCGCGGCGAACGTATCGATCATCTCGTCCGTGACCAGCTGCGCGCCCGCGTCCACGCCGTTGTCCACGACGGCTCGCCGCACGCGTTCGATGGCGTCGGGATCGGCGCCCGACGTCGACAGCACGACCGGCTCGACCCGGTGGACGTAGTAAGCCAGCACGTGGCGCACCGCTTCTCTAGCAGCCTGTGCTTCGCGATCGACGCTGACCAGGACATTGCTGGCCAGGTCGAGGTCGGCCGGATCGCGCTCCGCCTCGACGGCGCCGCGCGCGATCTGCGCCCAGGCCCAGCGGGCATAACCCGGGCTAACGATGGCGCCAAGTTGTACTCCGTCAGCCCAGGCGCCCGCGGCGCGCAGCATCCGGCCGTTGACCGCGCCGACGTAGATCGGACCACCCGGAGGGCTTCGACCATCGCCGTCAACGGACGCTGCGTGCGGCTATCTGCCTCACCGAGCGCGCGCAGTGTCCAGAGCGCCGCGCCCAGTCCGAGCAATAGCCGGCCGCTGCAGGCTTCGTCGAGCGCCGCGGCTTCCATGGCTATAACCGACGGATGACGCCAGAACGGATTGACGATGCCGATGCCAATCTTGATCCGCTGAGTCGCGGCGGCCACGGCTGACGCCACGCTGAACACGCCTCGGCCGTGGCCGCTTTCCGGCAGCCAGACTTCGCTCAGGCCCAACTGCTCGGCCTGTCGGGCCAGCGCAACCGTTTCGACAATCGGCACCTCGTTGGACAACGCCAGGCCAAGGCGGACCGCGGCGGCTGAGCCGCTCACGTCAGGACCTTACGCGCCCAGGCGACTCGTTCGGCTACTTCTTCGATGCGAAAGGCGGGTACTGCTATTGACGTCGCATCGAGCTTTCGGGCGACCGCGCCGATCGGCCCTGGGGACGCGTCCTGGATGACAAGGTCGTCCAACGCGGCGGCTGGCACGAGGCCCTGGGCCGCCGCCGCGCCGCCACCGACCAGGACCTCGCGCAACCGATCGATCTTCGAGCGATCGAGCCCCCAGCGCGCCTGGACTTCGCGCGCGCTATTGAGAACGCTGTACGCGGCGATCGTCTGGACGCGCTGGCGGCTCTGGCCGCCGTGGTCGACCAGTGGCGCCCAGACCACTTCTGGACGTGGTCCGTCGGCTTCTCGGCCGGCTTTTGCAGCCGCTGAGATCAACGCGGCGCTGCGCTCCAGGTCGCTGCTCGGGACCGCCCAGAGCAGGGCGCGGTCGGCCCAGTGGCCGGCGGCTTCGAGCATGCCGTTGGCGCGGCCCGCGATCAGGATAGGCGGGGCGTGCAGCGGGACTTCGAGCGCCCGACCGCTGGCCGGGTCGAGCGGCTCGCTGTGGGCCGCCCGGCGGAACAGACGGATGACCTCGTGGACGCGCGCTGGCGCGTCGCGGCGTGAGATGCCAGCTGCGCCGGTGACCTCCGAACCACCCGCGCCCAGGCCCACGAACACGCGTTGGCCCGCGAGGTCCTGCAGGCTGGCCACGGCCGCCACGGTGTGGAATGGATGGCGCAAGTACGGATTGGTCACCAGCGGACCAATTTCAACTCGCTCGGTCACGCGCGCCGCTTCGGCGAGCAGCAGCCACGTATCGCGCCACCAGAATGCATCCGGCAGCCCCAGCCAATCCGCGCCCGCTTTTTCGGCCGCACGGGCCAATTCGCGCACCTGTGCAAAGCTCGGATTCGGCAGATGCGAGATCACGCCAACCGCCATTGCTAGCGCTCGCGTTCCCAAAGCGAGGTCACACCGCCGACCCAGTGCGCGCCCGAATGACGCACAGCCCATCCGGATCCCAGCCGGCGCGGCAAGCACGTACGCGGGGGGTCGCCGCGGGAAGGAGTGCGGAGCGAGGCACGAGCGGAGCAACGACTGGCGGCGGGGGGCCGCAGGCTCCCCCGACCCGTACCTTCGTAATCGCGCAAGTTAGAGCTTGATCGTTTTATCCAGGAACTCGTTGGTGGCGATGTCCGAGGGTTTGAGGCCGGCTTTGGGGTTTTTGCCACGCGCGGCGAAGACCGGGCCGTAGTCATTGATCAGCGCCTGGACCTGGGCCATGTCGTACGAGCCGAAGACGCCGTCGGCGCCGTTGCTCACGATGCCGAGCGAGGTCATCTTCTGGACCGCGTCGACCGCGCCCGCGGCGGTGATCTGGGTGCCACCTTTGATCTTGGCGGTGAAGTCGATCAGCACCTGGTTCACCGGACCAGGGTTCTTCACATAGTCGACTGACGCTTTCTGCAGCAGCGGCACCAACCGCTGCAAACACGCCCGATTGGCTTCGAGCTTGTCAGCCCGAATCCCCAGCGTGTTCTGATAAATCGGCACTTCTTTGTCCAGGAGCAGGAATTTGACTGGCTTCATCCAGCCGTTGACCTCGTGCTCGTAGATGTACGGTTCGGCAGTCACGAAACCTTGTGAGACGATATTGCCGTCAGCGGCGACGAACCGCGACGGATCGCCAGTGTACGAGGTGTCAACTTGATCTTTGGTCAATGCACCCTTGCCCTGAAGCACGTCGAGGTAGGCCGCCCCCGAGAATGCCAGCACAGTCGCCCCATTTTTCCCAATTTCGGCGACGGTGGAGAAATTCCAGGCCGGATTGCCCCAGAAAAAGATCTGCGGATTTTTGGCATACCAGGCCATCACGGCGACGGTGGGCTGGGCGGCCGAGTTGCCAATCTGTTCGTCAGTGCCGACCATCCCGAGCAGGATGCTGTCATCCTGGTATTCCTGGGCGGTGACCGACTGGAAGCCGATCGCCGGACCACCGGCGCGAATCTCGACGTTGACCCCCGTCGTGCCGAGCGGGCCCGTATAGGTGTTCTTGTTGGTGTCCATCCGCCCGTTCGGCACGACCAGTTGGTAGAAGAGGCCGTGGTCGGGTTCAGGCCACCAGTTGGTCTGCAACACCACGGTGTCCGGGCACACGCCCTTCAATGAGGTCGCCGCGGCCGGAGCCGGCGCGGCGACGGCGCTCGGCGATGGCACAACCGACGCGGCCGCCGCCACGGACGGCGATGCGGCCGGCTTGGCCACCGCTAGTGACGCCGCGGGTGACGTGGATGGCGCGGCCACGGTTGGTGCCGCCGCGGTTGTCGGCTTGGCCGCGGCCGGCGGAGCAGTCGTCGGAGCCGGCGCCGCCGCCGGGGTGCAACCGGCGAGCATGGTCGCAGCGGCAATGATGGGCAGCGTCGAGCTGAGCCACGGGAAACGATGCATGCGGGGACCCCCGTTGAAATAAGGTGGGAACCAGGCGCTCATTCGTTTGGGCGGTGCGACTCGTGCCAGGAGCCGACAAGCAGTTGACCCAACAATCCGAAACCCCAGAACACGACCAGTCCGAGCAGCGACGAGAGGCCGACCGCGGCGAACAGCTGCTCGGATTGCAGTCGAGCGCGGTAATCGTCGATCAACCGACCGATGCCGGGCTCGCCCTGACGAAAGAAAAAGTCGCCGACGATCGCGCCAACCACCGATAACCCGGCGGCGATGCGCCAGCCAGACAAAATCGCAGGCAGTGCGCCCGGTAGCTGCAGCTTCAGCAGCCGCTGCACCCGATCCGCGCGCTGCAGCGTGAACAGGTCGTGGTGCGCTTGATCGGTTGACTTCAATCCGAACAACGTGTTGGTGATGATCGGAAACAGCGAGATGAGCACGCACACCAGGACGCGGCTGCTGAAGCCGAACTGAAACCAGAAGCCGATCAGCGGCACAATCGCCAGGATCGGGATTGTCTGCAGCACGACCGCCCAGGGATAGATCGACCATTCGACCCAGCGCGCTTGAATCATGGCCACGGGCACCACTGTTCCGATCGCAATCGCCACGAGCAAGCCCACGATCGCCACCTGGGTGGTCGACCACAAGCCACCCAGGATTTCGGTCACGTTGCGCGCATCGAAAAACCCGACGCGCACCACTTCCTGCGGTGGCGGCATCAGAAAGCGCCGGCGTGGCTCGAGCAGCACGTAGCTGATGAAGAGCCAGACGCCGATCACCAGCGCGAAGACGATCATCGGCGCCACGATCTGTGCCAGGGCTCGGCGGCGCTGGCCGGTCACCGGGCGGGACACCTCGGCAGCGTGCGCGGATTCACGCGCGGTCACGCTGATCATGTGAGCTTCTCGCGCAACCGTTCCGAGACCTGGCCGGCCACCCGGGCGAATTGCGCGTCGAAGCGCAGCTCGGTTGGCCGCGGATACCCGAACGGAACGTCGATCTCGGCCACGATGCGGCCCGGCCGCGGCGACATCACCAGTACCCGCGAGGCCAGAAAGGTCGCTTCGCTGACCGAGTGGGTCACGAACAGCCCCGCGAAGCGCTCGCGCGCGAACAACCCGAGCAGCTCGCCGTTCAGCCGCTCGCGGGTGATCTCGTCCAGCGCACCAAATGGCTCGTCGAACAGAAAGATGCGCGGCCGCATGGTCAACGCCCGCGCGAGCGAGACGCGCATGCGCATACCGCCCGACAGCGCACGCGGGCGATGCCGCTCGAACCCTGTCAGGCCGGTCAGCAGAATCGCTTCAGTGGCGAGTTTGGCTCGCTCGGCGCGGTCCACTCCGGCGAGCTCGGCGAGGAGCTCGACATTGTGCTGGACTGTGCGCCAGGGCAAGAGCGTCGCGTCCTGGAAGACGTAGCCGAGATTGCCGTCGCCCACGACGATCTCACCCGTCGTTGGCGCACTGAGCCGCGAGGCAAGCCGCAGCAGGGTTGACTTGCCGCAGCCCGACGGTCCCACGATGGCCACCATCTCGCCCGGCTTGACCTGGATCGAGACATCGTCGAGGGCACGCGTTCCGTCTGGGAAGACCTTGGAGACGTGCTCGAATGACAGCGCGACGCCGTGGACACCTGCCGTCCGCAACACCCGATCAGAGGTCGCTGATCTGGGCTGAACGGCCGAACGCTCGAGCACCGTGATAGGTTATACGCGGACTCGGCGATTCGGTATGTGACATGTGCACAAGAGCCTGCGGTTACGACCCGTCACTGCAAGGCCGCATTCTTTAAGCCAATTGTCACATACAGCTACTTGACATGTTAACTTACTAACCTTTGTAATGGCCTCACGCTGTGCGGGAGGTCCTGACAGCGTTCGGGCGTTTCCGTCCACTTGCCTGGGGACGCGGCAAGGACGGCCAAGCGATAAAGGGGCCACCCATGCCGTACCTACGGTTGTTTCAGGCTGCCTTCGGGCGGCTTCGAGGTCAATCCTCCCTGGCGCCGCCTGGTGCCAGCCCCAAGTCCGACACACTCTTTCGCGTGGTCGGGCTCGGGTTGGTGACAACGGGCGTGTTCCTCATCGGTTCGATCATCGTCGTCGCGACAGATAGCCAGTGGCTCAGTTCGATAACGGTTGGCGCGGCCAATAACCAGTGCGACGCTAATGGTCAGCCGAAGGGGTGCTTCTTCACTCCAGAGAAGGACACCGGCACCGCACTCGCGTCGCTCCAGGGACTCAAGGTGCCGCAGGACGACCAGCTTAAGGTAGGCGGAGCGTTTATCGCCAACCAGGATGCGGTGGTCGCGCTCGGCAAAGCGCTGTTCTGGGATCAACAAGTCGGCAGTGATGGTCAAGCCTGTGGCTCATGCCACTTCAGCGCAGGCGCGGACCCGCGCACGCGCAACGCCGTCAGTCCTGGTCTGAGAGCCACGCCAGTAGACAACACGTTCTCGTTCGGTGGCGCCGATACGCCGAATTACCAGGTCGTCCGGGGTGACTTCCCCAGTCACCTGCTGTCCAACCCTGACCGACGCGGGTCGACCGTGCTCCAGGACACCAACGACGTGGTCGGCTCAGCGGGTGTGTTCAACCGCAAGTTCACCGCGGTCGGGAGCACGCCGATCGCCCACAATCCCAACCGCGTGCCAAGCGTGCCGGACGTATGTCGATCCGTTGCCGATCCAGATGGCTTCCAGGTCGGCGGCGTCAATGTGCGCAAGGTCGAGCCGCGCAACACGCCGACGATGATCAACGCGGTATTCAACAACCGCAATTTCTGGGATGGGCGAGCGCAGGACGTCTTCAATGGCGGCACGCCCTTCGGTGCGCGCGACGAGACACCGTACGTTTACCGGGCTGTCGGGTCGGGGCTGCAGGCGGAGAAAGTGCGCATCGCATTTGCCAGCCTTGCTTCGCAAGCTGTTGGGCCGCCGTTGAGCAACTTCGAGATGTCCTGCGAGAATCGAACATTTCCGGACGTGGGTCACAAGATGCTGGGCTTGCGGCCGCTCGCGTTGCAAACCGTGGCGCGCAACGACAGCGTCCTGGGTCCGTTGGTGGGTTCCTCGGCCACTGGCCTGAGCACCCTTCGCTACCGCGACATGGTCCAGAAGGCGTTCAACTCGCAGTTGTGGTCATCACGCCAGGCGGTAGATATCAACGGCACTATCTACAGTCAGATGGAAGTCAACTTCTCGACGTTCTGGGGCTTGTCACTCAAGGCGTACATGGAGACACTGGTCGCCAACAACAGCCGATTCGATCAGTTCATGAATGCGCCCGGAAAAAACAGCGACATCATGAGTGACTCTGCCAAGCGCGGCCTGAACATCTTCCAGAGCTTCGACGGCGTCGCACCTGATCCGACCGATTCCACGGGGGCGCGGACCATCGACGTCACGCTCTCGACAGGCAAGCCAGCCGATGCCCGCTGCGTTACCTGCCACGGAGCCGCCGAGACCACCAACGCCAGCGTCGCCAACGTCCAGAACTCGCGCCTCGAACGTATGATGTTGCGCAATCCAGCAGCGGCGCCGGCGTGCATGATCTATGACCAGGGCTACCTCAACACTGGTGCACGTCCAATCGCGGATGACCCGGCCGTGGCGGGAGTTGACCCATTCAACAACTCGCTCTCCGAGACGGTGCTGGCCTCGTTAGGCAAGTTGAAAATCAAGGTGCCCACCGCCCAGGAGCCCTTTGGCTTGACCCCGTCCGTGGGCGGGACCTCGAACTGCGAAGGCGCCGTTGTGAACGCCGCGTTCAAGACGCCTCAACTGCGGAATGTCGAGCTCACCGGGCCGTATTTCCACAACGGTGGACAGGCCACGCTCATGCAGGTGGTCGATTCCTACAATCGCGGCGGGGACTTCAACAGTGCCCAGATCGACGAGAACATCAAACCCCTCGGCCTCGCCGAACGGGACAAGCGGGACCTGGTCAACTTCCTGATCGCGCTGACAGATGAGCGCGTGGCATTCGAACGAGCGCCATTCGATCATCCGAGCCTATGCGTCGCTAATGGCCAGCAGGGTGACGACAGCGCGGTCATTGTCGGCCCGAACTTGCCGGGCGGCGGTCGAACCGACATTGCCGGCGACCGGATCCTGTGCGTCCCCGCCTCTGGCGCCAACGGGTTAGCGAATCGTCTACCAACGTTCCTGAATGCCAACGAACACGACCACTAGCGCTCACGCTCAACCGACGTCCGAGAGAGGTGCAGCCGCACCTCGTATCGGTCGCCACGCACAACTGAGTTGACAAACTCGACCGTTCGGCCGTGCTGGTCGTTGGTTATGCGGTCGACATGGAACGCCGGGGCACCCGGCTGGGTCTCGAGCAATCGAGCCTGGTCGGGACTCAGGCGGATCGCCTCGTACCGTTCGAAAGCGTTGGTGGGCAGGACGCCGTAGTTATTTGCCAGGACCTGGTAGAGCGACTCGATCGGATCACGTTGCTCGACCAGACCCGGCACGATGTGTTCCGGGAGATACGCCTGTTGGAGTGCCAGCGGCGAACCGTTGACCAGGCGCAGCCGCTCCAGGAGTAAGACGCGTTCGGACGGTTTGAGATCGAAGCGCGCCATCAGTCCGGCCGTGGCCGGCTCCAGGCGCAGGCACAACGTGCGGCTGCTGGGCGTGGCGCCGCGGGCGATGGTCTCCTCGGTGAAGCTCAGCAGCGGGATACGTGGCTCGGCGGCGCGCGCCTGGCTGACGAAGATGCCTTTGCCCTGCCACCGAATGAGCACGCCCTCATGAGCGAGGGTATCCAGCGCCTGGACTACCGTGACGCGGCTGACGCCGTACAACTCGCCGAGTTGGCGGATCGTCGGAATCTGATCACCTGGGCGCCATTCGCCAGAGGTGACGCGTTCATGTAGCGCTTGACGGAGGCGCGTGTACAGCGGCGCGCGTCCGCCAGGCAACGGCGTTGCGGGAGGCGCCGTGCAGGGCATGCCCACTGACCATGTTAGGCGCCTTTTAAGACTTTTCAAATAATTGTCGAACTGCTTTGCCGGGCTTTAAACGAACAGCGGCTCCATCTGCAGACGCTCGACCATGCGTTCCATAGCGGTGTCGGACGGGCGTTCATGTGCAGCCCGTTCGGCTGCGTTGAGGATCTTGGGTAGCAGATTCACATCGCCGCTCGAAATGACGAAGATGCCCGGGCGGCCAAGTGCCCAGTCGAGGGCTTGCTGGATGTCCGACGGGTCTTCGAGCGGCTCGTACCACGTTGTTGCCGACCGTGGCCGACCCATCCACGGTCGATAGGCCATCGACTTGATCGTCTGAACGGCGGCGTTGCGTTCGCGGCAAGTGGCCTGCAAGGCCTCGAAGTTGGTGGCGTAGTAGCTGGACTTGATGGTCGTGTAGTTGTAGGGCAATAGCACCGAGTCGAAGTCGAAGCGCTGCAGGCTACGCCGATGCGTCGCGGCGATCTGCGCACCGTGGCCGGTGACACCGATCGCGCGCACCAGGCCTTTCTCGCGCGCCTCGACCGCGGCGTCGATCGCCCCGCCGGGGCTGAGCGCGGTGTCCCACTCGATCGGATCGGACAGGTTGTGCAACTGCCACAGGTCGACGTGATCGACGCCCAGTCGGTCGAGCGATTGCTGCAGCTCCTCCCGAGCTTCGTCGGCGCGCCGTTTACCCGTTTTGGTGGCCAGGAAGAAACGGTCAGGATACCGTTTGAGCCACGGGGCGATGCGCAGTTCGGCGTCGCCATAGCTGCGGGCCGCATCGATGTGGTTGATGTTGTGCTCCAGGAGCACCTCGAGTGCCTGATCGGCGACATCTTGGGAGACACGGCTCAGCGCCGCCGCTCCGAAAATCACGCGCGTGCTCTGATGGCCCGTTCGGCCGAAAGGAAGAAGCGGGATCGGCATGCTTGCAAGCATGCCACGCCGAGGGGGTCGCCAGGCACGCCTCAGGCGTCGACGAGCTCGCGTAGCCGGCGCGCGTTGTCGATGGCCGGGGCGCGGCCGTTCTCGAGCGTGTCGTTGTTGAAGTAGCTGTAGCTCTCGGTGCCTGCAGCGCGCCAGTGCCGAATGCGCGCGGCCCACGGGCGCAACTCGTCGTCGGTGAACGCGATGCCCTGGGCGCCGCCGTGGAAGCGAATGTAGGTCCAGTCGGCAGTCACCTGGACATCGAGCGGGATGTTCCAACCAATCGGCAAACACAGCGCCGCATCGTGCTCGCTCAAGAGTGCGTATACGTCCGCCACAAGCCAGCTCTGGTGCCGGAACTCGAACGCGTAGCGGTGCTTCGGATGGTGCGACAATGCCTGAAAGAAGTCCTGCAGTCGCGGCATGTTGAGCGCCCAGCGGCGCGGGAATTGGAACAGCAGCGGACCCAGCTTCGGGCCGAGTCCGCCGGCATTGTGCAGTAGCCGCTGGAGTGGCTCGTCAGGCTCTTTCAGCTTCTTCATATGGGTCAAGTAGCGACTGGCTTTGACGGCGAAGACAAAGCCATCAGGAGTGCTCGCGCGCCAGGTCTCAAAGGTCGTGCGCGGCGGTAGCTGGTAGTACGAGTAGTTGATCTCCAGCGTCGAAAAATGCTGCGCATAGAACGGCAGGTGCTCGTGGGCAGGCAGCTTGTCCGGATAGAAGACCTTCGCCCAGTGTTTGTACGACCACCCTGAGGTGCCAATCCAGGCTGTCGACACGCGCCGCTAGATGCCCTTGACGTTGATCGTGTTCCAGCCGCCGGCACCGTCAGGTTGCGCCAGGCTAAAGGGCTCGGATTGCAGCTCGCCGCGGCCGTCGGTTGCACGTGCGCTGAGCGTCGCGTCGGTGCCTGGGGCGATGGTGAAGCTGCCCTGCCAGCGGACCCACGTATCGCGGCCGGCGGCTGGATCGATCAGCGCGGCCGTTTGCCAGGTTTCACCGCCATCGGCGCTGAACTCGACCTGCCGAATGCCGCGGTCGCCAGCGTACGCCACCCCGGCGATGCGTTGACGACCGGCTTGCAGCCGCCCATCTCGGGGCGGAACGTCGATGCGGGTCATGGTCTTGACCAGCGCTTCACGACTCCACTGTCTCTGGCCGTACCAGTCGATGAACTCGCGCGGCATTGGGCGCAATGCCACGACCCACTTGGCGCTCTTCATGCCGTAGCGGCCCGGGATCAACAGGCGCGCCGGGTAGCCGTGCTCGCGCGGCAGGACCTGACCGTTCATCTCGAACACCAGCAATGAATCGGGCGACATCGCCACGTCGAGTGGCACGGCGGTCGTGTACTCGTCGGCCGAGATCGTGGCCAGAAACGTCGCGCCCGGCTTGACCCCGCCGACCAGGCCCAGCACGTCTGATACACGCACGCCCTTCCACCGCGCGGTACTGATCAGGTCGCACCCGAACGGCGCGAGCTCACACTTGTCGACGAGATTGCTGATGCATTCGAGTGTCTTGGTGATCTCGACGCTGGGTAGTTTTGTCAGCGCACTGTAGTCCAACTGGAAGGGCCGCTCGACTTCACCGTCTACGACGAGTCGCCAGTCGTCGGGATGGATCAGCGGGTCGCCGCCAGCGTTTTTGGTGACGATGTAGAAGTTGTCGGTGGTCGTGATCGCATCGGCCAGCTCGCCGGGGCGCCGCCCAGACGGCAAAACGGCGCCATCCTGATCACGCTGCAGCGGGCGGATGGCTGATGGCTCGGGCAGACCCGAGGTCGTCGTCGTGGTCGAAGTCGGCACCGGCGTCCCTGGCGCAGACCCCGCGATCGCGCTCGGGGATGGGACCGCGTTCGGATGTGGGTTCGGCTCGTTCAGGCCGCCCGACGGGAGCGGCTCCTGCGGATCGGCCACGACGATGGTCGGCAGCCCGGTTCGGTGCGGCAAGAGCATCTCGAGGACGTAACTGATCGCCAGGACAGCAACGCTGCCGCCAACGAGCGAGAGCGCCCAACGCCTGGCCGGCAAGTCCAGGCCGCCGGGTAGCCGAATGTCGTCGCGCCGTCCCGACGGCAGCAGATAGACGCGCACAAGCGTCAACGCCGCGGCATACATCAGGCCCACCCCCAGATACCCGCCGACCGTCGCGCGCGTGCCCTCGAGCAGGGCCGTCGCAAAGAACCCAGCGCTGGTGAGCGGCATGATCACCACCATCGTGAACAGCCAGAGCCCAACGCCCATGCCGAACAGGACGAGCACTGGCCAGCGCCGCCGCAGCGCGATGGCCCCCAACCAGGTCAGTAGCCCGAGCATGATCGCGACCGCCAGATACAGCGAATAGACCTTGGCGCTGAAGCCAAATCGCTGCAGGGCGGACTCGAAGACATCGAGCGGCACGAAGAGCAACAGCCACTCGAGGAAGCGCTCTGGTATCGAGCGAATCTGGAGGATGACGCGGATCAGCCACATCGCCAGGCCCGCCGCGACCGCGGCAAGGAAGCCGCCGGTCCAGTACGTCAGCTTCATGCGGGCCGCATCGCGGCGGCAGACGACTCGGCCGCTTCGCCGAGCAGCCGTTCGACGATAACCGTGTCACGCCACTGTCCATCGAGTTTGCCGTGTCGTTGATACACGCCGACCTCGCGGAAGCCGACTTTGCGGCACAGCCCGCGGCTGGGACCATTTTCGGGAAAGATGCGCGAGACGAGCTTCCAGAATCCGCGCGATTCGCAGGCCTCGATCAGGCCTTGCAGCGCGGCCTGCGCGGCACCTGAGCCACGCGCGGCTCGGTCGGCATAGACCGAGAATTCGCACACGCCCGCATAGCAATCACGCGACCGGTACGAGCCCGCGCCCGCCCAGGCCACCACCTGCCCGTTTTGCTCGGCGACGATGACCGGATACTTGCCTTCGCGCTCCGCCAGATAGGCGACCATATCTTCGGTCGAACGGGGCTCGGTTTCGAACGTGGCGATGCGCTCCTCGATTCCTTGCGTATAGATCCGCGCGATCGCTTCGGCGTCGCCGCGGACGGCCGGGCGCACGATCATCAGTTCGGAACTGTGCCGTCCATGATGCGATAGATCACCCCGCCCTGCATGTCGACGACATAGACGTCACCGCTCGGATCCTCGCCGAAGGAGTCGATCTTGATGGGCTGGAAGCCAAGCTCGAGTCGCTTCCAGCCCTGCTCGACGCTGCCGCGCAGCGTGAACACGCCCCCGGTGCACAGGTCGCCGAACAGGTAGCTGCCGGCCAAGCCTTGCGCCGTCTGTCCGCGGTAGACGTAGCCGCCCATCACCGCGCAATTCATGTCGTGGCCGTACGTCACCAGCGGCGCCACCAGGCCGGCGTCGTGGCAGTGCTCGGCGATCACACATTCGTTGCCCTCGAGCATTGGCCAACCGTAATTCTCGCCGCCCTGGCTGTTGGCCGGCTGAAAATCGACTTCTTCCCATTTCGCGTCGCCCACGTCGGCGATCCACATGTCACCGGTCGTCCGATCGAAGCTGAACCGCCACGGATTGCGGAACCCGTAGGACCAGATTTCGCCACGGGCGCCGGCCTGGTTCACAAATGGATTGGATGGCGGGATCGCGTACGGCTCGGCCGAGTCGACGTCGATGCGCAGGATCTTGCCGAAGACTGACGTCAGGTCCTGCGCTTTCTCGGATTGCTCGTCATCGCCCAGGGAAACGTACAGGTAGCCATCCGGCCCGAATTCCAGGGTGCCGCCGTTGTGGTACTTGCTCTGCTTGCGGATCTCCATCACCGTCTGCGCCGTAGCCGGATCGACCTGGTCCGGATGGTCGGGCGTGACGGCGTAGCGCACGATGCGTACCGACGCGTCGCCAGCGGTGTAGTCAACATAGATGTAGCCGTTCTGAGCAAACCCCGGATGGAACGCCAGACCGAGCAGGCCCTCCTCCGTGCTGGTGGAGGTGTCCTCGCTCAGGTCGAGAAACGGTGTGGGGCGTAGCTGTCCGTTGGCATCTGCCACGCGCACCCGGCCCGCACGCTCCAACACGAAAAAGCGTTTGCTGCCGTCAGGTACGCCCACCACGAGCGTTGGTTCTCGAAGACCCTTGATCACCGGCGCGAGGGTCAGATTCTTGCCCTGGAACCAGTCGGACTGTGCTCGAGCGCGCGTGCGCGCGAGAACTGCACCGGTCAGGACGAGACCGGCAACGGCCAACACCACCGCTCCGAGAATCAGCACCCGTGTCCGTCGCATTCGGGAGGAGGGTAGCATCGAGTCTCGCGGCGATGCCGGATCACGTTGAAGGCGCAACAGGACCCTTGACGGGCTTCCGTGTCCTGGACATCTCGACCATGATCGCCGCGCCGTTCGGCGCGGCCTTGTTGGCCGATTTCGGCGCAGACGTGATCAAGGTCGAACTACCCGGCCACGGCGACACCCTGCGCAGCGTCGCACCGATGTTCGCGAACCGTTCGCTGTACTGGTCGGTCCTGGGTCGCAACAAGTGCTCGATCACCCTGGATTTGCGCGTCCCGCGCGGCCGCGAGCTCTTTCTCGAGCTTGTCAAACGCAGTGATTCGATCGTGGAAAATTTTCGACCAGGCACCCTCGAGCGCTGGGACCTGGGCTATGACACGCTCAAGGCCGCCAACCCGGGCATCGTGCTGGTGCGCATCTCGGGGTACGGTCAGGACGGGCCGTACCGCGACAAAGCGGGCTTCGGGACGTCGTGCCGGCCTACGGCAAGAACGGTCGCATTCGCGAGCGGATGGGCAACCGCACGGGTCAATCGTCGCCGATCGGCAGCTATCGCACCGCCGACGATCGCTACATGGTCCTGAGCGTGTCCACCGACCGCGTCTGGCTGCGCATGACCGAAGCGATGGGCCACCCGGAATGGGCGGCCGACCCGCGCTTCGCCAGCAATCCGCAACGCACCGCCCATGCGGACGACGTCGACGCAGCCGTGGCGGGCTGGTTCGCCGAACACACCGCCGCGGAATCGCAGCGCATCCTGGATGATGCGGGCGTACCAGTGAGCCCGATCTATTCCATTGCCGACATCTTCAGCGACCCGCAGTATCTGGCCCGCGGCGACATCATCCACCCCGAAGACCCGGAGATCGGCCCCGTGCCGATGCCGGCGATCCTGCCGCGCTTTTCGCGCACACCCGGCCAGGTGCGCTTTGTCGGACCCCGACTCGGCGAGCACAACGACCAGATCTACGGCGAGCTGCTCGGGCTGGACGACGACGAACGGGCTCGATTGCACGCCGATGGCATCATCTAAAGCCCATCCGCCGACCCGTCCCACCCGCGCCAGACACGGCGCGCTCAATCTGCTCGCACGCGCTACACGCGCTCGGCTGACGCTTCAGCCGGCCCACTTACGGCCGGCCGAGCAGGGCATCCCGGCTCAGCCGACGCCGCTGATCGGCCGCGACCAGGAAATTCGCCTGGTCCGCGAGCAGCTCATGCGGCCCGACGTCCGACTCCTGACCCTCACCGGTCCAGCTGGCACCGGCAAGACACGCCTGGCGCTCGAAGTGGCAGCCGAATTGTTCGAGGCGATCCGTGATGGCGCGTTCCTGATCAATCTGGCCCCAATCAGCGATCCGAACCTGGTGCTCCCTGAAATCACTCGAGCGCTGGGCCTCCACGACGAGGTCGATGGCTCGAGCCTGCTCGAGAACCTCAAGGCCGCCCTCCAGGACAAGTACCTGCTCCTGGTGCTCGACAACTTCGAACAGGTGGTCGACGCCGCACCACGCATCGCCGACCTGCTGGCTGTCTGCCCCACACTCAAAGTGCTCACGACCAGCCGAGCGACTCTCCGCCTGCGCTGGGAGCACGAGGTCCCAGTCCCACCGTTGGGTGTGCCCAACCTCGGCGGCCTGCCTGCACTGGACGAGTTGTCGCTGGTGCCCTCGGTCGCCCTGTTTCTCGAACGTGCGCAGGCGGTCACCCCGGAGTTTCGTCTGACCGACGCCAACGCCGCCGCTATCGCCGAGATTTGCGTTCGACTCGACGGACTGCCGCTCGCGCTCGAGCTCGCGGCCGCGCGTGTCAAGCTCTTCTCACCCGCGGCGATCCTGGCGCGACTCGAACGCCGCTTCGACTTGCTGCGAGCCGATACGCAGGATCGGCCCGATCGACATCACACCCTGCGCGCGGCGCTGGATTGGAGTTATCTGCTGCTGCCCGCCCACGAGCAACGACTGCTGCGCTCGATGGCGGTCTTCGTCGGCGGCTGCACCCTCGAAGCTGTCGAGCGGATCGTCGGGACGCCGGCCCTCGATGGCATCGCGTCGCTGCTCGACAAAAGCCTGGTGCGCCAGGATCGGCAGGCTCAAGACACGCGCTTGACGATGCTGGAAACAGTTCGCCAGTACGCCCTGGAACAGCTCGCGACCAGCGGCGAGCTCGGCGACACGCAGCTCCGCCATGCCGAGTATTGCGTCGACCTCGCCGAGGCGGCCGAACGCGAACTGGTCGGCCCGAACCAGGTGCAATGGTTTGACCGACTCGAGCACGAACACGACAACTTGCGCGCCGCGCTGCGCTGGTGTATCGACAATCGCGCCCTGGACCTGGGCGCCCGTCTGGGCGGATCGCTGTGGCAGTTCTGGTCGACACGCGGCCATCCGCGCGAGGGCCGCACGTGGCTGTCGGAGCTACGCATCCTGGTTGGCTCGCAAAGTCGTACGGCGGCGCACGCCACGCTGCTCGCCGGCAGCGGCCGCCTGGCATACGAGCAGGGCGACTACGCCGCGGCGCGCGCGCTGCACGAGGAGAGCCTCGACATCGACCGCGAGCTGAACAACTTGCCGGCAGTTGCCCGCTCGCTCGGCCAGCTTGGCGACGTCGCGCACCAGTTGGGCGACTACGTCACCGCGCAGCGGCTGTTCGAGGACAGCCTGGCCATCCTCCGCCAGTTGAACGACCCCCACGGAGTGGCGCAGGCGCTCAACAAGCTGGGCCTCACCGTGCGCTGCCTGGGCGACTACGCCGCCGCGCGATCGCTCTACGAGGAGGCCCTGGGCATTGGCCGCGAGCTCGGCGACCGACGTTGGGAAGCGTTGGGCCTGAATAACCTGGGGCGGGCGGCCTATTACCAGGGCGATTTTGCCGCCGCGTATGCGCTGCACGAGCAGAGCCTCGCGATTCGCCGCCAGGTGGGCGATCGGCGGGGCACGGCCACGTCGCTCGGCGATCTCGGCGACGTGGCCCACCAACAGGCTGACTACACCACGGCGTTGGCGTTGCGCGAAGAGAGCCTGGCCCTCTGGCAACAGCTCGAAGATCCGTGGGGACTGGCATATGCCCTCGAAGGCTTTGCCGAACTAGCTGCTGTACACGACCGGCCTGGCCTGGTCATGCGACTGGTGGCAGCCTCAACAGTGCAGCGCGAGGCGATTCGCGCGCCGCGGTCGCCCGCGTCGGCGGAGCGGATGCAGCGCCTGGTGGACTCGGCGCGGCAACGCTTGACGCGCGCTCAGGCGGCTGAGGCGTGGACGGCGGGCCAGCAGCTGTCACCCGCGGAAGCGGTGCTGGCAACGACTGGCCTGCGCCACCCAGACCCTCTGGCCGGGGTCGCGTCGCCGCCGATGGGTCGGCTCAGTCGACGTGAGCGCGAGGTCGCCGCACTGATCACCCGCGGGCTGACGAATCGCCAGATTGCCGATGCGCTCGTGATCGGCGAGCGCACCGTCCACACGCACGTCGCCAATGTGCTCGACAAGCTGGAACTAACGAGCCGCACGCAGATCGCGACCTGGTGCGTCGCGCACGGCCTCGGCTAAGCCCGCGACGGGGCTTCCTCCACACCCGCCACAGGGCTTCCTCCACCTTTTCCTACCGCCGCTGCGCGGCTCCATTGCGACTTCAAAAGAAGAAGAAGAAGAGAATCTCTTCGCTAAGCAGCCGCGCAGCGGCGGTAGGCATCCTCACGGACGGAAAGGCGCTCCCGCGATACGCCACTCCGCCCGAAGCTCGCCGCTAGTGCTTTGAAACGGATAGCGTGTTGAGGAACGTCAGACCGGGGTAATCGTCCTTCGGGGTGATGACCATGTTCTGGACCCACGGCTTTACCAGGACCATGCGGCCGCGGTAGTACAGCGGGGCGACCGGCAAGTCGCTGACCAGGATGCCCTGCGCCTGAGCGTACGCTTGCAGGCGCGCATTGAGATCGGTGCCCGTGTCACCCTTGGCGGCCGCGGCGTCGAACTCCTTGTTGCAGTAGTTGTACTTGTTGTTGCTGGCGTTGCAGCCGAACAACCCGGTCATGAAGTTCTGCGGGTCTGGATAGTCAGCCTGCCAGCCAGTCCAGGCCAGGTCGTAGTCCTTGGCCTTGTACGCGGCCTGGTACGCCTTTGACTCCATGGAATCGAGGACGATGTCGATGCCCAGGTTTTGCTTGAGCTGCGCCTGGATGAATTCTGCGCGCGCCTGATTCGCGCTGGTCGTCCCAAACTTGAAGTGCAACTGCGGGAACTGCGCCGGATCGGCGTACCCCGCTTGCTTGAGCAGATCCCTGGCGGCGGCTGGGTCGAAGTCGATGTCTTTGCCCAGGTCAGCCTGATAGCCAGGCATCCCGGGCGGGATCATGCTCGTCGCGGGCTTGCCAACGCCTGAGGCGATGTCGCGGATCATGGCCTGACGATCGATCGCTCTGGCAAATGCCTTGCGGACCTGCGGCTTGTCCAACGGCGCCTTGGCGTTGTTCATGACCAGCCAGAACGTGGTCAGCTCGGTGTATTCGTGCGCTTCCTTTGACAACTGCGGATCGGTGCGCACTGCCTGAACGTCGGCATCCGGAACCAGTGTCCAGTCGCGCTCGTTGTTGCGGTAGGCCGCGTAGTCAGCCTCGAGCGAGGTGACCATCAGCAGCGTCACTTTTTGCAGCGCCGGCTTGGTCCCGGCGTAGTTGGGATTAGGCACAAGCGTGATGTGATCCTGGTGGACCCACTCACTCATCTTGAACGCGCCGTTGCCGATGTAGGTGGACGGATCCTGCGCCCAGCCATCGCCGGCTTTGTCGATGATGTCCTGGCGCAGCGGCGAGACGACCCACAGCGCGACGATGTCCGGGAAGTAGCCGATCGGGCTCTCGAGCTGAATCTCGAGCGTGTTGTCGTCCTTGGCCCGCACGCCGACGTTGTCGGCGGTGCCTTTCTTCGAGTTGAAATCGGCCGCGCCGACAATGCCGGCGTCGGTCAAGAACGTGGCGTAGTCAGCCGCCGTGGCCGGGTCGAGAATGCGCTTGAACGAGTAAACGAAGTTCTTGGCCGTCACCGGCTGGCCGTCGCTCCACTTCGCGCCGTCGCGCAGATGGAAGGTGTACGTCTTGCCGTCCTGGGAGACGTCATAGCTGCTGGCGGCGGCCGGCACAGGCTTGAGGTCTTTGTCAAAGGTCAGCAACGGCTCGAACACCTGGCGGATAACGGCCGCTTCGGTGCTGAAGTTGCTGCGGTTGGGGTCCAGGTTGTCAGGCTCGCCCTGGAGCGCGTTGACGGTGATCTCCTGGGTGCCCGAGGCCTGGCTGGTCGGCTGCGCGGCCGGGGCGGCCGGGGCGGTTGTCGGCTGCGCACCGGTTACTGGCGTGGCGCCAGTCTGCGGCGGCGGCGTGGAGACGATGACGGGGTTACCGCCGCCGCCGCTCGTCCCGGCGGGTGTTTGGCCCGAAGGGCCACATGCGCTCCCCAGGAGCGCTAGACATGCCAGGATCGATAACAGTGCTCTCATCGATGCGTTCCTCCAGACCCTTGGGTGGGACGATCTCAGTTACTCCCCTACAAGAAGCGTGCCGTGTCAATCCAGGTCGTGTGCCCACTCCGAAATAAGTCCGCCGACGTGCTCGGCGTGGACCAGGTGGACAAGATGGCCACCTGGCACGCGGCACAACCTGGCGTTGGGAATGCTGCGCGCTAGCTCGCGCCCCGCCGAAGCGGGGACCACCGGATCCCAGGTGCCCGTGAGCACGAAGGTCGGACAGTCGAGCGTCGCCAGCCACGGGCGCGCGTCGAACGTCAGCGACAGCTCGGCCTTGGTGCGATAGGCGCCCACGTGTGCCCGCGGCCGCGAGATGTAGCTCAAAAACAGATCACCGGGAAAGCGCAGACCGAGCTGAGTTGGCAGCGAAGCGACCCGCCCGGCGCGGTACATGGTGTTGCTCACGCGGTGCCCGAGAAAACTCCACAGCGCCAGGGCGCCCGCGCCACGGCGCGCCAGCATCGACGGATGCCAGCCGAACGTCGACAACAGAATCAGGCCCTTGACGCGCTCGGGTTGTAGATGTGCGAGCGTCAACGCCACCGTCCCACCGAACGATTCGCCGCACACGAAGACGCCTTCGTCAGGTCGGCGATCCAGCACCGCCAGGGCGCGTCTGGCGAGCCCCTCGACGCCGCCCTCGGCCAGGTCGAGGTGGTGGTTGAAAGCCACCGCCGACCAGTTCGGGAACAGCACTGGTGCCGCGCGCATCAGCAGCCCGGGGTGGCCGTTCAGGCCCGGGATAATGAGCACTCGATCCGCGCCAGACTCTGTCGCCACGCGCCAATGTTCTACGCTTCTGGCCCTGTGCGGGGCATCTCTTTCCACGGCCTGTGGCGACACTCCGAATTCGTCAAGCTGTGGAGCGGACATACCATCTCGCGCTTCGGCAGCGAGATCAGCCAACTGGCCATTCCGCTGACCGCCGCGCTGGTCTTGAACGCCTCGCCGGCCCAGATGGGCCTGTTGGGCGCCTTCGAGTTCGCGCCGTTCCTGTTGCTCAGCCTGTTCGCCGGGGTGTGGGTCGACCGCTTGCCCCGGCGGCCGATTCTGATCGTGGCCGACATCGGGCGCGCCCTGATCTTAGGATCGATCCCGGTGGCGGCGTTGGTGGGCGCGCTGCGCATCGAGCAGCTGTACCTCGTCGGCATTCTGACCGGCGCCTTGACCGTGTTCTTCGACGTCGCCGATCAGTCGTACTTGCCGGTACTGGTCAACCGCGAGCATCTGGTCGAAGGCAACAGCAAGCTGGAAATGAGCCGATCGGTCGCCCAGATCACTGGCCCAGGCGTGGCTGGCGCCCTGGTCCAACTGGTGACTGCGCCGATGGCCGTGGCGGTGGACGCCGCCTCGTTCGTTGCCTCGGTGATCTTCTTGCTGTTCATCCGCGCGACCGAGCCGCCGCCGGTTCCGCATGCCGATGCACCAAGCTCGATCTGGGGCGAGCTGCGCGAAGGGCTGGCGGTGGTGCTCGGCAACCCGTGGCTACGGTCGATTGCCGGGTGCACCGGCACTTCGAACCTGTTCTCCAACGCCATGTTTGCCGTGTACGTGCTGTACCTGACCCGCCAACTGGGGATCGGCCCGGCGCTCCTCGGCCTGATTCTGGCCGCGGCCGGACCCGGTGCGCTACTCGGCGCGCTCGTCGCCGGCAACGTCGCCGCCCGATTCGGTTTGGGCACCACCATCATCGGCTCGGCGCTGGTCGGTGCGGCGGTGAATCTGCTGGTCCCGCTGGCCAGCGGCCCCATCGTGGTGGTTGCCGGCATGCTCATGCTGTCACAGTTCATCGGCGGTATCACCAACCCCATCTACAACATCAATCAGGTCAGCTTGCGCCAGGCGATCACGCCCGATCGCCTCCAGGGCCGGATGAACGCCAGCGTGCGCTTCCTGGTTTGGGGCACCATACCGATCGGCGCGCTCCTCGGCGGCACGCTGGGTGAAGCCTTCGGTCTGTGGCCGACCCTGGTGGCGATGTCGTTGTGCGGTTTGCTGGCGCCGCTGTGGATCGTGTTTTCGCCGGTCAGGGCGCTGCGCGCGCAGCCCGTTTCGACGTGACCAGGGAATCAGCCGCAGCCTCGCGATGTTCTACGCTCATAGTGTTCAGACCAGACGTGGCATTGGAGTGAACAGCAATGGCAGTTACTCGCGAGCAGTTCGAAGCGGGCATGACCTACGACGCGTACAAAGCCCAGATGACCCGCAACAAGGAGCAGGTCGAGCAGAACGAGAAAGACCTGCAGCTCAAACCGGATGACGTGCAAGCCGTTCGGGGCCTGCCCCGTCCGCTGAATGTTCTGGCGCTCGCTGAGGATTGGTGCGGTGACGTCGTCGCGAACCTGCCGATCGTGGGGAAGCTCGCCCAGGAGTCGGACGGCAAACTCAACGTCCGCGTCCTCTTACGCGATCAGGAGCCCGGCGCGCAGGTCATGGATGCACACCTCAACAAGGGCCAGTACAAGTCGATCCCGACGGTCATCTTCCTGGACGGCGACTTCAACGAGGTCGGCATCTGGGTCGAGCGGCCAGAGTCGGTGACGAAGCTGCGCGAAGAGAAGCGGCTGGAGCTGTACAAGCAAAATCCGAGCTGGGGCGACCCGACCAAGCCGATCGCCGAGTTACCCGAGGATGTCCGCACGACAGTCCAGCAGAAGACCGGCGCCATGCGCAACGAGACCAAGCCGTTCGCGAATGCCGAGGTTGTGCGCGAGCTGCGCGGAATCGCCGAGCGCGCCACGAGCAAGCAACCCGTCTGAAGCGGTCCAGCTATGTCTGACGGGTCGACCGTCAAAGTGACCATCACGTATTGCGCCGAATGCGGCTACGAGCCGCAGACGTTGGCGTTGACGGAGACGTTGATGAAGACCTTCGCCCACCACCTCACGGCGATCGAGTTGGTGCCGTGGTACGAAGGCTCATTCGACGTCGCCGTCGGCGGCAAACTGGTGCACTCGATGTATCGCGATGGCGGCTTTCCAGAACACTCCAAGGTGGTGGACGCCGTGAAGGCGCAGCTCGCTGCGCCCTGACTAGCTCCACAGGACTTTGCTGGCCAGGCGCGCGCCTTCGGCCATTGCATCGAACTTGGCCCACATGATCTTGGGGTGGACCTCCGGGTTGTACGTGGCCTGCGACGAAAAGCCACAGTCCGCGCCCGCGATCACATGCTCACGGCCAACGATCCGGGCGAACTGCACCAGCCGCTCGGCGATCAACTCGGGATGTTCGACGATGTTGCAGCCGTGGGTGATCACGCCTGGAATCAACACCTTGCCGTCAGGCAATTTCACGTTTTCCCAGACGTGATACTCGTGGGCGTGGCGGGCGTTAGCCGACTCGAACGAGTACGCCCCGGCGTTGACCATCAGCAGCAGGTCCACCAGGTCCGACAACGGCGCATCGTGCACCCGCGGCCCCTCGTTGATCCCGTAGCAGGTGTGAAAACGCACCATTTCTGGCGGGATGCCCTGTAAGGCGTGGTTTACGGCCGAGACGTACATCTCGCCTTGCGCGCGGCACTCGTCTTTCGGCAGGCGCGAGTAGCTGTACAGCTCTGAGAGCCACGGATCGTCGACCTGCAGGACAAAACGGGCATTGACGATGGCCTGGTACTCGGTGCGCAGGGCGTCGGCCAGGGCGAAGAAATACGCCTCGTCGGAGTCGTAGTACTCGTTGCGGCCGACGCCGCTGGGCGCTACCGCGGGCATAAACGCCTCTCTGGCCCGTACGTTTTTGGTGGCGGCCTTGAGATTGTCTATGTCGTTCTGCAGGGCGGCCTGGCCCTTGTAGGCCACGGGTCCAACACAGACCAGGCCCATCGCCGGTGCAATGCTGCCACCCGTCATCGCGCGCTTAAAGTACTGCTCGTAGTACTCGGGGAAGTCGTCGACTTCGGGCCCAAAGCCCGCTGTGCCCGAGCGTGGTCGCGCCTCGAAGCCGTCCAGGCGTTCGGCGATGTAACGGAAGAAGCCAATCTTGCCCTGTTCGCCGTCGCTGACGACGTCAATCCCGTGCCGGATTTGCTCGCTGACCGAGTCCGCCACCGCCTGGCGAACGGTATCCGCGTATTCGAAGTCGTCGCCCTGTCCATTGAGCATCGCCCGCATCAAATCGAGCAATTCCTTCGGCCGCGGCAAACTGCCGACATGCGTCGTCAAAATGCGATCGGTGCTGCGCTTCACTGTTGTCACGATACATCGCGAACCGCCGTCTCACGCCCGCTTTGCGGCTCACCGCCGCTGGCCAGATGTCCCCACTCGGTATCACTGTCCTTTATGGCTGTGCACTGTCACGGTGATACCTGGCGGTGAAAGGTTGATAGCACCGAGATACCGGTGTATGGTTCGGACCTACAACTGAAGACAGATAAGGCGTTGATGGGGAGTAGTACGGATCGCGTGTTCTGCTCCAGAGAGCCGGCGGTCGCTGAAAGACCGGCGCAGGATGCATCCCGAACTCGCCTCTGAGCCGCGCGGGAGAACAGTCAGCTGACTTATTAGGCCGCGACGGGGTGGCGGGCGCTAGACCGCTGAGAGTGGACACCCACGAAATAGAGGGTGTCCGAACAGGGTGGTACCGCGGGGAAATGATGACCTCGCCTCTGTAGGAGGCGGGGTTTTTTGTTGTCCCGGCAGAAATGAGGATGTCGATCACATGCGCTTGAATGGTGCGAGAGCAATCTGTCAGTCGCTCGTGGAAGAGGGCGTGTCCACGATCTTCGGGCTGCCGGGCGGCGCCATCATGCCCCTGTACGACGTCCTGCCTGAGTTCCCTGCCCTGCACCACATCCTGGTCCGCCACGAGCAATGCGCCGGTCACATGGCCGATGGCTACGCCCGAGCCGCGGCCGCCGTCCGCAAGCCCCAGGAGCAGCGCACGGTCGGGGTGTGCTTCGGCACCAGTGGTCCAGGCGCAACGAACCTGGTCACCGGCATCTGCAACGCTCATATGGACTCGGTCCCGCTGGTGGCCATCACCGCCAACGTGCCCAACAGCATGATCGGCACCGACGCTTTTCAAGAAGCAGACATCACTGGCATCACGATTCCGATCACGAAACAAAACTTCTTTGTCCGCAACGCCAAAGACCTGCCGAGGGTCATGCGCGAAGCATTCCACCTGGCGCGGACTGGCCGCCCAGGGCCGGTGCACGTCGACGTGCCCAAGGACGTGCTGCTGACGGATATCGAGTGGAGCGGCTACCCCACAGACGTCGATCTGCCCGGCTATCAGCCCACGCTCGAACCGAATATGCGCCAGGTGAAAGAAGCCGCGCGACTGATCGAGCGCGCGCGCCGCCCGGTCATCATCGCCGGCCAGGGCGTCTTGCTGTCAGGCGCATGGGCCGAGCTACGCAGCTTTGCCGAAAAGACGCAGATGCCGGTGATGACGACGCTGCTGGGCATCTCCAGCTTCCCCGAAAATCACCCGCTGTCCCTGGGATTTTTGGGCATGCACGGCTGGGTGCACTCCAACTACGCCGTGCACAACTCCGACCTGGTCGTGTCGATTGGCATGCGCATGGACGATCGCGCCTGCGGCAAATTTGCGGGCTTCGCGCCACAGGCCAAAATCGTCCACGTCGACATCGACCCGGCCGAGATCGGCAAGAACGTACGCGTGGACGTGCCGATCGTCGGCGACGTCGGTCGGGTACTGAGCAAGCTCACCCCTGAGCTACAGGCCGACAGCTTGCAGAGCCATGCCGAGTGGCTCGAGCAGATCAGCGGCTGGCGCGCGCAGCACCCGCCTAAGCGCTATCCGGACGATACGCCCGAGCTGTATCAGCCGCAGGTCATCCAGGCCATTCATCGGGCCACGCGCGGTGAGGCGATCGTCGTCGCCGACGTTGGTCAGCACCAGATGTTCGCTGCCCAGCACTACCAGTACACGGAGCCGTACACGTACATCACCTCGGGCGGCCTGGGGACGATGGGCTACTCGGTCCCCGCGGCGATCGGCGCGCAGATGGCGCGACCTGACAAACAGGTGTGGTGCATCGTCGGCGACGGGTGTTTCCAGATGACGCTGCAGGAGCTGGCGGTGATCGCCGCGCATCGCGTGCCGGTCAAAATCGCGCTCTTGAACAACGAGTACCTGGGCATGGTGCGCCAGCAGCAGCAGGTCCAGTACAAGGGCAACATCGTCGAGGTCGACCTGGCCGCGGGTGCGCCCGACTACATCAAACTGGCCCAGGCGTACGGGATTCCGGCCTGGCGGGTGACCGCGGCCGGTCGCCAGATGGAGGACGCGATCGGCGCCGCGATGGCCTACCCCGGGCCAGCAATCATCGAGTTCCGCGTCGCGCGCACCGAAGACGTCTACCCGTGGGTCCTCGGCGGTACGTCACTCGGCGATGTGCTGCCTGACACCCCCTATGAAGGCGTCCGCGAGCGGATGCTCGTCGGCACCGGGCCAAGCCCGAAGGACGGCAGCGACCGATGAGTAAACACACGTTGGTCGCCACCATTGAAGAGGGGCCAGTTGTCCTCAATCGCGTTTTGAGCCTCTTCCGCCAGCGCTCGTTCGCCATCGAAAGCCTGTCCATCGGGCGGACCAACGAAGCCGGGATCATGCGCCTGACCATGGTCGTCGACGGCGCACGCTCGGCGGTCGAGCAAGTCATCAAGCAGCTCTACAAGGTCGTCGAAGTGCGCAAGGTAAGCGACCTGACCGACGACCCGCGTGTCGAGCGCGAGCTGGCGCTGGTCAAAGTTTCGTGCAAAGCGGCGCCGCAACGCGCCGAAGTGATGCAGATCGCCGATATTTATCGCGCCCGAATTGTCGACGTCGCGGGCAACTCGTTGATGGTCGAAGTAACCGGCCCGACGGTCAAAGTAGACAGTCTGATCGAGTTGTTCCGGCCGTACGGAGTGAAAGAGCTCGTCAGGACCGGCGTCGTGGCCATGAGCCGCGGCCAGGGCGTGGCAAAGAGCGATAAACCCGACCGTTTGAAATTGGTGAGTTAGAAGTTAGAAGTTATGACCGCACACATCTACACCGAGGCCGACGCTCCCATCGACCCGCTCAGGGGCAAGCGCATTGCCGTCATCGGTTACGGCAGCCAGGGCCACGCTCACGCGCTCAACGCGCACGACTCGGGTCTCGACGTCATGGTTGGCCTCTACCAGGGCTCCAAATCATGGGCGGCGGCCGAACAAGCGGGCCTCGAGGTCGCTGAGGTGGCCGATGCCGCGAAGCAAGGCGATGTCATCGTCATGCTCGTGCCTGACGAAAAGCAGCGCCGCATCTTCGAAGACAACGTCCTGCCGCAAGTCGCGCCTGGAAAGTCGCTGGTCTGGGCGCACGGCTTCAACATTCACTTCAAGCAGATCGTGCCGCCTGAGGGGGTCGACGTATGGATGGTCGCGCCCAAGGCACCCGGCCATCGCATGCGCGAGTTGTTCGTCGAGGGTAAGGGCGTGCCATCGCTCGTCGCCGTCGAGCAAGACGCCACCGGCAAAGCCTGGGAGCTGGCGTTTGCCTACGGCAACGCGGTCGGCAGTGCCAAGGCTGGTCTGATCAAAACGACGTTCAAAGAAGAAACCGAGACGGACCTGTTCGGGGAGCAGTCGGTGCTGTGTGGCGGCATTACCTCGCTCATCAAAGCCGGCTGGGAAGTCCTGGTCGAAGCGGGCTACCAACCTGAGGTGGCCTACTACGAGTGTTTGAACGAGATGAAGCTCATCGTCGACCTGATGTTCGAAGGTGGCATGGCGCGCATGCGCTACTCGGTCAGCGATACCGCTGAGTTCGGCGACTACGTGTCAGGTCCGCGGATTATCGACCTGTCGGTCAAACAGCGTATGCGCGAGGTGTTGAAGGAGATCCAGGACGGTACCTTCGCGCACCGTTGGCTCGACGAAAACGAGCTTGGTCGGCCGAACTTCACCAGGTACCGCCAAGAAGCAGCGAACGATCCCATGGAGAAAGTGGGCCGCGACCTGCGGTCATTGATGAACAAGCAAGGTCTGACGACGACGACGGGGTAGAGCTGGCCATGACTGACTACGTAAAGATTTTTGACACCACGCTGCGCGACGGCGAGCAATCGCCCGGGTTTTCGCTGAGCTCGCCGCAGAAGGTGGCGATGGCCACCCAGTTGGCTCGACTGGGCGTCGACGTCATCGAGGCCGGCTTCCCCGCGGCCAGTCCGGACGATTTCGCGGCGGTCCAGCAAATAGCCCGCGAGGTCCGCGGCCCGGTCATCGCCGGTCTCGCACGCGCGGTCGCGGCCGACATCGACCAGTGCTGGGAAGCCATTCGCGATGCCGAACGGCCGCGCATCCATACATTCCTGTCCCCGTCGGACATCCACCTCGAGTCCCAGTCTCAGCTCAGGCGCGAGCAAACCAAGGCGCGCGCCGTCGAGATGGTGGCGCGGGCCAAGCGTTACACGCCAGACGTCGAGTTCTCGCCCATGGATGCGACACGCTCCGATTGGTATTACGTGTGCGAGATCCTCGAAGCGGTCATCGATGCGGGCGCGACGACGGTCAACATCGCCGATACCACGGGCTTCGCGCAGCCCGACGAGTTCGGCTTGATGATCACCTACATTCGCGAGCACGTGATCAACATCAAGCAGGCCACCCTGTCAGTGCACTGCCACAACGACCTCGGCCTGGCCGTGGCCAATAGTCTGGCAGCCATCAAAGCGGGCGCGCGCCAGGTCGAGTGCTGCGTGAACGGCATCGGCGAACGCGCGGGCAACGCCGCGCTCGAAGAGCTGGTCATGGCGCTCACGGTGCGCCGCGATCACCACCACGTCGAGCACGGCATCAACCTGGAAGAGCTCGTGCCCACCAGTGCCATGCTGCAGCAATTCACCGGTGTCCTGGTCCAGCCCAATAAAGCCATCGTCGGCGCCAATGCCTTCGCGCACGAGCGTGGCATCCAACAGGACGGCATGCTCAAAGATGCGCGCACCTACGGCATGATGTCCGCGGCAGCGGTTGGCGCACCAGGTACGCGCAGTGTCCTCGGCAAGGACTCCGGCCAACCCGCCCTGCGTGCACGGCTCGAAGAGCTGGGTCTGTTGCTCTCCCAGGAAGAGTTGAACCACGCCTTCGCCGGCTTCGAGAGCCTGGCGGACTACAAGAAAGAAGTCACCGACGAGGACCTCAAGCGCCTGGCCCAGAAAGGCCGCCGCGCCGCCGAAGGAGTCTTTGAGGCGATCGGACATGTTTACCGCTAAGTGACGCGCTTTCGACTGGCGGTCCTGGCTGGCGACGGCATCGGCCCGGAGGTCGTCGCCGAGGCGGTCAAAGTGCTGCGCGCCGTGGACGCGACGTCTGGGCACCGCTTTGAGTTGACGGAGGACGTGGTCGGCGGCGCGGCGATTGATACGTACGGGACTGCCATTCGTAAAGAAACCATCGCTCTGGCCAAGCGCTCGGACGCGGTGCTGTTCGGCAGCGTCGGCGGCCCGAAGTGGGACGATCCGAAGGCCCTTGTCCGACCCGAGCAAGCCATCCTGGGGCTGCGCGCCGCGCTGGGAACATTTGCCAACCTGCGCCCTGCGCGCATGCAGCCTGCATTGGTGCACCTGTCACCGTTGAAGCCCGAGATTGTCCAGGGCGCGGACGTGCTGTTCGTCCGCGAGCTCGTGGCAGGGACCTACTTCGCCAGGCCGAAGAAATACTGGCAGGACGCGCGCGGCGGTTGGCGCGCCATCGATACGACCGCCTATACCGAGGCGCAGGTCGAGCGCACGGTCCGCCTGGCGTTCGAGTTCGCTCTCGGCCGGCGCAAGCGCCTGCATGTGGCGGACAAACAGAACGTGATGGCCACCTCGCGGTTGTGGCGCGATGTTGCGACCCGAGTTTCATTGGAATTCCCATCGGTGGAATTCCGCGCGATTTTGACCGACGCGTTGGCGATGCACCTGCTCTACAGGCCGACGGAATTTGACGTCGTGGTCACCGATAACCTGTTCGGCGACCTGCTCACCGATGAAGCCGCCGCACTCGCCGGCTCGATGGGTCTGATGCCGAGCGCCTCACTCGGTGAAGCGCGCAATCGTCACGGCGGCTACCGGGGGCTGTACGAGCCGATCCACGGCACCGCGCCCGACATCGCCGGCCGCGGCATCGCCAACCCGATGGCCACCATCCAGAGCCTGGCCCTCCTGCTGCGCTACTCGCTGAAGTTAGAGCGGGAGGCTCGGGCAATCGAAACTTCAATTGACGACGCGATCGAACTTGGCTTACGAACGCCCGACATCGCCCGCCCCGGCGAAAAAACGTCCAGGACGAGCGACGTAGGCGACGCCATCGCCGCGGCCGTCACTCGCGAGCTCCGCCGCTAAAGCACTCACGCTTCGGGACAGCGTTCAGCGAGAAACGAAAACCCGGCCACTGTCATTTTGGGCGGGGTTGTACTAGAAAATCGCCAGCCCCAGCCGTTAGCGGCGCAGGACGAACAGCCCGTTGTTGATGTCGCCGACCAGCAGCAGGTCGCCCATGAACGACACGTTCCAGACCATGCCGCCGCGTGGTGGTATCCAGTTCATCAGCTCCACGGGTCGCGCGGCGTCAGAAACATCGACCAGTCGAACACCGTCCGAATACCAGGCCAGGTATGCCCGGTTCGGGTCGCGCGTGTCAGTCAACGGATTGTGGATGGTGTACGCATACTGCTCGCCACGCGTGCCCGCGGCGCTGTCAGGTGTGTCGAACGAGCCCACTTGCACGGGATTGGCCGGATCCTGGACATCGACGAGGCGCAACCGGCCCCAGGGCGGTCCAAATGTCTCGTCGGCGACCAGTGCCAGCGTCCCATCGTGCGCCAGGGCAACCGAATGGGTGTTGCCCTCGGCGGCTGGCGGTTCGGCGAATCGACCCAGCCAGCGCGGGGCATTGGGCTCCGAGACGTCGAGCAGGATCACGCCCAGGTCCCAGTACGACAGGTACGCAGTTCGACCGTCGGGGCTGAGCGTGACGCTGTGGAGAAAGGCTTGTGGTACCGCGCCGCGGCAGTAGGGCGCGCACTCGTGTCCGTTGCCCACGGGCAAGCCCGCGTCGCGTTTGGCGCCCCAATCGAGCAGCTCAGTTGGCTGACGCGGATCGGTGACGTCGACGATGCGCAGATCGCCGGTGCCCTCGGTGATCTCCGAGTTAGATACCGCCAGATAGGCCAACCAGCGGTCACCGCGCTGGCGGACGGTGAACTCGTGTACGCCCCGCGCACGGCCGGTGGCGAGGAAAGCCAGCTCGGTCGGGTTGGCTGGATCGGTCACGTCCCAGATGGCCAATCCGCTCGGGGCCGTGAGGTCGCTCGCACAGCGTTGAATGCCCGCGAAGAGGACGGTGCCCGTAAAGGCAGGCGTGGCGAAGTGCACCACGGCCAGGTGCTCGGCGGTCGTCCCCCGATAGACCGCGGCACTGGTGAGCAGTGTCGGCGCAGTCGGGTCGTGGACGTCGATTACGCGCACGCCCAGCGCAGGACATTCGCCGGCGTGGCCCCACGAGCCGAGATAGGCAATCCCATCAAGCCCGACGGCGCTGGCGTTGAAGCCCGGCCAGCCTGGATCGAAGGCGCCGAGCACATCGAACGGATCGGCGAACACGTTTGGCGCTGCGATCGCGAGGATGAGCAGCATCACCATGCATGTCGCGACTCGACTCATCGCGAGTCAGTATGGCATGGCTTCCGCCTCTCCCTCTGGGAGCCTTCGCTTAGATGATCTGTTCGCAGGGCAGCGCGAAAATGTGCAGGCCGTATAGGCCGTGGCTGCGCGTCTCCAGACTGGCGGCTAGCGCTTCAAACGGTGGCAATAGCTTCGTGCGCGCCTCCTCGGGCAGAACGACCGTGAAGACTGCGCCCGTAGCGCCAGGCCAGACGGGATTATCGAAGTGGCGGATGTGGCGACCGCGCCCGACCATTTTGGGCATCTCCGTGTAGCCCGGAACACCGGTTGCCTCGAGGGTCTGAATGATCTCGTCCTCGAGCTCTTTCGGGTACAGGATCAGGTAGAACTCCTGCTGGGGATGCGCGCGCGCACGCCCCGCGGACTGAGTTTCCATCTGGACCATGATCGGCTCCTTCCCGTGCCTCCATTCTGTATCCGCTACGGCACCTCGTCTAGACGCTTGTGTGTGCGCAGACGCAAGTAGCTCAGACGTTGCAGGTCGTCCGCGCGGCCCAGGTAGCCGGCCAGCAAGTCGCGGAAGTCGTGCGCTTCGAGCGCCAGCAGCCGTGTCGGCTCGAGGGCGGTGACCGTCGCGGTGCGCGGCACGTCGAGCAGCAAGGCGATTTCGCCGAACGCTTCGCCTGGCCCAAGGCGCGCGAGCGGAAGTTCATCACGCTGCACCTCGACTGCGCCCGAGCGCACCACGTAGAAGCGTTCGCCTGAGTCGCCCTGGCGGATGATCGTCTCGCCCGGGGCCGCTTCGAGGGGCACCAGCCGAGCGAGCAGCACGTCCAGCTCGGCCGACGACAGATCTCGAAACAGCGCCATCTCGGCCACCTCCTGGCGATAGGCCAACGCCGCCTCGAGCCGGGCGCGCACGACCAGGTCACCGGCGAGAAGCGTGTCGAACGCCGCCTGATCGAGCGCCAGGACGCGGCTTGGCTCGATCGCCATCACGGTGGCGGCGCGTGGCGCCCGATGCAGCAGGGCGCGTTCGCCGAAGTAGTCGCCGCGCTCGAGACGAGTCATCTGCTGTCCGTCGACCAGGACTTCGAAGGCACCGTACGCCACCAGAAAAAAACGGTCGCCCGCTTCACCTTGACGGACCACCTCGACGCCGCGCGGAATGTTGTACGCCTGCGTCGCCCGGGCAACCTCCAGGAGGCGCGCCGACGAAGGCCATGACCAGCAGCGGTCCGCCTATGGCCGCGACGAGGACCCCGGCGCCCAGGCGCTGAATGAGCTGGCCGCTTTGCCAGCTCGACACAATCAACGGCACCAGCAGCGCCTGCCACGCGCGCACCGCGAGCAACACGGCCGCGACGCCATACACGACCGAGCCCACGCCAAAGACGGCCAGCACACGCTCCTCTTTGGACAGCGCTTCGCGCCGCCACAACTGCCGCCACAACGGTCCGCGGACAAAGGCCAGCGCCCGCGCCCGCAAGAGGGGTCGATCGAGAAAGTCGATCAGCATGTAGTAGCCGTCGAGCTCGAGCAACGGGTTGAAGTTGAACAGGTTGTCGACCAGAAAGACGAACGCGGCGGTAAACAGAAAGGCGCCGACGGGTCCGGTCGGGCTGAGCGAGGCGCCGATGGCACACAGACCACCCAGCACGAGGCCGGTCCAGGGCCCGGCAAAGGCAGTCAGAATGCGCTGGAGGGGAGGCGCCATCCAGATGTCGCTGGTGTCGACAAACGCCGCGGGCAACCCGAAATACAGACGGATACCCGCCTCGTGGACGCGGCGACCGGCGTGCTTGACCGCCAGCCCATGCCCGAGCTCATGGATAGCCAGCGCCAGCAGTGACAGGATCACCAGCAGCACGATGGTCAGCAGCACTGAACCGCCGATGTCGTACAGGACGTAGCGTCCGCGGGCCAGCTCGACAAACACCAGCACTGGACCCAGGATGCCCAGCCCCAGGCCAACCACGAGCCACGGGCGCGAGAAGAAGACGTGGCCCCAGGCGCGGTACGCGTTGCCCAACACGGTGTCGAAATGGGGTGTGGTCAGGGAGCTTGACGGTGCTTGGCGCAGCCCGCCGCGCAATGTCGCGCTCAGGCGGGCATAGGCGTCGACGGGCGGGTCGACAAGCAGCCGCTGTTGACTCAGCAGGCGAACCAGATCCGCGACTCGGGCGAGCGCGAGCACACCGTAGCGCTGGTAGTACGCGATCACCAGCTCCTTGACGCTGTGCCGCCCATCCATCAGCGGCAACAGGTCGAACTCGCGCGGATCCAGGCGAGCGTAGGCGCGCCCGGACGGGTCGTGCACCACCACGTACTCGGCGCCGGAACGCGTCGTGTAGCGCGCCGACTCAAGCCCTGGCGCGACGCGTGGCCGACCTTCGACCGGCGAGAGCGTGCGCGCGAGCGACTCCCAGACCGTGCTCAAGCTGCCTGGCTGAGATCCTGGTCGCGCTCGGCGAGCCAGCGCCGCACAGCTCCGCCAATCCGCGCAAACTCGTAGGCGATCGGGCCGCGCGGATCCCCGAGCACGAGCGGCAGACCCGTGTCGGCGGTTACCGACAGGCGCGTGTCGAACGGAATGCGACCGAGGATGCGCACGCCCGCGTCTGCCAACCGCGTCGATTGGCCGTACAGGTCGATCGGTTGGCTGCAGTGCGGACAGGTCAGCGAGGCCATGTTCTGAACCATACCGATCACGGGCACGCCGTGCTCGCGCAGGTGCGACAGCGTGCGTTCGGCATCCATCTGGGCCAGGTCCTGGGGTGTGGTGACAAAGAGCGCGCCTGATAGCGGCAGCTCGCGGACCATGACTTGAATCTCCTCGCCCGTGCCGGGCGGCGCGTCAATGACGATCACGTCTGCTTGCCAGGCGATGTCGAAGATGAGATTGCGCAAGAGGCCCGAGACGAGCCACCGCCCTGTGGCAGCCAGGGGCGCGCGTTCGTTGACGACGAAGCCGACCGACATCACCTCGAGACCCCAGCGCTCGTACGGCTTGCGGCGCTGGCGCGGCTTGTGAATCGCCGACAGGCGCCAGTCCCGCCGCTCGCGCTTGGTGCTGGGGTGAACGCCGAGCATGTGCGGTATATCGGGTCCGTTCAGGTCGCCATCCAGGATGCCGACGCGAAAGCCCATCGCTGCCAGGGTCAGTGCCAGGTTGACCGCGACGGTTGATTTGCCAACACCGCCTTTGCCACCCAGGACGGCCACCACGTGGCGCTTGAGGCCAAATCCGAAGCCGCCCCGAAAAACGCGCCCGCCGCTCCGGATTTCGACTTCGACATTCGGAAAGACGTTCTTGAGATGCGCGTACAGCCGCGCGAGCCGTTCGCGCGGCACCTGTTCGACACCCAGGACGACCGTCAACCAGTCTTCGTCGATTGAAACCGAGCCGATCTCTCGATCGTCGAACACCGCCGCCCCGTCGGCGTCAACCAGCCGAGCGATAAGTGCCCGAACCGAAGCCTCGTCCACGGCGGGATCCTACCGCTCTTCGCCGCCGCTGCGCGGCCCCCTTGCGCTAGCCAAGTGAGAAAGAAACTTTCGCAAAGGAGCCGCGCAGCGGCGGTTCGTCAACGGACAACCCAGGGCCCTCTCGCCTTCGCCTGAGTCAGGGGTTCTGGAACTGGCTCCAGGCCAAGGGAGAGGGAGGGGGATTTTGGCCGCCTCTCCCCTAAGCATGCCCACGCCCAGGTTAAGAGAAGGCAAAGTCCAAGGTTAAGCCACGGTTAAGCGATCCGTCTGCGCCAGGGCCAGAGGTTAGGGTTCGGTGAGCTTGTAGCCAACGCCGCGCAAGGTCAGCAGATACTCGGGCGCGCTCGGATTGCGCTCGAGTTTTTCGCGCAGGTGGCGCATGTGCACCTTGAGTTGATCGACGTCGCTCTCGAGTGACAGACTGCCCCACACAAATGCGAGCAACCGCTCGTGTGGCACCACCCGGCCGGTATTGAGCGCCAGGCAATGCAGGATCTCGTACTCCTTTGGTGTGAGCTCCACGAGTCGCTGGCCAACGCCGACCTCGCGCCGACCGAAGTCGATGTGCAGCTCGCCAACCTGGACACTGCCCTGGTCGGGCGTCTGCGCCGCGGCCGCGCGGCGGGTCACCGCGCGAATGCGCGCGAGCAGCTCGCGATGGCTGAATGGCTTGGTTATGTAGTCGTCGGCGCCCAGGTCCAGCCCCCAGACGCGATCAGCCTCTTCGCCGCGCGCGGTCAGCAGGATGACCGGCACGGGCCCGCGTTCACGGAGCTTGCGACACACGTCGAAGCCACTCAAACCAGGCAGCATGACGTCGAGCACAACGAGGTCGGGCAGCGACCGTTCGGCGAGCGCCAGTGCCTCTTCGCCGCTGTGCGCCAGGATCGGCCGGTGCCCTTCCTTACGCAGCGAGTAGCCGATGATGTCGGCAATGTCTCGGTCGTCGTCGACGACAAGAATGTTCACTCTTCGTCACTCGCTCGCGGCAGCTCGACGACGAACCGTGCGCCACGCGGCACGCTTTCCTCGACACGCACCGATCCCCCGTGCAGGTCGACCAGCGATTTCACGATGGCCAGCCCCAGGCCGCTGCCTGCCTCGCCGCGCCGCTGTGCATCTCGGCCGCGATAGAACTTGTCGAAGACGATGTCGCGCTCAGACTCGGGTACACCCGGGCCATTGTCGGCTACCGACAGCCAGATGTGCCCGTTGACGCTCGACGCCGCGACTTCGACGACCCCACCGCTCGGCGTGTACTTGGCCGCGTTGGCCAACAAGTTGGTCAGAATCTGTTCCACCCGACGCCGATCGCCGAGGATCGGCGGCACCGACTCGGGCACGTCCACACGCAGCACGGTCCCGCGCGCCTCGAACAGGTTGCTGACCGCGGCCAGTGCGCCGCGAACCAGACTCGGCGTGTCAAGTGGTTGCGCCTCGAGCTCGACGCGCCCGGCTTCGAGTCGACTCAGGTCGAGCAAGTCGCCCACCAGCCCAACCAAACGAGTGGAATTGCGCTCGATGGTTTCGAGGAATCGCCGCTGCACACGCGAAAGCTGCCCGGTGTCGTCGTCCAGGACCAGCTCCAGCGCGCCTTTGATCGCGGTGAGCGGCGTCTGCAGCTCGTGTGACACGACCGTCAGGAACTCCGACTTGAGTCGGTCGAGCTCCTGATCGCGGGTGGCATCGCGCAGCACCGTGACCGTGCCGAGTACCTGACCGGCATCGTTGCGCACCGGCGCGGAATACGACCGGATCACCCGCTCGCTGGCCGGCAACAGCTCGTCGGTGAATAGATCGAGCCCTTGCTCCTCGCCGCGCGCGGGCAGGCTCAGCAGCCCACGTGCGGCCGGATTGACCAGCATGACTCGCCGCTCGGCATCGGCGACGATGACGCCTTCGCTCAAACTGGCGAGCACCGCTTGCAGGTGCGCGGTCTGCTCAGTGGCATCGTCGAGCTGGGTCTCGATCTGCTGCCTGGCGCGGTCGCGCCGCTGCAAGTGGCTCCCGACCAGCGCGCCAACCACTCCCGCGCCGAGCGCCCCGATCAACGCGCCGAGAATCGCCAGCAGCCGCACCTGTCCAACCGCGTCGTCAACAGGTTGGGCGAGGGTACCGACCAGCATCGTGCCGATCTGTCGGCCGTTGGCTACCGCGATCCCACGCGATGCCAGAAAGTAGCTGTCCGTGCTGACGCGCGTGCGCTTGAATGCGTCGCTCGACTTACCGACCAGGTCGGCGTCCGCGGTCGGATCTCCGCTAAAGGAGATCGAGCGGCGAAGGCCACGCGATGCCGCCACCATGCGGCCGTTGGTGACGATCGCCATGTCGAGACCGGTCAGACGCAGCGCAGTGTTGAGGAAACCATCGTCCACGTTCACTGCCACGACGGCGGCGCCCGGCATCGGTCCGCCGTCGCGCAGGGGTGAGACGGCTTCGAGGACCAGGATGCCGCGCTCTTGCCAACCCACGCTCATGCGGCCCTGCAGCGCGGTCTTGACGTCCCCCTGGGTACCGAACGGGAGATTGCTCGCCGGATCGCTGGCCAGGGTGTGGCCACCCCCGTCGATCACCGCCAGCAGGCTGGTGCTGCGTAGGGCTGAAGTCCGAACGTCCGCGGCCGCTTTGACCAGGTCGTCGGCGGACATGTCGGCCGCGACGAGTGGGCCAAGTCGCTCGCCAGCAACTTCAGCGTTATCGAGGCTGCGGGTTCGTTCGAGGTCGAATAGACCGCTCAACGAGTCGAGCCCGGCAGTTGCGCTGGTGTGCACATCCTCCGTGACGCGGCGCTCGTAGCCCTGGGTGACGATTTCCGCCCCAATCAGCGCCGGCACCAGTGCCAGCAGCGCGCAGATGAGTCCGAGGTTCTGATTCAGGCGCAAGCGGAGCCGCGGCATGCGTATTCGCACCCTTTTCACGCGGACCACGCCCCGTTCGTCACCACAGTTGCTCCGCTGCCGGCAGTCCAAGGGTAGCGCGCGCTTGACCAACAAGCATCAATGAACCTGTAATGCACACTACCGACGGCCCGACCTCCGCCGAAGCAGCGGCGTTGGCGGCGGGCCGATCGCGCGTGGATGGGCCATCACTGCCTTCGTTCGCCGACCTTCGGCCCGTCCCAATCGCACCAGCCATCGCCTTGGCGAGACCCGCTTCAACGTGCGCTGTGACGCCCAGGCCCGCGCACAGGCGACCGAGCTCGTCGGCGCGCAAGGCACGCGGATTATCGGCGGCTTCGGTCGCCCACACCGATTGCACCAGCGGTAGAAGCGGTTGCAGCACGGCGCGGGCGTCTTTGTCACGGTTGATGCCGATCACCAGGCGGATCGATCG
>WNFC01000418.1_pt1 | contig 42394 bp, 33 predicted proteins | sample 5400541 | NCBI WGS metagenome assembly WNFC01 (sample SAMN13153342, study PRJNA577476) | soil metagenome | isolation source: 120 cm saprolite under Douglas fir tree site 2 hole 2 replicate 1 | place: USA:California | collected 2015-04-18 | reverse complement strand
GGCTTCCGTGTAATCGGCCTGGATAATCTCAGCCCGTATTACGACGATGGACTCAAGGCCGCCAGGCTTGAAATCCTTCAATCAAAGAAAGACTTTCGTTTCACGAAGGTTGATATTGCGGATCGTTCTGGCCTCAAATCTGTGTTCGAGCAGGAGGAGTTTGGCCCCATCATCCATCTGGCGGCGCAGGCCGGCGTAAGATACTCGCTGGAAAATCCCGACCTTTACGTAAAGAGCAATCTCACGGGTTTCGTTAATCTGCTGGAGGAGTCTCATCAACGCAAGGTGCCCCACTTTGTTTATGCCTCGTCCAGTTCCGTATACGGCGCCAACAAGAAAATACCGTTCACGACCCGATATGGCGCTCTTCAAATTCTGCAAAGGAATCATCAACGGCGAACCTATCGACGTTTATAACCATGGAAAGATGTTGCGGGATTTCACATATGTTGACGACATTGTGGCGGCCATCATCCAGATTATGAATGCCCCTCCCGTTGACGGTCAGGGTTCGTCAGGAACGTCCGCGCCTTATCGTGTCTATAACATCGGGAACAACCAGCCGGTTGAAGTAACCAGATTGATTGAAGTGATTGAACAGCAGGTTGGTAAAAAGGCAAAAATGAATATGTTGCCCATGCAGCCTGGCGATGTTCCGGTGACTTATGCTGACGTCGACGAGCTTGCGCGCGACATTGGTTATCGGCCGGAAACGTCCATCGAGGTTGGGGTAAGCCGGTTTGTAGAGTGGTATCGGAGGCATTACCAGCTGTGATTGCTGCAAACGAGAAGTTGATGAGTTCCGGACGGCGCCGCAAGAAGATCATATTCCTGATCGCGGAAGACTGGTATTTCTGGTCTCATCGCCTTCCTTTGGCGAGGGCTGCGCGCCGGAACGGTTATGACGTAATCATCGCCACGCGCGTATCCAGGCACGCTCAGGACATTCTGGATGAAGGCTTCCGACTTGCTCCGTTGCAGCTCTGCCGCGAAAGTTATTCTCCTTTCAAGGAGCTTCGCGCGATCATTGAACTGAGGCGACTCTACGGTAAAGAACGCCCAGATGTGGTCCATCAGGTTGCGCTTAAGCCAGTGTTATATGGTTCCATTGCCGCTTTGGGCCGGCGAAACATCAGGATCATCAATGCGCTGGCAGGCCTGGGATATCTGGTGGCTTCTTCATCGCTGAAGGCCAGACTGCTGCGCATACCCGTCTGGGGTGCCTTCGCCTTCTTCCTGAAACGGTCAGGCAGCAAGGTGATCTTCCAAAATGACGAAGACAGGAATGCGATTACCACGCGACTGAAAGTACCTATCGCGAATACCGTTCTCATTCGTGGCGCAGGCGTGAATCTGGAAGCATTTCGTCCGGCGCAGGAACCAGCAGGAGTGCCGATCGTTCTTCTTGCGTCGAGGATGTTGTGGAACAAGGGCGTCAGGGAATTTGTGGAGGCGGCCAGATCACTCAGGAAGCAGGGTATCAAGGCGCGTTTCGTGCTCGTCGGAGATCCTGATAAGGCTAGTCCTTCTGGAATACCCAGACAACAATTGACAGCATGGCATAAAGAAGGGGATGTTGAATGGTGGGGCCGTCGCGAGGAGATGGTATCTGTTTATCAGGAAGCCACGATTGTATGTTTGCCGTCTCACGGCGGTGAGGGTGTGCCTAAGTCTCTTCTGGAAGCAGCGGCATGCGGCCGGGCGATTGTGACCACAAACGTTCCGGGATGCCGGGATGTTGTTCGCAACAACGTTAACGGTCTCCTGGTTCCACCCAAAACTGTCACGGAACTGGCTAATGCAATTCGCAAGCTGCTTGAAGACCCAATCGAGCGGTCTCGCATGGGCGTTGCCGGACGGGATATTGTCTCGCGGGAATTCTCGGAAAAGTCTGTGGTTAAGAATACGTTGTTTCTATACGAGGACCCGGATGAACCGGCAGCGCAGACATTTTCGAAGTCAGCCTACGCGGGAAAGCAGACGTAGTCTGTTGCGTTCCGCAAAACGCTTGCAACGCCTTTGACCGCCGATTCGTAGCTGGCGGGCCTTTCGCTATAACTCAAAAAAACGCGCTGATCTGAGCCAGACGATAAGAGACTGTGCAAATGTCTTTTATCTTTGCTTGCGGCGTTTGGTCATCATGTCAGAGTACAAGCTGATCAGGCTATTGATCATGGCGCTGGCGCTGAATTGAGAGAAGACGGCGACGCGTCCAGCTTCGCCGATTTGCCGGGCCTGATCAGGATTGCGAAGGAGAAAGAGCAGCCGTTCGGCGGCGGTCTGGTAATCCTCAACGGGGATGAGGAAGCCGCTTTGACCATCCGTGATGGCTTCAGGGTTTCCGCCAACGCGGCTCACCACGGAAGGCACGCCACACGCCATAGCTTCCAGCAGGGCGTTACAGAATCCTTCACTGCGGGAAAGCATGCAGAAGATGCTGCTCATCTTCAGGAGCGGTACCGGGTTTTCAACAAATTCCAGAAATCTTACATTATTTTGCAGGCCGAGAGATTCGACAAGGTCCAGCACTTCCCGGGAATACTCTTTTTCGTAAAGGCTGCCGGCGATCAGGAAGATGGTGTCAGGAAGCTGCTGGCAGACCAGGTGGGCTGCGCGCAGAAAAACGTCAACGCCTTTCACGCGGCGCAGGTTCGCCAGACAAGTGACGATCTTCTTGCCTGCAAATTCGGAGTAGCTTGAGGATGGTTCCTGACCGGCCACTTCCGTGATCTGTTGAAGATCAACGCCGTTATAAATAACGGAGACTTTGGCAGGAGCGACGTGGTCCTGGCCAATGCAGAAGCGTTTGACCTCCTCGGAGACAGCGAGCACACGGTCAGAAATACGGTTAATCACCTGATAGCCCAGCCGGTGCTTGGCCTTGCGCAGGATACCCATGTCACGGCGGGAAGAGAGAAGTAGTGCACCACTGAGCTTCGCCACCAATCCGCCCCATAGGTTGGAAGTTTCAAAGTAGGTCTGGACGATATCGATCTTTTCGCTGCGAATCAGACGGCGGAGACGCCATGCCGCCCTGAAGCCGGTGAGTCCATAAACCCTTCGCAGCGGAAAAACGTGGACCGGAACTGAAATCGACTTTTGGATTGCCGCGTCAATGCTCAAAGTAGCGATGGTGCAGCGAACACGGTCCGGCGGAAGCAGCTGGACCACTTTAAGCAAGTTGCCCTCGCCACCACCTAGTGCCAGCAGGTGGTCAATGAGAAACAAAACGTGTGGTATTGGTTCGGCCGTGCTCAATGTAACGGTCTCCGTAGGCGTTAACAGTGGCTCACCAATCTCCTGAGATGAGTTCCAAGCTTGTGATGAAAACCTTTGCATAGTTAAGTGTGTCGGGTCAATTCCAGTTCTGGTCCCGAGTGAAGCGAGCGATCCCCACCTCACGCCAAGAGTTTCCGGTAGCGACAGGGATTGCTCGCTACGCTCGGCAGTTGGTTGCATTGCTCGCGATATACAACTGAAAAACGTTGTGCAATTGATCAGCCAATGAGACGAAAGAGTGACTAACGTCGGCAAGGAGAAAAAACGCAATGACATCTGTTTTCACCGTGATTAGCTCAAGCGCTTACAAGAGTTTGAGAATCCGGTAAGTAGCGAAAGTGGGGAAAATCCCTGCAATGGATTGCATATGTACCCAGTACTTTCTGCATAAAGCACTTGTTTTCCAAGGCAGCTGTTTGGCAGAGGCCGTGCACAAGTACCGGCAGGTTACAAAAGTGGGCCAGCGACAAAAGATCCCAGGGAAGCGGGGATTTCCGCAGTCGAGCGGAGGCCCAGACGGAACAGCCACTTTTGCTACGACGGACAGGGACATGGTGAAAAAATTTTCCTACTTTACGATCGCATTGTTCATCCTGGGGATCAACTTCGGGGGGATCAACGTTGGGACCAACGCCTATGGAGTTTCGGCGGCCGCTGGTGTTCATGGCGCCGCGAGTCATATCGCAACCAGCTTTCCTGAATCAGGAAGCCTGGCAGTCTTAGGATCCATCCTGATCACCGGCGCGATGTTGCTGCGTCGAAAATGGGGTGCCCACGCCAAATAACGTTATTTTGGTCCTCAGAAGTAACCAATCATTCTTTGCAAAGGGCGCAGGCGGCTACGCCCTTTGCTTGTCTCGCCTTGTTTTATAGATTGTTCATGTGTTGGCCCGTTGCGCAGGGCCGCTTGGCAGGGCATCCAAATGTGCCGTAGCCGATTCAGTCCCGCGAATTAAATCCGCAGCCTTCTCAGCAATCATGATTGTCGGCGCGTTGGTATTGCCGCCGATCACCGCGGGCATAATCGATGCGTCCACCACCCGCAGCCCTTCTGTACCATGCACGCGTAGTTCGGAGTCGACGACCGATGCTGGATCGTTTCCCATCTTGCATGTACCGACGGGATGGTAGAGCGTGGCCGCGTAGTGGGCAATATGCCGGCGAAGGGCAACGTCGTCCTGTGCGTCAGGGCCGGGAAGCATTTCAATGCCGCGAAATGGATTGAAGGCAGCGGAGGCGGCAACACGTCTCGCCAGTTTGACGCCGTTGAGCAGCACGTCCATATCTCGCGGATCGGAGAGATAGTTGGCCTGAATGGCGGGCGCATCCAGCGGGTTAGAGGAACGCAGCCTTAGACGCCCACGGCTGAAAGGCCGGATTGCAGTTGGTCCAAGCGTGAAAGCATGGCCTTTGATCTTCTGGAATCCGTGGTCAACGTAATAGCCGGGGCCGAAGTGAAACTGGACATCGGGCGCCGGGGCCGCTGAATTCATCGTGACAAAACCGCCGGCCTCAGCGACGTTCGAGGTGAGCATTCCGTTTTTGAAGCACATGTAACGCGCCACATTGCTGATGCTTTCTGCATTGGTGAGCGTGATTGGTTGAGTGGACTGATACACAATAGGGACTGCAGGATGGTCTTGAAGATTTTCGCCAACACCAGGCAAATCAATCTGGACGGGGACACCCAGGGCGCGAAGATGGTCCGCCGGACCAACTCCAGCGAGCATTAATAGATGAGGAGACGCCACCGCGCCGGCGCAAAGAATGATCTCGCGCTCGGCATGCTCCTGCGCGCTGTGCTCACCTTCCTGAAAGCTCACGGCGATGGCGCGGCGTTTTTCGCCTCTCTTCAAGTCAAAGATAATGTCAAATACCTGAACGTTGGTCTTCACCGTCAGGTTCGGCCGGCGCATCACGGGATGCAGGAAAGCTGCGGCAGCACTGCAGCGTTTACCTTCCCATTGTGTAACCTGATATTGGCCGAAGCCCTCCTGCTGCGCAGCGTTGAAGTCTGGATTGCGCGGGAAACCTGCCTGTTCGGCGGCCTGAATGAATGCCTCAGAAAGCGGATTGGGACAGCGAAGGTTGGTGACGTGTAGCGGACCATCAGATCCATGAAATGCGGAAGGGCCATTCTCCTGCGTTTCAGATTTCTTGAAGTAAGGAAGGACGGAGTCATAGTCCCAGCCGGCATTGCCGAGATCGCGCCAGTGATCGTAATCCCAGCGATGTCCGCGGATGTAGATCATGGCGTTGATGGAACTGCTGCCGCCAAGGACTTTGCCGCGAGGCCAATATAAGGTGCGATTCTCCAGATGAGGTTCGGGTTCGGTGAAGTAGGTCCAGTCGCAGGCCGTCTTGAATAGTTTCGAGAATGCCGCCGGGATGTGAATCTCTTTTCGCGAGTCTGGGCCGCCGGCTTCCAGGAGCAGGACCTTCACGCTGGGATCTTCACTCAGGCGGTTGGCCAGGACACATCCGGCCGAACCGGCGCCGACGATGATGTAGTCGTACATGGGCAGCTCCTTCGTACCTGACTCTCAGTCAGCGGCTAGATTGTAGCGCGAAGCGGCCGCCTCAGGGCATTGGACGGCTGATAGTGTGGAAGGTCTGTGCCGTCCCTTGAAAGGGACTTGGATTGTTTCCATGCTTACCGGGTACTTCCGTGCCCGGCTGCAGATTGTATCGTCCCCTCCGGGGCTAGTAGCTCTTCACTTAGGGGAACTCTTGAGACGGACTCGGGAAAGCAAGCGCAAGGTCCCTCCTTCCTGCTCACGCGCTGATGACAGCGCGCGTTCGCGGACGGTCGTCGGGATGACGTCTCTAAGACACGCGCCCAAGCGGTGTGGAGCGAAGGGACAGGAATTACGAACATAAGGATCCCTCGTTTCACTCGGGATAAAGAACAAAGCACTCGGGATAATGAAAAGCTTACGAAGCAAACAACATGTTAGCGGCCTGGCTGCCGGTGCGCTGCTTCCATTCGGCGAAGAGCTCACTGTAGGACAGTGTGATGTATTGATCGTGAGAGATGTTGAGCCGGCTGGCCACGGCGTCAATCCATTCGGGCGAACCCTCAATCTCCCCAAAGTTCCCGATCGGCGTCTCGTCCAAGACGAGGTGTCCAGTGCCGTCCGTCCATTCCGTGCGGAATTTTTCGTACGTAAAACGAGGCTGGTAGCCCAGAGCTTCGAAGATCTGAGCCAGTGCGGGGCCATTTTCGATGGCGGATTCGATCTCTCGCCGTGATTTATGCCTGCCTTGAGTGGCCGGCTTGTCCTTATAAGTGACGGTCCATTTGGAGCCGTACTGGCGCAGGCGCAACAAAGCCCCTCGAGAGCGCAGGGCGGCGTCAGGCAGGTCGTAAAGGGTGTTCATCTCGTGGGTCCTCGAGGTGACGAGCCGAAAACCCTGACCTTTGAGGCGCTCAGTGAGCTCAGACAGGTCTTGGATCTGAAATTTGACTTCGATTTCGTGATTTGAGGGCATAAATTTTATTTTTTTTGACGGGGTTTTCTGGCTGAAAAAGCCCTTCCAGGGAGTTCTTGGAAGGGTAAAGGAGATTCCCCAAGGGCCCAAATCCCAACTCCAAGAAGATACGGGTTTGCCGAGCCGAGAGTCAAAAAGGCGTGTGACTCGGATCGGCAAAGCTTTCCGAATGCCATTTGCATAAGAAGACGTTAAGTAATGCATATTCATGTGAGGCCAACGTCTATGTAAACCTTTGCAGCGAGAGGGAAATGTACCTGCATAGAGATCCTAGACAGGTGAAAGAGGGTGCATATGCAGAAGATTTCTGCAACTCATTAGTAACCAGAGCTAACCGATTACCTCTTCCAGTCATCTAATGGATACGTATGATTAGGGTGATTAGCTTAAGGCTAATGGCCAGTTACGGCTAGCACGATAGTGGTGAAAAGGCAACACTTGGAAACCGGGAGACGATAAGGCCAGTTTTGAGTTCCTCCTTCAGAATCATATAATTAAGGCACGAACTAAGAGGGGGAACTAAGACTTATATCTCGAAGTTAAGGAGTGTGCATGAGACGAGTACTGTCCATTCTGGTGGTGGCCGGTCTAGTGGCTACCAACGTGGGGGCGGCTCCCGTTCTAGACCATCAGCAACCCCAGAGCAAGACTTCGACCCACCCCAAGGTCACTAGCAACGACAAGACCGGACGGAAGTCTGCATCATCAACAACGGCCAAAGCAAAAGTTCCGGCCAAGCCCTACCAGGTGGGTGACGCTTCCTGGTACGGTAAGCAGTTTCATGGCAAAGAGACGGCCAGCGGCGAAAGCTTTGACATGTTCGAGCTCACCGCAGCCCACCGGCAGTTGCCGCTGGGAACCTACGTGAAGGTCACCAACCTTCGCAACGGTAAATGGATCATCGTCCGAGTTAATGATCGGGGACCCTACGTTGGCAACCGCATCATGGATCTTAGCTACAGTGCCGCTAGAATGCTCAATTTCTATGGCGGCATTGAAAAGGTCCGGCTCGATGTGGTTCAGCCGGCCACCATCGCATCCAGTCAAACTCCCGGAGCTTTCTAACTCCGGGAGTAATATACTAGCGAGGCGATGCCCTCCAAAACCCTCGAATCCGAACTGAATCAACAGACCAGCCGCGAGCGTGACCGCCTGATTGTTGCGCTGGACGTTTCCGATGCCAATGAGGCCCGGGAGCTAGTCCGGCGCATTGGCGATTTTGCCGGAATTTACAAGGTCGGTTTGCAGCTTTTCACGGCGGAAGGACCGGCTTTTGTGCGCGAATTGGTCGACTCCGGTCGCAAAGTCTTCCTGGATCTGAAACTTCATGATATTCCCACGACCGTCAAGCACGCGGTGAAGTCAGCCGTTGCCACAGGCGCGAGCATGCTCACCGTGCACGCCAGTGGCGGATCAGCGATGCTTGAGGCGGCAGCGGAAGCTGCGGGAGGCAGGCTCACCCTTTTGGGAGTAACCGTGCTTACCAGCTTTTCCGACGAAGATCTTATGCAAGTAGGAGTGACTACCCGCGTTCTGAATCAAGTACTGAGAATGGCAGCGCTGGCTCGAGGTGCAGGATTTCGAGGAATCGTTACTTCGCCACGGGAAGCGACTGAGGTCCGCCGCGCATTGGGAGAAGGTTTCGCCATTGTTACACCGGGCATAAGGCCGGCGGGAGCGGATACAAACGATCAACAGCGGACGGCCACTCCGGAGTCGGCAATCAGAGCCGGGGTCAGCCACATTGTGGTTGGACGGCCGATTACCCATGCGGCAAATCCAGCGGAAGCCGCCAGGGCAATTCTGGCGGAGATGGCACGGGCCCAGGCAACGAAGTGAGTTTCTTGCAGGCGTTCGCTCTGGAAACCACTCAGTACAATTTTGTGGTGCAGGAGAAATTCCTATGCGCGGCTTGGCTATTTTCCTGGCAACTGTGATTGTGGGCGCTTTTGCCCAGACTAACCCGACTCCTGTTTCCAATCCTTCGCCCGATGCACCCCGGCAGCTAACCGTTCCAGCCGGTACCAAAGTCCTGCTGAACCTGAAGAGCGCCATCAATACCAAAAGCGCTCACGTAGGCGACGGCGTTTATTGCCAGACCTCCTTCCCGGTTACACAGGACAACGCAACGGTTATCCCCGCGGGAACGTATGTGAAGGGCGAGATCACACACGTGCAGCGAGCGGGCAAGATCAGTGGCCGCGCTGAAATTCTCTTCAAGTTCAACAGCATGATCTTTCCCAACGGATATACGGTGGATCTTCCTGGTGCGCTCAAGAGTGAACCCGGTGCAGCGAACTCTTCGGTGACTGACGAGGAAGGAACGGTCAAAGCCGACAGCCAGAAAGGGAAGGACGCCGCTACAGTCGCCAAGACGGGCGCGACAGGAGCGGTGATTGGCGCTGCGGCGACGCGAGGCTGGGGTGGCGCTGGGATTGGCGGAGCAGCGGGTGCTGCCGTAGGTCTGGGCTCAGTATTACTCACTCGTGGACAAGATGTCCGCATTGAACAGGGTACCGCCTTGGAGATGGTGCTGAACCGACCATTGACGGTTGAAGTAGCCCATCCCGATCCGGCGCGTGCGGCCGACAATGAGGCGGTTCCTCGTCCGCGAAGTTATACCCGCTTGCCAACACCTTCACGTCCGCAATAGCTTTTAGTTCATCGAAATGGTTTCGCAAAGAGTCGACGAATGATCGTCGACTTTTTGCGCTTGGGGCGCTTTTCTCCCCGACGAAGTCGCGTAGCCCAGTCCCCGCTGTGCGAATGTAATTGCGAAACTCGGCGGCCGGTTTGCGCCGTCCCTTGCAGGCATAAATGCCTGCTTCACCCTATCTATTCTTCGCCACTTTCTTTCTTTGACCTTCGCCTATCCAATACTTTCCAGGTCTAATCCAACCTTACAAAGTAAAGTTTTCACACGACGAAAGTTTATAGATTTCCTTTTCAAATTCAGGAACTTAGCTGCTTAGGACTATGGTTTTGCGGAGCCATTTTGGCACGGCTGCGCTTAACCCATTGATTCGGCACGGAGATGACGAAACGTGCGATCTGGAAAGGAGAATGCTCTTATAGGTACATTAGCTGGAAAGATATAGGAACCGAGATACTAAAGACCAATCCATGAAACTCTTTTCTTTGGCCATTATTTTGGCGCTTCTGCTTTAAATTATTCAAAATGATTTCCCCTTAGGAGGGAGTTAAAAGAATGTCAAGTAAGCAAGCTTTTTCCCCGCGTGCGCTGCTACTCGTCTGCCTGTTGTTGGCAACCGCGGCCTTCGCGCAAACTACGGCCAGTATCAAGGGCGCAGTTACTGATTCCACAGGCGCAGCTATCGTCGGCGCCCAAGTGACGGTAAAGAGCACCGCCACAGGCATTGAAAGAACAACTCAATCAAATGCCGCTGGCGATTACGAGGTACCAGCTCTGCCGCCTGGCATTTACAGCGTTGAAGTGCGCAAACAAGGCTTTGAAGTACAGAAAGCGAAAGACTTGCCGCTGGAGGTTAGTAAGAACTCCGTTCAAAACTTCAACCTCAAAGTGGCAAGCACTGGCGAAGTGGTCACGGTGGAAGCCAATGCGCCAACCATTGAAACCACTACGGTGTCGGTTGGTCAGACCATAGATCAGCGTACGGTCCAGGAAATACCGCTAAACGGTCGCCACTTTGTTGATTTAGGCCTGCTCATTCCTGGCTCGGTTACACCTCCTCAGAATGGCTTTTTGACGGCGCCATTGCGTGGACAGGGCTCCTTTGCTTTCAACACTGCCGGCCAACGCGAAGACACAGTCAACTTCATGGTGAACGGAATCAACCTGAATGACATGGTTCAGAACCAGATCACGTTCCAGCCATCCATCAATACTGTCTCCGAATTCAAGGTGGATAATTCCACTTACAGCGCGGAGTATGGCCGGAATTCCGGCGCGATCGTAAACATCGCCACCCGCTCCGGCACCAACAATTATCACGGAGAGGTTTTTGAGTTCTTGCGTAACAACGCGCTAGATGCCCGCAATTTCTTCAACACCACCGCAGTCCCGCAATCGGTTTTCAAACGCAACAACTTCGGCGCCAGCGTTGGCGGCCCGATCGTGAAAGACAAAACGTTCTTTTTCCTCAGCTATGAAGGTACGCGCCAGCGTCAGGGGCTTACTCTGAATACCCAGGTGCTGTCAGCAGCTGATCGCAACACCGTATTGGCAGCTAATAATCCGACGAGCGTTAAGCTGTTGAGTTTGATCCCAACTGCAAATGACGCGACCGGCACCAAATTCCTTGGCTCCGCGACGGCGCCTGTCGATATCGACCAGGGTACAGCAGACATCAGTCACAACTTCAACAGCAACATGCGCTTGCACGGCTATTATGCCGCCCAGCATGACTTGCGGCAGGAGCCCACTTTGCAGGGCAATTCGCTGCCAGGCTTCGGAGATACCCGCGAATCTAAACGGCAAATTGCGACACTGGGCTTTGACCAGACGTTTTCTTCCAACCTGGTGAACGAAGCGCGCGTCGGTTTCAACCGAATTCATATTACTTTCAGCCCCAATGACCTGACTAACCCTGCCTCAATCGGCATTCTGGACGGCAACAATTTCGCATCCGGCCTTCCCCAGACAACCATCAGCGGAACGGGAGTCAACATCGGCGGTCCGAGCGGGTTCCCCCAAGGACGCGGAGATACAACCGCCGTGTTTGGTGACACCTTGAACTATATCCGGGGCCGCCATTCGTTCAAATTTGGTGGAGAATTCAGACGTTTCTACAATAACAATTTCAATGGTGATTCCGGCACATTGACCTTCAACAACGTAACTGATTTTGCCAATGGCCGGGCGCTGAATTTCGCAATCTCACCCGGTAATCTTCCCAGCAGAATTGCCACCGGCGAGTTGGGCATTTTTGGCCAGGACAGCTGGAAGATCTCACAGCGCCTGACTCTTGAACTTGGCCTCCGCTATGACTGGAACCAGACTCCCACGGAAGCCTTGGAACGGTTCTCCAACATTGTGATTTCCGGTGGACAAGCTTCGCTTCAGCAGGTGAGCTCCCCGTATAACCAGAACAATAAGAACATCGAACCGCGCTTAGGATTTGCGCTAGACGTCTTCGGCAATGGACACACAGTGGTGCGCTCCGGTTACGCTATCCTGACTGACCAGCCAATCACCGGCTTGATCACCGGGTTAACCGCGAACCAGCCATTTGGCAGCCCCAAGGCCTTTAACGGAGTGGCATCAAATACCGCCAGCCGCACCACATACAGCACACTGTTAGCTGACGCTGCGGCAAATGGCCTGGCGCCCACAGTTGTCGATCCAGATTTCAAGAACTCCTATGTTGAATCCTACAACCTCAATATCCAGCAGCAGCTCTCAAAAAACTGGAGCTTGATGGTCGGATATTTTGGTTCTGAAGCCCATCACCTGCGGACCAGAATCAACCTCAATCAGATCATTGGATTTGGGCCGGCGCCGACATTTACGCCGATACGTCCCTTCCAAAGATTATCGGCCTCCAGCCCGATTCTGCCGAACGCAAACGTGGGCAACATTTCTGACAACGTCAGCAATGGCAATTCCAGCTACAACGCGTTGTGGCTGAGCACCAACATGCATGAGTGGCATGGCCTGCAGTTCAACGCAAACTATACCTACTCTAAGTCACTCGATTACACCTCGCAGAACGGGCAGGGAGTGGTCATCCAGGACAGTAGGAATCCAGCAGGGGACAAAGGACTCTCGGACTTCGACGCCCGGAACCGGTTCTCCATGAACTTTATTTACAACGTGCCCGCTTTCATGAAGAACCGCATCTTCGAAGGTTGGCAGCTCGGGAGCATCATCTCTGATCAGAGCGGCAATCCGGTCAATCTTGTTGTCACTGGAATCTCAGGACTGACTGGGCTTTCCACTTTGCGGCCCGATCAGATCGGTCCGGTCAATATTGTCAATCAACCCACGTCGCAGGGGAATATCCAGTGGTTTGCTCCCTCGATTTGTGACCCGACCAGAAATTTCAGTCCCTCATGCTCGGGCGCTACCTTCTCCATTTCGACCACAGGTATTCCAAACCTTCACCTCGGCAACATGGGACGTAACGCGATCATTGGTCCCGGCTTTAACAATGTGGATTTCTCATTGATAAAGCGAACCAAGATCAACGAACGTTTCTCACATGAAATGCGACTTGAAGCTTTCGATCTGTTCAATCATGCGAACTTCGGTCAGCCAGGTCGTGGCGCGCAACTTGTAGCCACGAACCCGGCCCAGCCCGTAAGTGCCACCAACCCATTAATTCCGGTAAGCACCTTTGGAGTGATTACGAGCACGCGCTTCCCGGTGGGTGATTCAGGATCGGCACGACAACTGCAGTTCGCAATGAAATTGATTTTCTAGACGCGAGACACGTCTGGTTACTCTAGCGCACCGGCTTCGGCCGGTGCGTTTTTTGGGGGCAGCATCGCCGGTACAACTCGCCTCACTCCCGATAACACGGGCGGGAAACATAAAAAAGCCCCTGTCGTGATCGACAGGGGCCTTGGTCAGGAGCGAGCTGACTTTACTTTATAGACTTACCAATTACCTCTGCTCATTAACCGCCGTAGGGCATACCGCCGTGGTTGTCGCCACCGCCGCTCTTCTTCTCTTCCGGAACGTCAGAGACAAGAGCTTCGGTAGTGAGCATCAGTCCGGCGATCGAAGCCGCGTTCTGCAACGCGGTACGGGTCACCTTGGTGGGATCGATGACGCCGGCTTTCACTAGGTCTTCGAACTTATCGGACTGCGCGTTGTAGCCGTAGTTGTTGTCCTTGGAGTCGCGGATCTTGCCGACAACGATTGCACCTTCTTCGCCGGAGTTTGCAACGATCTGGCGGAGAGGCTCTTCCAGAGCGCGGCGGACGATATCGGCGCCGATCTCTTCGTCGTCATTCTTGAACTTCAAGGCTTCCAGCGCGGCAGCGCAGCGAACCAGAGCAACACCACCACCCGGGACAATGCCTTCTTCCACGGCAGCGCGGGTCGCGTGCATGGCGTCTTCCACGCGGGCTTTCTTTTCCTTCATTTCAGTTTCAGTCGCGGCGCCGACTTTGATCACCGCAACGCCACCCACCAGCTTTGCCAGACGCTCCTGGAGCTTCTCGCGATCGTAATCGCTGGTTGTGTTTTCCATCTGTCCGCGGATTTCCTTTACGCGGCCTTCAATTTCCGTGCCCTTGCCTTTGCCTTCCACGATGGTGCAGTTATCTTTATCAATCGTGATTTTCTTGGCGCGGCCGAGGTCGGTGATCTGAACGCCTTCCAGCTTCAGGCCCAGATCTTCCGTGATGGCCTTGCCGCCGGTCAGGATGGCAATGTCTTGCAGCATGGCTTTGCGGCGATCGCCGAAGCCAGGCGCCTTCACTGCGCAAACCTGAATGGTGCCACGCAGCTTGTTGACCACCAGAGTGGCCAGCGCTTCACCGTCAACATCTTCCGCGATGATGAGCAGCGGCCGGCCGGCCTTGGCTACCTGCTCAAGAACAGGGAGAAGGTCCTTCATACTGCTGATTTTCTTTTCGTTGATGAGAATGAGCGCGTCTTCCAGGCTGGCTTCCATGCGCTCCGGATCAGTCACAAAGTAAGGAGAGAGGTACCCACGGTCAAACTGCATGCCTTCCACAACTTCAAGGCTGGTTTCCATGGTGCGGGACTCTTCCACGGTAATCACGCCGTCTTTGCCGACTTTCTTCATGGCTTCGGCAATGATGCGGCCAATGGTTTCGTCATTGTTGGCGGAGATGGTGCCAACCTGGGCGATCATGTCGCCGCTGACAGGTTTGGACAGTGTGTCCAGGAAGCCCTTGCTGCGCTCTCCGTCTTTCTGGAGTGAGCCGCAAATGGTGGCAACCGCGCGCTCAATGCCGCGCTTCAGGGCCATCGGGTTGGCGCCAGCGGCAACGGTCTTGACGCCGTCGCGATAGATGGCCTGTGCCAGAACGGTGGCGGTGGTGGTGCCGTCACCGGCAACGTCACTGGTCTTGCTGGCGACTTCGCGCACCATCTGCGCGCCCATATTCTCCAGGGTCTCGCCGAGTTCAATTTCCTTGGCTACCGTAACGCCGTCCTTGGTGATGACGGGGGAGCCGAATTTCTTGTTGATGACAACGTTGCGGCCCTTGGGACCGAGTGTGACCTTCACTGCATCGGCCAGAATGTTGACTCCACGCAGGATCGCCTGGCGGGACTCTTCACCGTGCACAATAATCTTTGCCATTGCTAAATCTCCTATCAAACTGTTCGCGCATCTGCGCGTGATAATTCAAAACCTGGTTGGTTCAAGAAACGCTGCTCTGGCAGCTTGAGCTTGCGAAAGAAGCCGGGCTTTACCGCTTGCTTGCGCCGACTTTTTCAGCAGCTTTGGCCGCGCCAGAGAGAATGCCGAAGATCTCCTCTTCTTTCAGGATCAGGAATTCTTCGCCGTCAATCTTGATGTCGCTGCCGGAATACTTGCCGAACAGAACGCGATCACCTTCTTTGACTGACATGGGAACGTGCTGGCCTTTGTCAAAACGGCCGGTACCTACTGCGACTACAACGCCCTCCTGGGGCTTTTCTTTTGCGGAGTCGGGGATGATGATGCCGCCGCGCACAGTTTCACCTTCGGTGATACGACGTACGAGAACGCGCTCACCCAATGGAGTCAGCTTTGCCATGGAACTTCTCCTTCTTAAAAGTTAGGTTTACTAAGACTGTTTGGATTGGTGACGGCGAACTTGCTGGCACTCTGCTAGCACTCATATCCGTCGAGTGCTAATTATAGGAAGAAGGCACTAGAAAGTCAACTCTCAAACCGAAAAACCTTAGCGTAAGTCACTAAAGTCTTTGATTTTTGGTTAAGTATAAGAAAGATCGTGGTTTAGTAAGACCGAACATCAGAAAACGAAGAAGTAGAGGTTGGGGAAAAACTGTTGTCGCGCCGGCGAAAAGCTTTTCAGGGCTCGAGCCCGCTTTAATTTGGAGCATTTACGGCACGACCGAAGCTCGTGTCTGATACGCACCGGGGAGGCTTCTCCGCACCCTTTATGTATGTAGCCGGCGCAGCGAAGAAGTGGAATCGGCGCAGCGAAGAAGATCTGATTATTCAACTCGGATGGGCCAACGGGAAACATGGACGCCGAACTCTAATTGAGGCATGTTTCAGGCGCGCGGCTGTCTGGCTTGATGCCGCCATATCCCGCCTGGACATCCGAGACGCCAATGCTACCTTCTTCGTTGCTGCCGCGCAGGCCTTACGGCGTTCTTCTTCTCTCTTTTCGTTTGCCGCTGCTGGTGATGCTCTGTTCAGTCCTTTTTTGGACAGAAACGTTGGCGGCGGAAACGTCGCCAGAACCAGGGACGATTAGTGTTCGTACGATGGCGGACTATGCCGCGTTGATCGCCCTTGATCAGGCGGCAGAAGTCACCGTGGTTCCTGTTGCCCCGAGCCCGAACAAGACAGCCAGGCCTGCCAACGAAAAGCAACACAAAAAGGTCCCTGAACGTTATGACGTAAGCAAGATTGGCGTGCGCCGCGTGGATCATGGCGTGAACTTCTATTCAATGGATCGCGAGATGGCGATGGGCAAGGAAATGGCCCGGCAGTGGGAGAGCCAGTCGCAAATGCTGGAAGATGCGGCGGTGAATCGCTATGTCAACGAGCTGACGCAGCGTCTGGTGCGACACTCTGACGCCAAAGTCCCGTTCACCGTTAAAGTGGTGAACGATGATGAAGTAAACGCCTTTGCGCTGCCGGGTGGTTACTTTTACGTGAACACTGGTCTGATTCTGGCCGCGCAAAATGAGGCGGAACTTGCCGGAGTCATGGCGCATGAGATCGCCCATGTGGCAGCGCGGCACGCAACTCGCGGCCTGACCAAAGCACAGATCTGGAACATTGCGTCAATTCCCATGGTCTTTGTGGGCGGCCCGATTGGAATGGCTGTGCGGCAGGTAACCAGCGTCGCTTTTCCCATGAGCACGCTGAAGTTTGGCCGGGATGCGGAACGCGAAGCCGATCTTCTGGGTCTGGAATACGCGTATGCTGCCGGCTATGACCCGGTGGCTTTCGTGAATTTCTTTGAACGGCTGCAGGGAAATCATAAAAAGGCAAACTTCATGGCCAAAGCGTTTGCCACGCATCCCATGAATGAAGACCGCATCAAGCGCGCGCAAACCGAAATCGATACCATGCTGCCACCGCACGAAGAATATGTTGTGGATAGCAGTGACTTCGATGAAGTTCAAAGCCGATTGTTTGAGCTGATGAACTCGCGGCCTTTGCTTTCAACAAATGGTGGACCGGTGCTGCGCAGGAGAACCGGGGAACAGACCCAGAAAGATGATGGACGACCGGAGTTGAAGAGAAGATGAGATTTTCAATTTGTGATCGGTGATTAGTGATTAGTGATTTGTGAAGGAGTTTCTGTTTTGCCATCGTTCCGCGTTGCGAAACTCCGACAGCGTCTCCGAAATGACAAGGAAAATCGCAAATCACCAATTACAAATCACAAATTCTAAAATCGACCCGCCTTCTCAATTTCCTTTTTCAGCTCCTGAAGAACTTTGGCGTGCCATTTGTCTGACCACATGTCTCGATTCTTCAAATAATTTTCCATGAACGTGAGGGGATCGCGCGCGGGATTGATTTTGCAATCGATCAGTGTGGGGCCGTGGCCTTCACGAGCTCGCCGCACCGACTCTTCCGCAACCCGATACACCGCGACGACGTCATTTCCGTCCACTGTGATTCCGGGCACCTGGAAGTTGAGGGCGCGGCCACGCAGATCATGAGTGGAATCAGCGGCTGTACAGATCACGTAAACGATGCCCAGCTTGCGTGCTCCGGCAAACTGAACTGAACTTTCCCAAAAATCGGGTGACGTGTGTTCATATCCGCTGGATTTTTCGGCAGAGCTGCCAATAATCGCCATGTTGACCACCGGCTTGCGGGAAAGTTTATGAGAAAGCGCTACGATCGTGCTGGCCTGAATTTGCGCCTGATGGGAAAGATTCAGAGATGAAAGCGCGCCGGCGTTTCCGCCGCTGGCAGGGTGAAGGGCAGGCTGAAGCATGGCAAAGACGCCGGCTATGTTCGCACCCCTGGTGAGGTTGCCGTTGATCAGGCTGGACGTTGGCGAAACCAGATCATCTTCGCGAAGATGAATGCAGGCGCCCACTTCCGCGGCCTCGTGGCCAGTCGCTGCCGCGGAATCCGTGCCAAAGAGTGCGGCGCATCGTTCCGAAACCAGGCGGCACTTCAACATGGTGGAATAGAGTCTGCGCAAGCGTTCGGTGTTCATGGGAGATGCGCTGTTGTTAGTCTCCTGGGGAACAATGCTGCGTTTTGCGGATGATTTCGTCTGCTTTGCGGTTTTCTTCTTGTCGCTGTGCCGGGTAGTGGGCATGCTTGTCCTTGAATTCGAAAATCATTCTAATGGCAGTGCGGGTTTCTGGCAGCATTCGTCCTGATGGCTGGTTGTGCAAGAATTAAATGAGAGTTGTGCATGTTTGTTTCCATCAGGGATGGCCGCTTTTCAACAATGCGGTGAAAAACGATGTGGAAAAGGCGGGAGTTACTTCAGTAACACTGCGTGATTTGGGCTTTTTAGCCCTTTGCACCTGATGCGGTGCGAAATATTAAAGGATTGTAAAAATATCCTGAAGTGCCACAGACCGATCAGCAGTTTCCGACGGATCGAAACAGATGGAACAGAATGCGGCGCAGATTCAAAAGAAGATGAAAGTGCGGATCGACAAATTGTTGGTCGAGCGAGGCTTGGTGGCTTCCCGTGAGCGGGCACAGGCCATGCTGCTCGCCGGGCGGGTTCTTGTTGATGGCCAGAAGATCGAGAAAGCAGGGGCCAACGTGAGCGCGGATGTGCAGATTCGTCTGTTAGGCGACGACTTAAAATATGTTGGTCGCGGCGGACTAAAGCTGGAAGCAGCCCTGGAAAACTGGAGTATTGATGTGAGTGGACGCACCTGCATGGACGTGGGAGCTTCTACTGGGGGCTTCACGGACTGCCTGCTGCAACATGGAGCCATGGAAGTTGTGGCCGTAGATACCGGCTACGGGCAGATCGCGGCCAAATTGCGTACAGACCCACGCGTGAAGCTCCTGGAGAACACCAATGCGCGCTACCTGACTGACGAGAAACTGCGGTCGGCAGGTGCAAGTGGCGCTGTGAGCTTTGTGGCAGCAGACGTTTCATTTATCTCTGTTACACTCATTCTCCCGGCCGTGGTGCAAGCGATTACAGCGGCCAATCCGAAAAAACGCGAGTTCGTGATCCTGGTTAAGCCACAGTTTGAGGTGGGGCGGGAACGTGTTGGCAAAGGCGGAATCGTTCGCGACGCTGCAGCGCAACAGGATGCGGTCAAAAGGGTGAGCACAGCGGTGAAAGAGCTGGGAGGCCACACGCTTGACGTGATGGATTCCCCGATCCTGGGCGCGGAAGGGAATCGCGAGTTTCTGTTGCACGCGGAATGGAAATGAAACGAGCTTCAATCATCTCCAAACAGGGCAGGCCTGAGCTGCCGACGATTGTGCGCAGCGTGGCCACATGGCTGCGCGACCATGGTTATTTCATCACAGTAGATAAGGTCACTCGCGAGTTCTGGCCTCAGGGTGAACCGGCCGAACGGGAAGAGCTGGTGGAGAAGCATCCTGACTTTGTGGTGGTCCTGGGTGGCGATGGCACGCTGCTTTCAACTGCACGCAGTGTGGCGCAAGCCGGTATTCCGATTCTGGGCGTAAATCTTGGCTCGCTCGGCTTTCTTACCGAGATCAGGCATGACGAGATTAATGAGGCGCTGGTGGCCGTGGATGCCGGGCAATGCGAACTCAGCCTGCGCAGCATGCTGCATTGCCAGGTGCGTCGCGGTGAAGAATGCCTGGCGAATTATGACGCGCTGAATGAATGCGTGCTCAACCAGAGCGCAGTGGCCAGGATCAACGAATTTGAAGTGCTGATTGATGGCGCGTTCGTGGCCGACTACAAAGCCGATGGGCTGATCATCTCCACGCCCACCGGATCAACCGCCTATTCACTCGCCGCCGGCGGGCCGATCCTGACGCCAGACCTGCCAGGGTTCGTGATTACACCTGTCGCTTCCCATGCTCTTACCAACAGGCCGCTAGTGGTGCCGGACACGGCCGTAATCGAAGTAAAACTGAGCGTTACGCGTGCGCAGGGATATCTCACGGTGGATGGTCAGATGGGCGAACCGCTGGAAGATGGCGACGTGGTGTATTGCAGGCGCTCAAAATATCAGGTCAGGTTGTTCAAAATGCCGCAACGTTCTTTCTTTGATGTTCTCCGCAGCAAGCTGAAATGGGGCGAGAGATGATGAGCAGGCCCCTCATGTATTTCAGTTTTCTGTTTTTCACGATCGCGGCATTCGGCCAGGCCAAGCCCGCGGCTGATGTCATCATCACCAACGCAAAAATCTGGACGGTGGACAAAACGCATCCTCAGGCTGAGGCAGTGGCGGTGCTGGGAGAACGCATCATCGCCGTGGGGACGTCGGCTGAAGTGGATGCGTGGCATGGTCCGCAGACCAAAGTCTTTGACGCCCACGGCAAGCTCCTGCTTCCCGGATTCGATGATTCGCATGTCCACTTTGTGGACGGTGGCGATCATCTTCAGCAAGTGCAGTTGAAAGATGCAGCGTCACCTAAGGAATTTGCTGACAGGATCGCCCAACGTGCAAAGACAACTCCCAAAGGCGAGTGGGTGACCGGCGGTGACTGGGATGAGCAGAAGTGGTCACCGGCTGAGCTGCCTACGAAAGAACTGATTGACCCGGTAACACCGGAAACGCCTGTGTGGGTGAATCGTTACGATGGACACGAATCGCTGGCGAACTCCGTCACACTGAAGCTGGCCAACATCACGGCCAAGACGCAGGATCCCGTGGGCGGACAGATTGTACGCGACGCTCAGGGAAATCCCACCGGAGTTTTGCGTGACGCAGCGCAGGACCTTGTCACCAAAGCGATGCCGGCGATGACGCATGCTCATCGTATGCGGGCGATCAAGCAGGCCATGGACCATGCTGCGTCCATGGGTGTGACATCCGTCCAGGACATGAATCCGCTGTATGAGCATATGAAGATATACGCGGAGCTACAGGAGAAAAACCAGCTCACCGTACGCATCTACGCGGCGCCCATGGAGACCGATTGGAAAGACCAGGCCAAGGTGGGAATCCGTCGTGCGTTCGGCACGCCCATGTTGCGGCTGGGAGCGGTAAAGGGCTACGCCGATGGATCTCTGGGGTCGGAGACAGCGTATTTCTTTGACGCTTATACCGATGATCCCAACAGCCACGGCTTGTTGAGTGAAGAGATGCATCCTGTGTCAGCGATGGCAGCGCGATTGAAGGCCGCTGATGCCGCCGGATTGCAGCTTTGTGTGCATGCCATTGGCGATCGCGCGATCTCGACGGTGCTCGATATCTTCGAGCAGATTGAAAAGGCCAACGGCAAGCGCGACCGTCGCTGGAGGATCGAGCACTCACAGCACATGGCTGCAAAAGACTTTGCGCGCTACGCGAAGCTCGGGGTGATTGCGTCAGTGCAGCCGTATCATGCCATTGATGATGGTCGCTGGGCGGAGAAAAGAATTGGCGCTGATCGCATCAAACGCACGTACGCATTCCGTACATTCATGGACAACGGAGTGCGACTGGCGTTTGGCACAGACTGGTCAGTGGCTCCGCTGAGCCCCATGTGGACCATCTACGCAGCTACCACGCGAGCAACTCTCGATGGCAAGAATCCCGAAGGCTGGGTGCCGGAACAGAAGCTGAAAGTTGCTGAGGCCGTGGAAGCCTACACCATGGGATCTGCTTACGCAGAGTTTCAGGAAAAAGATAAAGGTTCAATCACGCTGGGTAAGCTGGCAGACCTTGTTGTGCTCAGTGACGACATCTTCAAGATCCCTTTGAATTCGATCAAGAACGTAAAAGTGGAAGCCACGTTCCTGGGCGGCAAGCTGGTGTATGGCGGGTTGGAGTAAGCGCTAGTTATGAGCCGGCTGAAGAAGATACATTGTCGCGTGATCGCGTCGAGTCAGCGGTCACAATGATGTTGGCGAGCAGGTGTGTAGACGCCACCAAACACAAGTGCCTCCGTACCACTTCCTCCCAAGCGGGGTGCGCCGGGTGAATGCGGGGCTCACAATTAGTTCAACGGTTGCCCAGGCCTAACGCCCTGGCTACATAATCTCGCGCCTTCGGTGCTGGATCCACGAAAAACAGCACCGTTGAGGGCGAGGCCGACTCGCGCGCCGAGCCCGCTGCAACAGGAGCCTCCGTAACCGCCGCCACAAGCAGATATTGCGGTGCGGTGTGGAGCGAAGCGACAGAATGGAAGCCGCCATCCCGCTACTTACCCTAACCCTGCCGCATCCAATATGTTAGGCTTTTAGTGTCGCCTTCTTACGTAAAAATCACACTCTATTAACAAGGACAGCAATTGATAGGTAAATTAGCAGCCAAGGTTTTTGGCACCAGTAACGAGCGTGAGATCAAGCGGATACTTCCGCGTGTGGACGAGATCAACGCCCTGGAAGAACAGTATAAGCAGCTCACGGACGAGCAGTTGCGGGAAAAGACGCGCGAGTTCAAGGCGCGTATCCAGGAACGCATCAAGGGAATTGAGGACGAAGCCGAACGGCTGACCGCCCGCAAAGCAGCGCTGGATGAACTCCTGCCTGAGGCTTTTGCCGTGTGCCGCGAGGCCGGCAAGCGTGTTCTGAACATGCGCCACTTTGACGTCCAGATGGTGGGCGGTATTGTGCTGCATCGTGGCGAGATTGCCGAAATGAAGACCGGTGAAGGTAAGACGCTGGTTGCGACTCTACCGGTATATCTGAACGCTCTTTCTGGCGATGGCGTGCACGTAGTCACCGTAAACGACTACCTGGCCAAACGCGACTCTGAGTGGATGGGCAAGCTCTACCGCTTCCTCGGCCTTAGCGTTGGCGTGATTGTGCATGAATTGGACGACGACGAACGTCGCGAAGCTTATGCTGCCGACGTAACCTACGGCACCAACAATGAATTCGGCTTTGACTACCTGCGCGACAACATGAAGTTCAATCTGGAAGATTGCGTACAGCGGGGACACAACTACGCGATCGTGGACGAAGTTGACTCCATCCTGATTGACGAAGCCAGAACGCCGCTGATCATCAGCGGATCGAGCGATGAAACAACCGACAAATACGATCGCGCCGACAAGGTCGTTCCGATCCTTGAAAAAGGTGAAGAGATTGAAGTGCCTTCGGGCGAGCCGAAGATTTACACCGGCGATTTCGTGGTTGATGAAAAGCACCGCAACACCACCATCACTGATCAGGGTTGGGAAAAGGTGGAGCGGGCGCTGGGAATCGACAACATTGCCGATCCGGAAAACTGGGCGATGAAGCACCACGTTGAGACGGCCGTAAAAGCCCACGCACTGTATAAGAAAGACGTTGAATACGTGGTGAAGGACGGCGAAGTTATTATTGTGGATGAGTTCACCGGCCGCTTAATGCCGGGACGTCGCTGGAGTGATGGGCTGCACCAGGCAATTGAGGCCAAAGAAAAAGTAAAGATCGAGCGTGAAACGCAGACGCTGGCGACTATCACTTTCCAGAATTACTTCCGTATGTACAAAAAGCTTGCCGGCATGACGGGAACAGCCGAGACCGAAGCCGCGGAGTTCGACAAGATTTATAAGCTACAGGTGGTGGTAATTCCCACCAATCGGCCGATGTCGCGTGTTGAAAATCCTGACGTGGTGTATCGCACGGAAAAGGAAAAGTACTTTGCCGTGGCGGATGAGATCCAGAAAGTCGCCGCGGAAGGGCGTCCGATTCTGGTGGGTACAACATCCATCGAAAAAAGTGAACGGCTGTCTGAGCTGCTGAAGAAAAAAAGCGTGAAGCACGTGGTGCTGAACGCAAAATACCACGAGAAGGAAGCAGAGATCGTGGCGCAGGCTGGCAGGCTGAACGCTGTGACTATCGCAACCAATATGGCGGGTCGCGGTACGGACATCCTGCTGGGCGGCAACGCCGAGTTCATGGCCAAGCAGGAGACCGTGAAGAAGGGAATCGCGCAGCAACTGAAACACGCTGGCGGTGAAGTAGTGTTGCAGCAGGACGACGCGCTGAACACCGTCTTCTATTACAACGGCATTGAATATCAATGTCCGGTGGACAAGTATCAGGAGATTTACAACAAATACAAGAAAGATACTGATGCGGACCATGAGCGCGTTGTAGGGGTTGGCGGTCTGCACATTATGGGCACGGAGCGGCACGAAGCACGGCGCATTGATAACCAGCTCCGCGGACGCGCGGGACGCCAGGGCGATCCTGGGTCGTCGCGTTTTTATCTCTCGCTGGAAGATGATCTGATGCGCATCTTCGCCAAGGCCTGGGTGTCAACTCTGTTGCAACGCCTGGGCATGGAAGAAGGCGTGCCAATTGAGTCGCGCCTGATCACCAAGCGAATTGAAGCGGCGCAAAAGGCCGTGGAAGGCCAGAACTTTGAGTCGCGTAAACACCTGCTTGAATATGACGATGTCATGAACAAGCAGCGCGTGGCGGTATATGGCTTGCGTCGCGAGTTGCTGTCCGGTGTCGAGCAGAAAGAGCTAATCATGGATGAGTACGTTGCGTCCATGGTGGCTGAAGCGCTCGATCGCTTTGCCCCGCGCAACGTTCATGCTGATCAATGGGACATTGAGGGTCTGAACAAATATCTGATCGAACAATTTGGCCTGGACATGACGAAAGCAGGCATAGATCCGGATAAGTTGAACCGTCAGGAATTAGGGGACGCGATCTTTGGCAAGCTGGAAGAAGCGTATGCTGCGAAAGAGCAACAGTTGGGTCCGGACGCGCTACGCTACCACGAGCGCATGATCATGTTGAGCGTGCTGGACACGCAGTGGAAAGACCACCTCCTCAACATGGACCACCTGAAAGAAGGCATTGGTCTGCGCGGTTACGGCCAGCATGACCCTCTGGTGGAGTACAAGCGCGAATCGTTTGACATGTTTGAAGGCATGATGCGCCGCTTCCAGGAAGAGACGGCGCGCTATCTGTTCCATATGCAGATTGTGGATACGTCGCCAACTCCGGTTGCAGCAGGTCCGGGCGGCAACGGAGATCAGCCGCAGCCTGCACCCAGAAAGCGGGCTTCAACTTCGATTGATGATCTGGAAGCTCAATTCCAGCGCCGCAAGAAACGCGAGTTGCAGGAAGCTCGCATGGCGGGATCGAACGGCAGTGCGACCACGCCGCAGCAGGTTGTGCGCGGGCAGGCCAAAGTTGGACGTAATGATCCTTGTCCCTGCGGATCAGGCAAGAAATTCAAGAAGTGTCACGGCGTGGCTGCGGAGTAATTCAGCGGCCGCGAACTCTGCGAGACAAAAAGCAGAATTCCCGTCGATGGCTGACGCGGAAGCTTCGGGTTAGCTGCGCGCATGCATCCGTAAAGCAGAGTCACAATCAGTGTGGCGCCAATCGCTGCGATGATGGCCGATATGATGAGTGTTCGGTTGAATTGTTTTCCGCGTTCCTGTCGTGTGGCTGGTGTGTCTGGCATCCCGCGATCCCCTGAAATCCTTTTATATTTGGATGCGGAGCGCGCAGGTGCAAGAGCTGCTGGCGCTTGGAACTGAGCAGGGAAGCCGAACGAAAAGTTTTGCAAAAGGTAAAGGCGCAGTTTTTAAACTGCGCCTTTTTATTTTTTACCGAGCTAAAGGTTAGTGACCACCACCACCGCCGCCGCGAGGGCCACGATCGCCTCCGCCACGTGGTCCGCCACCACCGCGTCCGCCAGGTCCGCCGCGTCCGCGTCCACCGCGTCCGCCGCCACCAGGACGACGTCCTCCTCCGCCTCCTCCACCAGGCCGAGGCCCGCGTGGACGATCCGGACGGTCCGTTGTCGCGGCCACTGTCTCCCGGTTTGCATCTTCGCGATTGAAGTTTGGCTCTTCGTCGTTCTCGTCGAAGTCAGCGCCACCTTCAAAGGTCACTGTTTCTTCCGATCCCTCTGCGGCTTGTTCGTGGTGGGCTTCACTGCGCTCGCCGCCGCCGGACTCAGCTCCACCATCGCCCTCGCCCGACTCGCCTCGAGAGGCCGCCATCTTCGCGCGCTGCTCTTTCAGAATTGCCTTGCGTGACAGCTTAATGCGGTTGCCTTCAATGCCCAGGACCTTGACCAGTACCTGGTCGCCTTCCTTGAGCTCGTCCTTCACTTCCTTCACGCGATGTTCCGCGATCTCGCTGATGTGCAGCAGACCGTCCGTGCCAGGAATGATTTCGACGAATGCACCAAACTCCGCCAGTCGAACCACTTTGCCCAGATACGTCTTGCCGACTTCCGGCACAGCCGTGAGGTCGTTGATCATCTGGATGGCTTTCTGCGCGGAAGGTCCGTCATTGGAAGCCACGTTCACTTTGCCCGTATCATCCACGTCAATCTTCACGCCGGTCTGGTCAATGATGGAACGAATCATCTTTCCACCAGGGCCAATCAGGTCGCGAATCTTGTCCACAGGAATCTGCAGGGTGTAAATGCGCGGAGCAAACGTGGAGATATTTTCGCGTCCGCCGGTGAGGGTCTGTTCCATCTTTTCCAGGATGAACAAGCGGCCGTGCTTGGCCTGCTCAAGAGCTTCACGCATGATTTGCGACGTGATGCCCATGACCTTAATGTCCATTTGCAGAGCGGTAATGCCGTCACGTGTTCCAGCGACTTTAAAATCCATGTCGCCGTAGTGATCTTCAGCACCGGCAATGTCCGTCAAGATGGCGTATGCGTCGCCTTCTTTTACCAGACCCATCGCAACGCCCGCCACTGATCCAGTCAGCGGAACGCCGGCATCCATCAGTGAAAGGGAAGCGCCGCAGACAGTAGCCATGGACGATGATCCGTTGGACTCCAGAATGTCTGAGACCACGCGGATCGCGTAAGGCCACTTCTCTACCGACGGAAGCACCGCAGAAACTGCACGCTCTGCCAAAGCACCGTGTCCAACTTCGCGACGGCCAACTCCGGTCATGCGTCCAACTTCGCCAACGGAAAATGGCGGGAAGTTATAGTGCAGCATAAAGCGCTTCTTGGTTTCGCCTTCAAAGCGTTCAATGCGCTGCATGTCATCCGGTGTGCCCAGCGTGGTGGTAACCAGCGCCTGAGTTTCACCGCGAGTAAAAACCGCTGAACCGTGTGTACGCGGCAGCACGCCAACTTCAATCCAGATGTCGCGGATCTGATCGAACTTGCGGTTATCCGGACGGCGACGCTGCTTGGTCACCTGATCGCGGAAGATTTTTTCGCGCATCAGTTCGTAGTATCGTGAAAGCTTGGCTTTGGCTGCGTCGTCATCCGGCGGAAGCTCAGCTTTCAGCTTGTCTTTGATCTCTTTTACTTTGGTATAGCTTTCCAGCTTCGGATGTTTCGCCGTATCCAGTGCATCGGCCAGCTCAGCGCCAACCTTGTTCATCAGGCCGTCAAAATACGCCTGATCCATCTCCGGATCTTTCACCGCGCGTTTGGGTTTGCCGCCGCGCTTCGCCAGATCAACAATGCCTGCACAGATTTTCTTAATTTGTTCGTGGGCAAACTCAATTGCTTCCAGAACTTTCTCTTCAGAAACTTCCTTCGCGCCGGATTCCACCATCACAATGCCTTCAGCCGTGCCCACCACCATGATGTTGAGCTTGCTCTCGGCCATTTCCGCGTACGTCGGATTCACAATCATCTGATCGTTGACCACACCAATGCGAACGGCGCCTACCGGGCCATGAAATGGAATGTCAGAAAGCGTGAGTGCCGCTGAGGCGGAGTTGATGGCCAGAACGTCAGGATCATTATCAGTGTCTGCGGAAAGCACCAGAGAGATGACCTGGGTTTCATTGCGGAAGCCTTCAGGGAAGAGCGGGCGGATGGGGCGGTCAATCTGTCGCGAGGTCAGGATTTCACGTTCCTGCGGTCGCCCTTCGCGTTTGATAAATCCGCCGGGGATGCGTCCGCCGGCGTATGTGTATTCTCTGTAATCTACCGTGAGGGGAAAGAAATCGATTCCTTCGCGGGGTTCTGGAGCGGCATTCGCGGTGCCCAGGACAACGTTATCGCCCTGCCGGATAATCGCCGATCCGGCCGCTTGTTTCGCCAAATGTCCAGTTTCTATATGGAGGGATTTGCCGCCTGCAAGTTCAACAGTGGCTGTCTGTTTCATTAACTCCTCTTTTCCGGGAGGACCAGCATGGTCTAGCGTGAGAGCCTTTGTTATCAGTACGTTAAAGCAGCGGCAGAATTTTGTGGACCATTTGCAGGGATGCTCAAGCAGAGCCCTGCGCCAGGCACACGTCTCCCGCCGACGGGAGACCTCGGTTCAAAACGTCCGGTAACTCGATTACTTACGGATTCCAAGTTTTTGGATGACGTCTTTATATCGATCAGTATCGTACGTCTTCAGATAGTCCAGCAGGCGACGCCGCTTGCTGACCATCATGAGCAGACCTCGCCGGGAGGCGTGGTCCTTTTTATGCGTCTTGAAGTGCTCGGTCAAATCACCGATCCGCTCACTCAAAATTGCAATCTGGACTTCCGGGCTTCCGGTATCTGACTGGTGCGTGCGGAAACGGTTGATGACGTCTGCCTTATGCTCTCTCGCTAACACTTGAAACTGGGCACTCCTATCTCTAAATCTCGTCCTTCTAGTGACTTGTAAAGCCTAACACGCCTGTCACAAACTCGCAATGGCAACCTGACGTAAAGGATCGCATGTACGAAGTAGCCCGTCGGAACCAAGCGTGCAAGCATGTACCGGCACCAACGCACTGGAATGGGACCAGCTAGATTTCCGGAGGAAAGCCGCGCTGAGGGATAAGGGCTGGGTAGCCTTGCAAAGGTTTTTGTGTCCTCAGAATAGCCTGAGGGTGCCCCCTTCCTCTTGCGACGAAGGTGTTTTTCTTCTCCCCGCATTTCCTCGCGCGGCGAGGGCACGTTTAAGACGATCCAATCTTGTCCCAAGTGATGAGCAGCAGAGCGCGCTTCGGTTGCCATACGTCAATTCAGATGCCCGGGGGTAACCCCGCTGGAGGTGTTTGCCAGGCCCCTGCTTCTGGCGATTGCAGGATAGGAAGGGCTTAGGAGTTGGAACATGGTGGCAAGCGCTGCGATCAAAAAAATGAGCGAACCGAAGACCCACATCCCTGCACCGGCGGCAACCTGATCGTCAAGAGGACTGAGGCTGAATGCTCGTGGAGCTTGTGCGTAGGTGGGATAGAGTACGCGGCCACAGAAAGCCAGAAAAGCGGACAGGCCAGTGTTCACGATGTCAGCGGCGATCAGATAAGGAATGATCGCCCAACGGGACCATACGGCTTTGCTCGGCCAAGGTTGAATCACAGTCCACCAAAATGCCAGCGAGGTGAGAAAAAAGCAGAGGTGTTCGATGGTATGCCATGCTTCCGAGTGGAGGGCGAGCTCGAATGCAGCCGGCACGTGCCATCCCAAGAAAGCAAGATTCATCGAGAGCCATCCGAACACAGGATGCTTGATCACATCGAGGGCATTGCGAAACCGCCACGCCCGCAGCAGCGGGTCAACTACCGTTTCCAGCACCGGACCCGGCAGACCGCGCAAAAGTGGAACCGTAGGCGCGCCGAGGACAAGCAGCGGAGGAGCAACGGACATCAGGATCAGATGCTGCGTCATGTGCGCGGAGAGCAGCAGATCATCCAGTGCATTGATGGGGGAAGCAATCGCGATCCAAAGGGCGGCGATGCCGAGGAAGAAGCACACAGCACGCCAGCGTGGAAGCTCTTGTTGGCGCGTGATACGAGCTCGTTGCCATCCACGGAAATAAAGGCCGCAAGTAACCATCAGCGACAAACCTGGCCACACGGGAAACGACCACGCCGTCATCAGATTATCAGGCACTTCGGTGATCAATACCGCGCTCCCTTCTCAATGTCGTTCTTCGGCTGCGCAGAATCGCCTTGCACGACCACACGGGAGGCATCGCCGGCAGGCCGCTCGCTTGGCTGGTGCAGAGTCTGCAGGAAAGCAACCAGCGCGGTGACTTCGGGCGGAGACAAGTTTTTGCCAAATGCGGGCATGTTGCCGCCACCCTGAATGACCTGCCGCACCATCTGGTCTCCTGTCATCTTAACGGCGATCTCGTCGAGCGCGGGACCACGCTGGCCACCTTTGCCGCCGAGAGCATGACAGTTACGGCATTGCTTGTACTGAAAGACGTTCGCGCCCTGGCGCACCAATGGTGTTGAGTTCTCGATGAAGTGCACCGGCACGGCAAAGCCGCTCCACGCTGTCATTTTGGGACTCCACGGCGTGTACATACCCAGATGCGTAAGCACGCCCCACGCCACTGCAAGGACCAAAACGGTGAGGACGGCGACAGGTCTGCGATACCAGCTTTTTTCACCGACTCCGGCGACCAAGGGCAACGCAATCAGAAGAAGGATCGCGATCGGGGGAGCAATCAGCAAAAACGGAGTCTCCCAGTTCGGGGGTAACAGTGAGAGCAGTGAATAGAGCCAAAGAAAGGGCGGATCCGGCTTCGGAACGGTCTGGATGATGGTTGGATCCGGGACGCCAGTTGGACCGTAGGGACCAAAAATGGCAGCGCACAAGGCAACAGCAAAAATGACTCCGGCGGAGAAGACTACATCTTTCCAAATAGCTGCTGGGAAGAACGGGACGCCTTGGCGGCGTATGAGTTCGTTGTACTCCTGAAAGTAGGTCTCACGCCGGACGACGCGACCGGGCATTGGCCACTCGTTAATGCCGAGTTTCAGCACCATCCAGAGGTGAAGGCCCACAAACGTGAGCAATGCCCCCGGGATTACGAACACGTGCAGGGCGAAGAATTGGGTCAAGGTCGATCCCGCGATGATGGGACCACGCAAAAGCAAATGCACCAGTTGCGCACCCAACATCGGCACGCGCCCCATGATGGACGCACCGATCCCGATACCCCAGTAGGCGTCCTGGTCAAAGCGGAGCACCTGCCCTGTGAACGCCATGCCAAGCGTCATCAGCAACAGGAACACTCCACTGATCCACGTCAGCTCGCGGGGATACTTGTAGGCGCCGAAAAGAAATACCTGCACCATGTGGACGATGACGATGGCGACCATAAAATTCGATCCCCAGCCATGCACCGCGCGCAGGAACCAGCCGAGCGGAATCTGGTGATTTAGAACCTCGAGGCTATTCCACGCCCCCGCCGCCGACGGTACATAGACCAGAGCCAGAAGGATGCCAGTCACAATCTGGAGGATGAGTACGGTGAGCGCCGCGCTTCCAAAGACATACCACCAGCTAGCCGTGCTCTTCGGCACCGGATGGAGCATGGCCTCCTTGATCGGCCTTTCAAGTTGTACGCGCTGCTCTATCCATTCGTAGAGCCGTTTGTACCAGGGCATGGTGCTAACTCCCGAATGAGTCGTGCTTGATTGGAAAGTGTAGGCATCTGGCCGGCTTTGATGAAGAGCTTGCCACTCTCAACCTTGTAATCGTAGGTAAAGAGACCGCGTGGGGGCGGGCCGGAAGCACGATCTCCGTTGGCGTAATAGACGCCACCGTGGCACGGGCACATGAAGAGCTGCGATTCGGCAAACCAGCGCACGGGGCAGTTGAGGTGAGCGCAGTTGACTGCAAACACGGTGAAGTGCTGCGCATCGTTTCGCCGCACGTAAGCCGGCGTCTTCTCTGTTTCGCCATCCCACGGCTCGGTGAACGGGTTGCGGTAAGTGACGAGCGTGGTCTCGCCTTCCTGGAAATTTTCTACGCTTCCAAGATCAACCCATGCAAGATAGCCGTCCTTACCCCGAACGGGTCCGAGCAGATAGCGGACAATGGGTGCGGCGAGGATGAGGGCAACTGCGCCATTGAGCAGCAGACCCACCTTCAACATGAAGTTGCGCCGCGTCACGCTCTCCTGCTGGAGCAGTTGCTGTGTCCCCTCTGTATCGGGTGTGGGTAACTTTTCGTCCATCGTGAATCTCCTTACTTTGCTGACCGTAAGGCCGCGTCGGTTTCCTGCCGCGGTGGATATACCTGCCCGGCGATATTCTGTCGTTGCGAGAAAACCCAGCCTACGACATCTGTCACATCCTGATCGCTCATCGGATGTCCCTGTATCTGGTCCCGCCAGTCCGGCATGCCGAGATCAGGTCTCCCGGCAATCACCGTCGTGCGGATCGTCTGATCGGAGATGAGAGCGAGAAAAGGTGGGTCGAGGACTGCTCCTTTGGGCCCCGGTGGCCCGCCAGGAGCGCCGTGACAACGCGCACAATTCATGGAGTAGATCTGCTTGCCGCGTGCAGGATCGGCTTGTTTATTCCCCTTGTACGGCGGTGCATTTAAACCCTGCAGTACATCTCCCTTGAACCACTGTGCGCGCATGCCGCGCACAATCGCGTCGACTTGTGCGTCTGAGAGCGCGCCGCCACCTGATATGGCAAAAGGAGGCATCATCGTACCTTTTTGCCCGTGGGCAACCACGTCGCGCAGGGTAGCGTCATCTATCAGCGCCTGGTATTCAGGGTTGGCCAGGTTCGACGCCGGGCCTTTCTGTCCCTCTGTGCCATGACAGCCTGCGCAATTCTCCTGAAAAAGCTGCTGAAAGGACAATTCCTGCTCGGGACGCGGCACCGCAGGACCTGGCTTTGGACGACCCGGCATGTTGTCACATCCCTGGAGCGTAAGTATTGTGAGAAGAAAGCTACCCAGGTACAGCACACGTGCTCTCATGGCGTACCGTCCTGTCGGCCTCGAGGACGCCCGTGCAAGCCCGGCGCCTCAATCCCAAGTCGGATAGCCAATGGCAATTGGGCAAGCCTCTTGATGCGTCCGCGGCGGGTAACCGTCCAGCCTGCCACCAGACCGAAGAACAATTGCGACGTGGCGAACCATGGCCACGAGATTCGTTGATTAAAGAACGGATTCACGATGCTGAGAATGCTGTACAACAGGCCCGTCCACAGTGCCGGAGCGACGATGCCGCCAAGCAGGATTGGGTGCGTTGGCCAAACAGGCAGCAACGCGCCGTACAACAATCCAACCAGCAACGAAGCCGAAACATGGATCACCAGGGCGATCAGGAACGGAGTGAGGTGAAACTGCGAGAGTTCTGCGACCGTTGGGTTTCTGTCACCGAACGCCCCCATGCCGCCCAGCAGGTTCACCGGATACCAGAGACTGTGGAATCGAAGCAGACCATACATTTCCGCCGGAATGATCATGGCAAGGCCGCCGGCAAGACCGCCGACGACACCCGAGGAGACTGGATAAGTTTCAAGCGGCAACTGCGCGCGGTGGGTCTCGTCCATCTGTATGCGAGCTACCCGGACGCGTGTGGTTGCGACCTCGATAGGTTCAGTCACGAGCTCTACGGCTTCGTGCTTTTCGTGCGGCAATATCTGGCGCAACCAGCCCACAGCAGAAACGACGCTGAGCGCCAGTCCCAGATAGGCTAATCCGACGTTGGTCACGAGCGCCGCCATAATCAACGACAATCCTGCTGCCAGGGTGAAAGGCCATGCGGTGGGCGCAGGCAACTGTACGGTGGAGGGCGTCTTCACTTTGTTGATATCGTCCTGCGCCATCAGTGTTCCTCGATTCTTCTAACGCCCAATCACGTAGACCACGGTGAAGACCACAACCCAAACCGCATCCACAAAATGCCAATACATCGCCAACACCTTTATCCGGTACGCGTGATGGGCGCGTACATGGCCGAGGAGAGAAAACAACAAGACGATGAGCAGCATGGTGAGGCCGACCACCACGTGGGATGCATGCAGACCGACGAGCGAGTAAAAGGTCGTGCCGAAGAGATTTGAACGTACGGTGAAGCCATCGTGGTAGATCAGCTTGTGCCACTCCTGCGCCGTGCCTGCGATGAAGATCGCGCCGAGAAGGAAGGTGAGTCCCCACCAGAGCCTGAAACTGCTCATTCGGCGCTGAATAGCTCGCTCGGCCAACCAGATGGTCAGGCTGCTGGAGAGCAGGCAGATGGTGCCAATCACCGGAACGTGGAGAATCTGGCGCGGTGTTGGGCCGAAGTCACTCTTGCCGATGTAGTAGATGTATGCAACGACGAAGATCGCGAAAATCGCGCTCTCCCCCACAATCAGCGCGGACATGCCGACTACTCCCCGCGAGGGTGGCTGCCAATCCTGGTCGAGCGTATTCTGCTGAATGGCGACGGTATTCATCACGGCACTTCCTGGAGCGCCTCATATTCAGAATCTGGGTCTTCGGGATGTTTGAGGTCCCACAGTGGCCGCCGGCTCGCGACGACGGGCTCTGTGGCAAAGTTGTAGGCAGGCGGTGGAGAGCTCGTCGACCATTCCAGCGTCCACGCGTCCCACGGATCTGGACCCGCGATCGGCCCACGGAAATATGAGCGCACGAGGTTATACAAGAAGATGGCAGTCCCGATTCCCTGTAGGAACGTGCCCATGGAGATGATCTGGTTCCAGATGGCCCAGTGACGGTCGGGCATGTAGGTGTAGATCTGTCGCGGCATTCCCAGCAGGCCGACCATGAACATCGTGTCGAAGGTGAGATGAAAGCCGACAAATATGAACCAGAAGTGCCACCGGCCCAATCTCTCGTCCAGCATCCTGCCTGTGGCCTTGGGATACCAGTAGTACACGGCGGAGAAGATCATGAACAGAATGGAGCCTGCCAGCACATAGTGGAAGTGCGCGATGAGGAAGTAGGTGAAGTGGACCTGCCAGTCAAAAGGTGCAATCGAGAGAATGACTCCGGTCAATCCAGCGATGGAAAACTGGAACAGAAAAGCGATGGCAAAGAGCATCGGAACAGTTAAGCGGATCCGGCCGCCCCACATAGTAGCCAGCCAGTTGAACACCTTGATGCCGGTCGGGATCGCGACCATCATTGTGGAAAAGGTGAAGAAAGCATTCGAGAACGACGTCATCCCGACGGTGAACATGTGGTGTGCCCACACAGTCAGGCTGATAAATCCAATCCCAACTGTGGCGATCACCATCGGGGCGTAGCCGAAGATTGCCTTACGGGAGAAGACGGGAATGATCTCATTAGCGAAAGCGAATGCGGGAAGGGCCAGCACATACACCTCTGGATGGCCGAAGATCCAGAAGAAGTGAAACCAGAGAACGGCGGAACCGCCCGCCTGTGAATCAAAGAAATGTCCTCCGAGGTAGCGGTCGACCATCAGCATGATCTGCGCAGCGGTGAGGGGACCGATGGCCAGCAACACGAGACCTGCCACGGTCAGGTAAACCCACGGGAGCAGCGGCATACGCATCAAAGTCATGCCTTTGCAGCGCATACAGAATATGGTGGCGATGAAGTTGACGGCAGTGCCGATGCTGCCAATGCCGCTCAGCAGCAACGATACTGTCCAGTAATCCGTAGAATGCCCCGGCGAGAAAGCGGGCTCCGTGAGAGGAGCGTAGGCGAACCACCCCACGTCAGGCGCGCTGCCGGCGCCAGCGAGGCCCATGCCCCCCACCCAGCTGTAATAAAGAAGAAGTCCGGCGAAAGCGCTCACCCAGAAGCTGAAGGCATTCAGCCGCGGGAATGCCATGTCGCGCGCGCCGATCATCAGCGGGATTACATAGTTGCCTATGCCGAACAGAATGGGCATACCGACGAAGAAAACCATCGTCGTGCCGTGCATCGTGAAGAGCCGGTTGAAGGTGCTGGGCGAAACGAAATCATTCAGGGGACGAATCAGTTGAATACGGATGAGCGTGGCCTCGACGCCGCCAACAACGAGGAAAAAAAGTGCAAGCAGGATATACAGGATGCCGATCCTTTTGTGATCGACTGTGACGACCCAGCTATGCAGGTAACTTAACCATGTCGCATCGCGTGTGCGCGGACCCGCAATGTCGAGCGCGCCGTCCGCGGCGCCCGGTACCGGAATGCTCGAATCTGCCATGATGTGCCTCTGGCGATTTGGTTTATTTCAGCGTTGCGAGATACGCCGCGACCTGATCAACTTCCTGGTTGGTCAGGTGTAAAGACGGCATCAGCACGCCCGGCTTAAATGTGTCAGGGTTATCAATCCATCGCCTGAGATTGTCAGTGTTGTTATCCAGGGAGCCGGACGCAATCGTGGCGCGGCTCATCAGGTGCGTTAGATCGGGGCCGAATCGGCCATTGGCCGGAGTTCCCTTAATGGTATGGCAACTCACGCACGACTGCGCTTCAAAGACTCTTCTCCCCTCTGCCGCCTGGGGAGAGAGTCCAGCCGGCTCCCGCTGCTGTTTAACCCAGGTATCGAACTGCTCGGGAGAATCCACGTACACACGCAGAAGCATCTTCGCGTGCTGAACTCCACATAACAGGGAGCACTGACCTAAATAGACACCTGGCTTATGAGGGTCCATCCAGAGCTCATTTACGCGGTTAGGCAAGAGGTCGACCTTGCCCGCCAGCTGCGGGATCCAAAAACTGTGGTTCACATCAGCGGACGTAAGCTGCATGAAAGTAGGCCTGGGATCGCCGGCATTGCTGACTGGAATGTGCAGTTCATTAGCACTCGCGATCCCAAGTTGCGGATACCGGTACTCCCACCAGAACTGGTGTCCAACAATGATTACCTTCAGTGCGTTGGCAGGTTTCTTCGCATCCTGCAACGTGAAGATGACCCCGGCGGTAGTGAGGAAGAGAATGACGATAATGAGAACAGGAATGATGGTCCAGGCCATTTCGATCTCCGTGCTGCCAAACACCTGCGGAGGCTCGACGGGCGGATCTTGCGCCCGCTCCCGGTAGCGCACAATCGCGTAGATGAGCAACCCTGACATCGTAATGAAGATTGCCCCCGTGATCGCGAACACGAAGTACCCCAATCGGGTGATCGAATGTGCGGGCGTTGAGAGTGAGGAGAAAACGCTGGTATCGTGACGCTGGACGGCGCCACATAAGCCAGAGAAGAACAAGAGAATGGCTAGACGGGTCACGCCAGAGCTCAGCCATCTCACTGGCAGACGCTGCGTGTTTGTGCTCGGGTGCGACATTACAGCCTTAAATCCCCGAATTGCGAGCAGAGATTCAAACCCCTTGACGGAAGTTGCCTCTTTTTGTCGATTTAACTTCTTCAGCTGAAAAACCAACGGCCAGCTTCCGCGACAGAATCGGCCACCCGGGATTGTTGTGAGGGACAGAAAAGGCAGGAAAGGCAGATGCTTTTCATAATGCACCATGCCGACAGGGTTGAACCCGGCCTTCACCTCAGTGAAGGCCGGATTAATCTTATGCGGCCACTTGCTTGGTTTTCTTGATGAATGCCAATAGGTCGGCGTTAATTGTAGCGGCTTCAGTGGTGGGCATGCCGTGAGGGAAGCCCTTGTAGGTTATCAATGTGCCATTCGCCAGCAACTTTGCCGAGAGTGGCGCAGAATCGGCATAAGGCACAATCTGGTCATCATCGCCATGCATCACCAGGACCGGCACCTTGATCTTCTTCAGGTCCTCGGTGAAGTCCGTCTGGGAAAACGCGACAACGCCATCATAGTGCGCTTTGGCGCCTCCCATCATGCCCTGCCGCCACCAATTCAGGATCACGCCCTGAGAGGGTTTCGCCCCAGGCCGGTTATAACCATAGAACGGGCCAGCCGGCACATCGTAATAGAACTGGGCCCTGTTCGTGGCCACTTGCGCCTGAAATTCGTCAAACACTTGTTTGGGCAGCCCGCCCGGATTGGTTGCCGTCTTCACCATCAACGGCGGCACCGCGCTGATGATCGCCGCTTTTGCCACACGGCTTTCGCCGTGGCGCGCCACATAGTGCACCACTTCGCCGCCGCCGGTAGAGTGGCCCACATGAATCGCTTCCTTCAGGTCGAGTTGTTCGGTGAGCGCCGCCAGATCGTCGGCGTAATGGTCCATATCATGGCCGGTTCCGATCTGGGAGGAACGGCCATGCCCGCGGCGGTCGTGGGCGATGACGCGAAAGCCGTGGTTGAGGAAGAACATCATCTGCGTGTCCCAATCATCGGCAGACAGCGGCCAACCATGGCTGAACACTATTGGCTGGCCTGTTCCCCAGTCCTTGTAGAAGATCTGAGTTCCGTCTTTTGTCGTAATCGTCGGCATTTACAATCTCCTTCTAAATTACGATTGTATCGACCTTTGGCTGATTTACTGTTAATAACGACTCGCCCGGGATGTTTTCGATCTCACCTGGATTCTGGAGGAAAGCAACTCGGTAATAGCTGCCGGGCAAACGAGAAAAGGATCAGCTCGGCACTGCCTTAGGCTTTGAGGATCACGCCTACTACGAAACCTTTGCCACCCGCTGCTCACTTCCGGCGATCGAATCAAGCTTCTCAATCACTTCGGCAGGAAGCTCCAGGCTTGCAGCCTTAAGGTTTTCACGCAGATGTGCCAGTGAAGACGTACCTGGAATCAGCAGGATGTTGGGCGAGCGTTGCAGTAGCCAGGCCAGCGCAACCTGCATCGGAGTCGCCTTAAGTGATGCTGCTACCCCATCCAGCGTTGACGACTGTAAAGGAGTGAATCCTCCCAGCGGGAAGAACGGCACATAAGCTATGCCTTTCCCAGCCAGATCAGCAATGAAGCCGTCATCCGTCCGGTGTGCCACGTTATAAAAATTCTGCACGCAGACGATCTCCGTAATCCTCTGTGCTTCCTGGAACTGCTTGGGACTCACGTTGCTCACGCCGATATGACGAATTAGGCCCTGCTGCTTGAGCTCGGCCAAAACGCTCATCGGCTCTTCAATAGGCTCATCTGACGGTCCCATCACTCCTCCAACCCGGAGATTGACCACATCCAGACGATCGAGCCCCAGGTTCCGAAGGTTGTCATGAACGGCATCGATCAGTTCCTGGCGTGAAAGAGCGTGGATCCAGGACTTGTCTTCACCGCGGCGTGCGCCCACTTTGGTGACAATCACCAGCCCATCCGGATACGGATGCAGCGCCTGCTTAATGATTTGATTGGTAACATGCGGACCGTAAAAGTCGCTGGTATCAATATGATTCACGCCTGCCGCAACTGCTTCGCGCAGAACAGCAATTGCCTCGTCTCGGTCGCGCGGCGGTCCCCACACCTGCGGACCTGCCAGTTGCATGGCGCCATAGCCCATGCGATTCAAAGTCATTGAAGTGCCGGCAAGTTTGAAGCTTCCGCCAAGACTCGTTTCTTTCGCCATTTCTTTTCTCCTGATATGCGATTCGGTTGTAGTCAATGTGCTTACTATGTTTAGATGAAGAAAGCTTCACTAAGCTCTGACGTTGACGCGGCGAGGATCGTGCAGCAGATGGGGAACCGGTCCAACAACGCGATCGTGCGAATGTTGGCCACGGCCTCTGATCCGCTCACCACCGATCCGCAATTAGTTGCTTCCATGCTCCAGGGTGCGATGGTAGGTGTCAGCCGGCGAATGCTGGAATCGGGCCCGCCGGAGAGGCAATTTGAAGCCTTGCGCAGGGAGCTGATTCTGATGGCATCCGCATATCTGGATGGCTGTTCTGCGAGGGGCGGCACTAACCTGATAATGAGAAAGAATCATCGTGAGCATAGAATAACCACTGAGGAGGGTCGCTGACTCGCCCTTACAATGAAAGCCATCGTCCTGCTGATTACGTTGATCTTTCTTCACGCTCGCGTTCCCTTGCGCGCTCAGAATTTCGACTTTAAGTCCATCGACGCAAACGACACTCAAGCCACTCAGCCGCAAAACAAGCTGCCCAACGCTCCGAAACCGCAAAAGCCATCCACACCAGAGCAACGTAAGATTTCACCTTCAGGAAAACTGCCGGCTATATTAGCTCCGCAGATCACCAAACAGCCACTCAATGCCGCCGACAAATTTCATTTGTATGTGCACCAGGCGTTCAACCCCGTCTCATTTCTGCTTCCAATGTTCGGCGTAGGTCTTAAAATGGCCGATCCACCAGGCCATTACCCCCGCGAGTGGAAAGATGGAGCCGGAGCAGTTGGCCGTCTCTACGGTGATTCTTTGGCGAAAAGGCAATCACAACTCGCCGCGCAAACTCTGGCCGAAATCACTTTCCGTGAGGACCCTCGTTATCTCCCGTCCGCCAGCCAGAATGCGTTCGTTCGCATCGCGCATGCAGTGGCCTTTGTCATCATTGACAGAAGCGATTCCGGCCACAACCGTCTCGCCTTATCCAATTTCTCTGGCGCAGCGGCAAACGGATTTGTTGGAATGGCGTATCTGCCCAGCGGCTATGACGACCTCACCCACGCCGGCCAACGTGCCGCCTCCACTTTTCAAGGCTTCGCCATCAGCAACATTGCCAATGAGTTCTGTCCGGAGTGGGGTCCCATCATGACCAGAATGCATCTGCCATTTGTGCATCCTCCCTGCGCGGAGCGGATCAAGGCGAAGCATTCCAACGCCGCCACCTCCAACGAAAAGTAATCCACGTTGCTCATCGCTTCAGTAAACAGCAACGCCGCCTTCACCCGGGTGCAAAGGCGGCGCCACTACCAGGCGAGCAATGTCAGGCTGTGTTGTACCAGCCCAGTCTAACGATCGTTATCCTTGTTCTGATCGAAATGGAACATATCGAACAGGTCACCGACAGCCGGAGCATTGAGCGGAATATAAGGATTGTCCGCCGAAGAAACTGGGTTCTTCAGGTTATCGCGACTGCGGCTGGTGAGCGGTTTCAGGTTCCAGTTTCTCTCAATGAACTTCAGGAAAGAAGCATGGTCTGCATACGTGTGGTTCACGTGTCCGCCTCTGGTGTACTTGGACACAATGATCATCGGGATGCGCGGGCCATCGCCGAAAATATCCAGCGGCAGCATTGCGCCGGAGTCATAGTATCCGCCGCCTTCATCAAAAGTGATGAAGAATGCCGTCTCTTCCGCCAGCTCAGGATGGTTTTTCAATCCGTCCATCACGCGCTCAATCAGCGCTTCCAGAACGTCGAGTTTGGAGCTTGCCGGATGTCCATCGCCAAAGCTGTCAGGCTTCAGATAGGAAACTGCCGGCAGTTCGCCACGGTCCAGATCGCTGAAGAAGTCTGTTGCGTCCTTGATATGCGCTGCGCGCTGCGCGGGATTGCCCATGATGGACGCCGCGTACTGGAAGGGATTGCAGATATCGCAATACCAGTCGCCACCCGTACCGATGAGAACGTCAACTGGATCAGTGGATCCATTATCCAGCCGAGCCGCGGCGTTGAAGCCGCCGCCATAGAACGCCCAGCTGATGTTCTTTTCATTGAGCGCATCGCCAATGGTGCGCAGTGAAGATGGCGGCACCGCTGTTCCAGCGTTGATGGCTGCAGTGTTGAGCTGTCCGTCGGAGAGGAAGCCCGGACGCGTATTGTTGATCATATAGAACGTGCTGGGCGCGCAGTTCGTGGGCGTTAGATCAGGGCGCCATGGCACGGTCTTCAAGTAGTCGACAATGGGTTTGATGCCGGGCTGAGTCTGGTCGCCGCATTCGGTCCAGCGAGCATCCCTGATGAACGCCGCGTTCGTAGTGCTCTTTGGATTCGGATTCGCCACCTGGGCAGCCGGAGGCTGGGCCGGGAAGTTGCCAAATTGTTCCCACGGCAGAGCGTCGGCCGTGCCGAGCATGATGTGTTGTACCGCCGTTCCGCCCATCACTGGCTGGTGGTAGTTGTCACTGATGGTGTATTCGTCCGCCAGGCGTTTGAACAAAGGAGCGTCGCCGCCCTGCACGTTGTAGAAGCCCATTGAATTGCTGCCGCTATCGTCACCGCGGGCAACGCCGACGAAAGGCAGCAGATCATTCTTGCAACCTGAAGGATTGGCCGTAGTAGCGTCACCGATATTGCAATCTGATTGCTCCCACATATGGAAGAAGCGATGCACCATGTCGCCCGTGTAGCTGTCGTAAGGCACTTTCGCTCCGGTGATCTGGAATGACGTGTTGGGCAGCTTATTGAAATTGCCGATCCGCGTGTCCGGCTCGGCGCAAGCCGAAGGAGGAAGCGTGGGATCCGTGGTGCAATTCTTGAGACCCGTGAAGCCGGTTGTAATCAGCGGAAGATCTTCAATCTCCAGCGCCGGGGAAATCGTATGGAGCTGGCTGGTTGAAAACGTCTTCGCATCGAACGGCGGCGCGGCATCCACTGGATCTTTCAAGAACTGACTGCGCGTCACCGCCAGCGGTGGTGCGTTGCCTGCTTCCGGCGTGGGCAGAAACGGCGCGTAGGCAGTCTTGCCCGGACTAATCAACTGCTTGGTGTCAACAAAGAAAGTTGGCGGATTGATTGTCTGAAGCTGGAACTGGGCGGCCAGATCGGCATTCGGTCCTGGCGACCCGTCAGAATGAATGATTCCCTTGGATAAAAGGTTTGATACGGTGCCGTGCCTGGGCACATAGGTGGCGAAGATGTTGTCGAAGGTGCGGTTCTCGCCGATGATCAATATTACATGCTTGATCGGCGACGCGGTTTTCTGGTGGTCAGCTTCGTCAGAATCCTTGCTCAGGGTGGATGCCGGAGCGGGAATTGACATCAATGCGACAAGAAAAAGGGCCATCACTGCGCTTGGCTTCCGTTTTCTCTCGATGGACGT